>Ga0209640_10004834_pt1 | contig 11779 bp, 13 predicted proteins | sample RifCSP10_1_FD_184018 | JGI IMG/M metagenome (GOLD analysis project Ga0209640, IMG submission 184018) | Soil microbial communities from Rifle, Colorado - Rifle CSP2_sed 10_1 (SPAdes) (version 2) | ecosystem: Environmental > Terrestrial > Deep subsurface > Rock core/Sediment | place: Rifle... | reverse complement strand
AGGCGTGAGAACTTCACCTTCTACTTCCCCATCACCACGAGCATCCTGGCCAGCATCGTCCTCAGCTTGCTGGCGTGGCTATTCTTCCGGAGATGACGATGCGGTCCTGGAGAAACATGCCTATCCTGGTATTCGCCGTCTTGTCGGTCATCCTCGCCGGCCCGGTTCTCGCGGGGGAGACCATCCGGGTGGCAATCTTACAGAACGCGGAGTCGGTCTCGCTCTCGGCGCCGTCGGGCCTGATCATGCGGGCCGGCAACGAAGATCTTAATGTGAACGGCCGGACGGTGACGGTCACGGCCGGTTCCTCAGGCCTGGCGGTGGACGGCCGGCGTCTTCGTTCCGACCGCATCGAAGTCCGCGGGCGCAGGGGCGAGGTCTCCATCAACGGGCTCGCGGTCAGCGGGCGGACCGTCATCAAGCGACAGAACGGCCGCATGATGGTCATCAACGAGCTGGACTTGGAAGAATACCTGAAAGGCGTCGTGCCGGCCGAGATGAACGCCGACTGGCACCCGGAAGCCCTGAAGGTGCAGGCCATCGCGGCGCGCACCTACGCGCTCTATCAGATCCGCCAGAACGGCAAGAAGGACTTCGACCTGGTCGCGACGACCAAGGACCAGGCCTATCTGGGCCGCGCCCAGGCCGATGGACCGGCGGGGCAGGCGGTCGACGAGACGCGGGGACAGGTGGTGGCGTTCCGCGACGAGCCGATCCGCGCGGCCTATTTCTCCACGGCGGCGGGCCCGACCGAGGACGCGATGAACGTCTGGTCTGTGGACCTCCCCTACCTCAAGGGCGTGGAGTGCCCGTTCGACGCGAATTCGCCTTACTACCAGTGGCGCACCGATGTCTCGATGCCCCTGCTGGAAAAGCGCCTCCGGGAAGAAGGCTACCCCGTCGGGGTCGTCGCCACCATCGCTCCCGCCACGTATTCCAAAGCGGGCCGTGTCGCGCAGGTGCGCATCCTGCATTCCGACGGGGAGTTGTACTTGAGGGGAGAAGACCTGCGCCGGGTCATCGGCTACACCACGCTGGCCAGCACGCAGTTCGACCTCGAAGTGTTCGGGCTCCGGGTGCAGTTTACGGGACGGGGCGCGGGACACGGCGTGGGGCTGTGCCAATGGGGAGCCAAGGAATTGGCCGAGCGGGGCTATGCCGCGGAGGCCATCCTGCGCTACTACTATCCCGGGACGGATATCCGAGACCTCTCCCGCCTCACCGGCCGCTAAGCCCGTCATGCGGCTGGAGGACTTCGACTACCCGCTCGATGAAACCCTCATCGCCCAGCAGCCGGTCGAGCCGCGTGACCACGCCCGGCTCCTCGTCCTTGATCGGCGGACCGGCGCGCCGGCGCACCACCGCGTTGACGACCTCCCCGGCCTCCTTCGCCCCCATGACCTGCTCGTCCTGAACGACACGCAGGTCATCCCCGCGCGCCTGCTTGGCCGCAAGCGGCCGAGCGGGGGCAAGATCGAGCTGCTGCTGATCCGTCGCGGTGCGGGGGAACACTGGCAAGCTTTGGTGAGGGGTCACGTCCGTCCAGGGCAACAAGTGGAACTCCCGCAAGGAATCCTGGCCACCGTGGTCACCGTCGGCGAAGGCGGACAGGCAGGCATCGGCTTCCCCGCCGGGTTCGATGTGCCGGCGTATGTGGAGAAGGCCGGCCAGGTGCCCTTGCCCCCGTACATCCGGCGCGCGCCGGCCGAGAGCGACCGGTCCCGCTATCAAACCGTGTTCGCGCGCCATCCCGGAGCCGTGGCGGCGCCCACCGCCGGCCTGCACTTCACCGAGCGCCTGCTCGAGGCCATCAAGGCAGTCGGCATTCGCACGGCGACCGTGACGCTTCACGTGGGTCCGGGCACCTTCAAGCCCGTGACGTGCGCCGACCTCCGCGAGCACCGGATGGACCCTGAGTGGTACGAGCTGCCGGAAGCCACCGCGAGGCTGGTCAACGAAACGCGGGCGAGGGGCGGGCGGGTCCTTGCCGTGGGCAGCACGTCGGTGCGGGTGCTGGAGACCGCGGCGGCAAAAGGATTATCGCTGTCGGGAGGAACCGGCGAGACGAGTCTGTTTATTTATCCCGGCTATGAATTCAAAGCGGTGGACGGGATGCTCACGAACTTCCATCTGCCGAAGAGCACGCTCTTCATGCTGGTCTGCGCCTTCGCCGGGCGGGAGCGCATGCTGGAGGCGTATCGCCTTGCCGCCGCCGAGCGGTACCGTTTCTACTCCTACGGCGACGCCATGCTGATCGTGTAAGGACACGGCACGCCGTGTCCCTACGGCCCTACTCTTTGATCTGCTTTTCGCGATTTTTTATGTAGTAGTTGCGGACGGCGCTGTAGAGGTCGAGCGTGCCTTCTTCCACGCTCTCAAAGGTCTCGATGTTGATCGCCCGTTCGTTGACGATCTCCTCGCTTCGCTTCCCCACCGATGGGACAATCGGCAGAAAATAATTGATCGGATCAAGGGCCAGATCGAAGACGTAGCCCACTCCGTCGCGGACCGTGAGGGGGGAAAAGAAGGGCAAGACGAGGTAGCGGCTTTCCCTCCACCCATAGGTGCCGAAGGTCTGGCCGGTGTCCTCATTGCTCCTCTCGATGCCGAACTGATACTTGGCGACGTCGGTCATGCCGGCGCCCCCGATCGTCGAGTTGATGATGAACCGCGCCAGCTCCCGCCCGGCGCCCAGGAACTTGCCCTGGAGGAGGCTGTTCACCAGGCGTTTGGGCATGGCGACGTTATCAAACATGTTGTGGATGACCTGCTTCTCCCCGTCCGGGATCACGAAGTCGTATCCTTTGGCCACCGGCTTCAACAAGTATCGGTCGAAGTAATCGTGATTGAACGTGAACATCTTGTCGTTGAACGGCTCCCACGGGTCGTAGTCCCCGGTTCCGTCTTCATTCCCCACTCTGAGCTTGGTGTCCGTCACCACCACTTCTTCGAGGGGCTGGGCGGCGGTAGCCACGGAGACTTTGAGGAAAGGACCGGCTCCGATCGCTCCAAGCACAAGGACCAATGCAAGCAATGAAGCCCTGGATCTTTCCACGACTGCCTCCTTTTCGCCCTCTGTCATAAGGGCACCGAAGTGAGGCCAAGGGTGCCAGAGGAAACGGAATTAGTCAAGGGTTTGGTGCCCTTCCCAGCTTGCTATGCCGGAAACCGTACGCGAAGTAGAGCACCAGGCCGATGACGGCCCAGACCACGAAACCGACCTTCGTGATGTCGGGCAGTAACCATATCAGGGCCAGGCAGGCCAGCATCCCCAAAATGGGGACGGCCGGCACAAAGGGCGTCCGGAAGGGGCGCCGCTGATCGGGCCTGGTGTACCGCAAGACGAGCACGGCGCAGCAGACGAGGGTAAACGCGAACAGGGTCCCGATGTTGGTGATCTCCGCCGCCACTCCGATCGGGACGAAGCCGGCCAGGATCGCCACCCCGATACCGGTCACCAGCGTGGCGCGATGGGGCGTGCCGTACCGGGGATGCACGGCGGAGAGCCACGGCGACAGCAGCCCGTCCCGGGACATGGCATAGAACACCCGAATCTGCCCCAGGAGCATCACGATCAGCACGCTGGTGATCCCGGCCACCGCGCCGACCGCCACCAGCGCGCTGCCCCACCGGTACCCCACGGCGTTCAGGGCCTCGGCCACCGGCGCCTTCACGTGGATCTGCGAGTAGGGGATGATCCCCGTGAGCACCGCCGCGACAGCGACGTAGAGAACGGTGCAGATCCCGAGCGACGCGATGATCCCGATCGGGACGTCGCGCTGCGGGTTGCAGGCTTCTTCCGCGGTGGTCGAGACCGCGTCGAAGCCGATGTAGGCGAAGAAAATGATCGCGGCGGCGGCCCCCACGCCCGCAAATCCATTGGGCATGAAGGGAGTCCAATTCGCGGTGTCCACCGCGAAGGCCCCCACGGCGAGGAAAAACAGCACCACCGCAATCTTGATCACGACGATCACACCGGTCACCCGGGCGCTCTCCTTGATCCCGATCACCAGCAGGGCGGTCAGCGCCAGCACGATGAGGACGGCCGGCAGGTTGACGAGGCCCCCTTCGAACGGAGCATTGGTCAGCGGAGCCGGCAAGTGGATGCCCATCCGTTCGAGGAGGCTGACGAGGTAGCCCGACCAGCCGATGGACACCGCCGTGCACGCCACCCCGTACTCCAGCACCAGGCTCCATCCCGTGACCCAGGCGAACAACTCGCCGAGGGTGGCGTACGAATAGGTATAGGCCGAGCCCGCCACCGGGATCATGGACGCAAACTCGGCGTAGCAGAGCGCCGCCAACAGGCAGGCCGTGCCGGACAGGATGAACGAGAGCACCAGCCCCGGCCCCGCGCCCGGACGGTCGCCGTCGCCGACCGCCGCCGTTCCGACCAGGACGAAGATCCCCGTCCCGATGATCGCGCCGATGCCCAGGGCGGTCAGGTCGAAGGCCGTCAGCGTGCGCTTCAGCTTGTGGGGCTGGGCGTCGTAGTCGCTGAGGATTTGCTCGATGGACTTGGTGCGAAAGGCTTGATGCACGTGTCAGGCCCCTTTCCGTGGACGGGCGGCCGCGACAAGGGCTTTGAAGAGGGCCCGGTGGGCGGCGTGGCGCGGGTAGAGATACTCCGGGTGCCACTGGACGCCGATGAAGAACCGCCGGGTCGGATCCTCCAGGGCCTCGATCACGCCGTCGGGGGCCACGGCGCTCACCGCGAGGGCGCGGGGCACGGCCTTCACCGCCTGGTGGTGCGAGCTGTTCACCCCCACGGAGGTTCGCCCCAGAATGCGGCGCAGCCGCGACCCCGGCGCCACCCTCACGGGATGACTCGTCTCCGTCGCCGGGGCCGTCGTCCGGTGCGGGAGCGCCCCATCCACCTGCGCGGCGATGTCCTGGACCAGCGTCCCCCCCAACGCCACGTTCATGAGCTGCATCCCGCCGCAGATCCCCAGGACCGGCAGGTCCCGCTTGCGGGCCGCGGCGACCAGGGCGCACTCCGAGTCCGTCCGTTCGGCGCTCATGACCTTGAAATCGTACCGCTTCCGCTCGCCGTAGCGGCGCGGGTCGATGTCGGGTCCGCTGCCGGTCAGCAGCAGGCCGTCGAGGCGGTCAAGCAGGGCGCGGCACACGGCGGGGTTGGAGACCATGGGGAGGATCAGGGGGACGGCGCCGGCGGCTTCGACGGCCGATGCGTACCGGTTCCGAAGAAATATGGTTGCCTCGGCCCCCCCGCCGCCGCGCGGGTCGCCGGGATTGAAATCTGGGGTGATCCCTATGACGGGTCTGGGCATCGTGGGGGACCTGCGCCCCCGTCGCTGGCTTCAGCGGCCGTCATTTCGGTTGGAATCGGGTGGAACCCCTGTAAAACGGAGATCTTTCTTTCCCCGAAGGTGATCCGGGGTGACCACGTAGTCGCCTTCGATCGTGGTGTACCACACCGAGTCGGCGGCGCGCCTGTCGAACCCTGATAACAGGTAGGTGAGGCCTCCGACAACCCCGCCCACGATCGCCATGGACACCTTGGCGGCGCCATAGGGGACGGAGCATAGGAAGCTGGCGACCCCGAGCCCGATGTCGGACGCCGGGTCTCCGTTCCCCCCCTCGGCCGCCCAGGCGACGGGAGCCCATAGAATCGCCAGGGCCAGGATCACTCCAACCAACCGCCTTGTTCCGATCTTCATTGCCATAGTCCACTGCCTCCTTAAAACTGACTCTGTCACATAGGGCGTTATCCTTTATATACAATAACCGCCGGCGATTCAAGGTTACAGTCGCGTGGCGATCGCCAGGACCGCCTCATTGGGGATCCGCAGCTTCCCGTTGCGGACAAAGCGGGCGAGGCTTCGGAGGACCTCCGCCTTGATCGCCCGACCCACGGACGGCGAGACCTTCGCGAGCGCTCGCTTGATCGACGGGCCCTGCCTCATCGACCGCCAAAAGTCGGCCGCGTCCTTGAAGACCCACTCCACGGTCATGCGCTCTCGCCGCACGTGCCGGAATCCGGCCGCCTGCAGGGCGCGCTCGATCGCGCCCGCTTTCCCGAGGCGGAAAAAGTCCGGCGCGCCCTCCGGCAGGGTGAACGCGTGATGCTTCGTCAGCGCCCGGCGGACAAGCCCCAAAGTGTTGACCTTCTGCTGCGTGCTCCAGACCGCGACCGCAAGGCGCCCACCCGGCACCAGGATCCGGTACATCTCGGCAAGCGCGCCCTCGGCGTTGGGCATGAGCATGAGTCCGAACCGGCAGAACGCGCGGTCGAACAACATTCCCTCAAGGGTGAGCCGCTCCGCATCCATTTCGCGGAACTTGACGTTCCGCAGCCCCAGCCGCCGGGCCCGGGCGCGCGCCGCGCGAAGCATAGCCGGAGAGAAGTCCACGCCGAGCACGAACCCCGCCCGCCCGACGAGACGGGCGGCGGTCAGGGCCGGCTCGCCCGGGCCGGTCGCCACGTCCAGCACCCACATGCCCTTTTGCACCCCGGCCATCTCGATCAGTCGCCTGCCGAAGGGAACAAACTCCGGCATGGCCACGCGAATGTAGCGCCGGGAAAACTGATTCCACAGCTCGCGCTCGTTCCGCTTATAGGCGGCCGCAGGAGTTGCCCTGGCCATTCCTTACAGATCCAATTCCGTCAGGATCGCCTGCCGGCTGTCATCCGCGCTTGCGGCCACGGCCCGGTCCAGCTCCTCCTGAAAGGCCTCGGCGGCGATCGTCTGATTCTCCTGACCGATGCCTCCCGCAATCGCCAGGTCGAGCTTCACCCGGCACATCTGCTGGGTGAACAGATCCCGGGCGCGGGAGGCATACTCGGCGAACATCTCGGGTTCCACCTTGGCCCGGATCATCTCCACGAGTTCGGCGAATTGCCCGCGTTCCTGGAGCCGTTCGAGTTGGGGCTTGGGAAGCTCCACCCCGACCTGGATTCCCCCTTTCCAGCTTCGTTTCTTGACATTGAACACGCAGCGCAGAGATCCAGAACGGTCGGGCACCTCCTCCGGTCCGAAAAAGAACGTGATGCGAAAGTCATCCGTCATCGCGCCGACAGAGTACGGTGAAATGGTGAACGACGTCAATTCGGGGTGGCATACGGCCGTGCGTCCCTACTTGGCTGGGCTTACCCGCTACAGTATACTCATGCTCCCTATTCCGATTTTCCTCTCAATAAGGAGCGATTATGAAAAAGAGCAGAATCCTCCCGGTCAGCCTGAGCTTCAACCTCATCCTGCTCGCTTTCCTTCTGGGCGGCTGGAAGGGGCCCAACGTCCTCACGTCATTCAACCCAAACATCGAGCGCCCGAACGTGGCCCAGTCCGCCTTCGTGCACCCGCTGGGCGCGGTGACCGGCCACGTCAGATTAGGGGAGCGCGTGTACGTCGCGCCCTCCGCCTCGGTCCGCGGCGACGAGGGGCAGCCCATTTACATCGGCGACGAGAGCAACGTCCAGGACGGCGTGGTGCTCCACGGCCTTGAGACCATCGAGGGAGGCAAGGAGATTCCCTCCAACCAGGTCGTGGTGGGCGGGAAAAAGTACTCGGTGTACGTCGGCAAGCGGGTCTCGATGGCGCATCAATCGCAGGTCCACGGGCCGGCCAGGGTGGGCAACGACTCGTTCATCGGCATGCAGGCGCTGGTCTTCAAGGCCGAGATTGGCGACCGCGTGGTGGTCGAGCCGGGCGCCAAGATCATCGGGGTCAAGATCGAGTCGGGCCGGTATGTGCCGACCGGGGCCATCGTCACCAAGCAGGCCGATGCCGACGCCCTCCCGAAGATCACGGACGCCTACCCGTTCAAGAGCCTCAACGAGGCGGTGGTGCACGTGAACACCCAATTGGCGGACGGGTACAACGGCAGGAAGCCGGCGGCGAAACACTAACTTGTTGATTGCAAAGTTTCGACGGGTCTTGTTGCCGAGAGCGGGTCCTGTCGGCGCAGAACCGGGGCACCCGTTGCTCCTCGGATGCAACGGGTCACCAGCTCCCTACAGCCGAAGACGGGGTCGGTCCGCTCCGCCCGGGTCCCACGCGCCGCCACCCGCAACTCCTGGGCCGCCCAGGTCCCGCTCGGCGCCACCCGTCTATCACCTGTCTCATGCAGATCGTAAATGAGCGCTAACAGCGATCATATCGCCGCAATCCAGCAGGCCCTGCGGGACGCGGGGCTCGACGGCTGGCTCTTCTACGATTTTCGGGGCAGCGACCCGCTCGCCGCGCGAATTTTAAAAATCGATCCGCGCCGCCACATGACCCGGCGCTGGTATTATCTGATTCCCGCCGAGGGCCCTCCCACCAGGATCCTCCACCGGATCGAACCCCATGTCCTGGATGACGTGCCGGGTGAGGTTCGTCTCTACCTCTCCTGGCAGGAGCAACACGAGTGCCTCCGGTTGGCGCTTGGCTCGCTCAAGGAGAAGAAAGGCACAGGAGCACCCAAGATCTCCATGCAGTATTCGCCGCATAACGCCATCCCATACATCTCCCGGGTGGACGCGGGCACCATCGAGCTGGTTCGATCCTTCGGGGTGGAGGTGGTCACGTCCGCCGATCTCGTCCAGCGCTTCGAGTCCGTCTGGACCCAGGCGCAGTTCGCCTCGCACCGCGATGCGGCCGACAAGCTGCGGCGCATCGTGGACGAATCCTTCGGCCGCATCCGCGAGGAGGTGGGGCGGGGCGCCACATTCACCGAGCATGATCTGCAGCAGGACATGCTGACGCGGATCGAGGCCTGCGGGATGCAAACCTATTTCCCGCCCATCGCGGCCGTAAACGCGCATGCCGCCGACCCGCACTACTCGCCTCCGGCCAAGGGGTCGGTGCCGATTCGCCGGGGGGACCTGGTACTGATCGACCTCTGGGGAAAGGGCACCGCGCCGGGGAGCATGTATGGGGACATCACCTGGACGGGCTTCGTCGGCGAGAAGGTCCCGTCCCGCCATGCGGAGATTTTCGCCATCGTCGCGGCCGCCCGCGATGCCGCCGTGTCCTTCGTCCAACAGGAAGTCGGCGCCGGGCGGTTTCCCCACGGAGGAGAGGTGGACGACGTATGCCGCCGCGTCATCCGGCAGGCGGGATACGGCGATCGGTTTCTCCATCGCACGGGGCACTCGATCGGCGAAGAAGTGCACGGGAACGGCGCCAACATCGATAATCTCGAGACCCGGGACGAGCGGCGCCTGCTTCCGCACACCTGCTTCTCCATAGAACCCGGCATATATCTCCCGGGCGAATTCGGCATCCGAAGCGAGGTGGACGTCTTCCTGACGGAGCGCGAGGCGATCGTGACCGGCGTGCCCATCCAAACCGCGGTCGTGCCGATCCTCGTCCCCTAACCCCAGCTTCAAAGGCGGGTGACACCGGTCAGGGGCCCCCGCCGCCTAGAGGCTAGTCTTCGCAGCCGAAGCCGGCGGGGGGGACGGGGGGCAGGACCCGCCATTGAAGCTGCCCTGCTATTCTTGACACCGGTCGGAGGCGGCGGGTAGAGTAATCGTATGTTCGGCACAATGGGCGTGACAGAACTGATCCTGATCCTGGTCATCGTCCTGATCATCTTCGGGGCGGGCAAGCTGCCGAAGATCGGCGAGGGCGTGGGGAAGGCCTTGAAAGGGTTCAAGAAAGAGATCCACGAGGCGGAGCCATCGCCGCCCGCGCCCGAACAGGCCCAGGCGGTCGATGCGCAGGTGATGGCGGGCGCGCCCCAACCCGTGCCGCCCCCGGCCCCGTCCGGACAACCGACTCCCCAGGCCACCCCTGCCGCTCCGCCGCCCGTTCCCCCGCAGATGGGGCCGGCGGCCACGCCGGGGACGACGGCCTACATGGTCGCACAGCAAACCTGGAAACCGGTCACCCCGCAGCCGGTCGCTCCTCCGGCCCCGGCCGCCGGGGGACCCACTGCGCCCGCCGGCGCCCCGGCTCAGCCTTCCGGTTTTAAAGCCGTGGTGAACAAGGAAGCGGTCAAGCGGGTCATGGCCCAGCAGGCCGCCAAGAAGGGCCAACAGGCCCAGGGGGCGGCCCCGCAAGATGCGCAGGCCCTGGAAGCGGCCGGGATGGCGCCGGGCGCGCAAGCCCCTGGACTCCCCGCGGGGAAACCTCCGGCGAGCACCACCCCCAGCCCACAAGATCTCCAGTCCATCGGCTCGGGGATCGGCGACGCGCTGCGCACCTTTCGGGAGGCCGCGAACGACGTGCGGCGCGCGATCGATCCCTCGATGCATACGATCAAAGCCGAAGTGGAAGCCGCCCAGAAGGAGCTCCAGGCCTCGATTGATTACGTTAAAGAAAGCCCCAAGGTCGAAGAGCCTCCGCCCAAGTCCGGATAACACGCCCATTCCTCTTGTGCCCGGGGTCTCGCGCTCATTTTCCGCTGCCGTGTTGCTCGTCCTCATCGGCCTGACGCTCACCGCCTGCATCGTGGCGGCCGATCACACGGAACCCTCACCGGATACGGTGCTGCCGCGTCTCCTGGCGGTCCTGAAGGATCGGAACCCGGAGCTGCGCCGGACCGCCGCGCAGTCGCTGGGCAAGATCGCCTCCGCGAAGGCGGTCCCGGCGCTCGCCTCGGCCTTGCGCGATCCGGATACGGGCGTGCGCCGGAGCGCGGTCTGGGCCCTGGGCATGATCGGTCCTGAGGAGTTTGACTGGTCGCCGGTCATGGTGCTCCTGTTTGACTCCGATCCTGCCGTCAGGGAGGCGGCGGGCGCGGCCCTGGGACGAACGGGACCCAACCTGGCCATCGTGAAGTTTTTGAATGAGCGGATTCAGGAGCCCGGGGTGACCAGTGACACAAAGCGCCTGGCCGCCGCCGCGCTCGGAGGCATGGAGGCCCGGTCGGCCGTGCCTCTTCTGACGAGGCTGCTGCTGGATCGCGACCCCATCGTCCGCCGGTGGGCGGCGGCCGCGCTGGGCGAGATCGCCGACCCGCAGACCGTCGGTCCTCTCGGGGCGTTGTTGAGAAAAGATCCGGACCCCGGCGTACGCGTGGAAGCCGCCTTTCGGCTGGGCAAATTCGGAGGGAAGGCGGCTGAACCCGCGTTGATCTCGGCGCGCAAAGACGCCGATGAGAACGTGCGCCGCCTGGTCGAAGCCGCGCTCAAAGAATTGGGGAGTGGCGTGAAGTCGTGAACAGGCGAGGACCCACCAGGCCGATCTTAGGGGTGGACATCGACAACGTGCTGGCGGAGTCGGATGCGTGCCTGCGCGCCATGATCCGGACCCGGTTCGGGATCGCGCTGGAGGAAGAGGACATCACCCGATACGACTATGGCGCGTATGGCGTCACCGAAGAGCAGCTCGAGGAGATCTTTCGCGTCTTCAACACCGAGGTCTGCCGGACCCTGAAGGTCGTTCCTGGGGCGAAGGTGGGACTCGTGCGACTTTCGCGTCGCTACGAGATCGCGCTCGTCACCAGCCGGAACCCGGTCTCCAAGGCGGGGACCGAGGACTGGCTGAGAGGGAAGGGCCTGCCCTACGATCAGCTTCACTTCAACGACGAGAAGCACGCGCTCGGCATTCCGTACCACGCCTTCATCGAGGACCGGCACGAGCACGCCCACCGCATCGCGGCGACCGGCGCGGCCGTGTACCTCTTCACCCGTCCGTGGAACGCCGCGCCGCTCGCCCACCCCAACGTCCGCCGCGTGGACACGTGGGACGAGATTCTGAAGCACCTGCTGTAATTTTCTGAAGGCGGGTGGCGCCGAGGGGGACCCTGGCGGAGCGCAGCGATTTGCCGAGGGGACCCGTTGCTCTTTGAGCGGGTCCTGCCCCCGCATAGCCCATTGCAGCCGGGG
>Ga0209640_10004833_pt1 | contig 11780 bp, 11 predicted proteins | sample RifCSP10_1_FD_184018 | JGI IMG/M metagenome (GOLD analysis project Ga0209640, IMG submission 184018) | Soil microbial communities from Rifle, Colorado - Rifle CSP2_sed 10_1 (SPAdes) (version 2) | ecosystem: Environmental > Terrestrial > Deep subsurface > Rock core/Sediment | place: Rifle... | reverse complement strand
GTCGCTGCCGGAGGTCGACCTCGGGGCCACCCGCCTCGACACCCTCACCCTCTTCAGGAGCGAGCTCGGGGCCGGAGGGTCGGTGTATTCGGTGCTCGGGCAGTGGAAGCTGGGAGACAGCGAGGCAACGTAGGTCCAAGTCGTTGCGTCCGGGTCACCTTGCGGGCATGGTTTTCGGGTTCATGCTCAACGAAGCGGACACCTGCCGGAAGTACGTCGTTCCGCTGTTACAGGCAGCCGCTTGGGACACCGACCCGCACTCCATTGCCGAGCAGAAGAGTTTCACGGACGGCCGGATCGTTCCGCGCGGTCAGACGGCCAGGCGGCGCCCAGGCAAGCGGGCGGACTACCTACTGCGCTCTTTAGACTTCGATCACGGGTCTGGATGCTCCAGATTCTCCCTCGCCCGTCGCTAGAGCCCGAAAAGGGAACAGCCGGACCTGGCGCGGCCGACTTGGGCCTATCCTCACAACCGGTTGAGACCGAGGTTCGAAACGTGGCCCTAAACCTTTACGGCGGACGGGATCCCAAGGAACTGCCCGCCTACCCGATCGCCGAAGTGGCGCAGTTCCTTCGTCTTCCCCAAGAGCACGCTGCGTAGCTGGATCCTGGGCCAGGACTATCGGACCAAGGGCGGTCCGCGGCGTTTCCAGCCGGTTATTCAGATCGCCGCGCCCAACGAGCGGATCATGTCGTTCATGGAATCTCGTCGAGGCTCATGTGCTGAGCGCGCTTCGCCGGCAGCACCTCATGAAGCTCGACGTCATTCGGGCGGCGGTCAAGCGGATCCGCCGAACCGACCCCAAGTCCCTTCATCCGCTGGCGCAGAGCCGCTTTGCCACCGACGGGGTCGATCTGTTCCTGGAGGAGGTCGACCGGCTGGTCAACCTGTCCAAGGAAGGTCAGCTCGGGCTTCGGGAATGCCTACAGGGCTATCTGCGGAGGATCCAGCACGCGGAATCCGGCCTCGCCACCAGGCTCTATCCTTTCACGCGAAAGGACATGACCGCAGAGACCCCAACACGGGTGATGATCGACCCGCGAATCGCCTTCGGCCGGCCCGTCATCACGGGTACCGGAATCCCCACCGCGACGGTGTTCGAGAGGTACTTCGCCGGCGAAACGCGTGAGGATCTGAGCGAGGACTACGAAAGGCCCGTCGAGGACATCGACGAAGCCATCCGGTGGGAGCACGCCCGAGCCGCCTAGATCGCTACACGTTCCGCGAGTTCGGGTTCGTCGTCGAGCCGTTCTCCGCGCACTTCGAAGAGGCCGCTCCCGACGTTGAGTGGATCAACAAGGCAGCCGCCGAGGAGTGGGTAGTTCTGACCAAGGACTCGGAGATCTGGCGGCATCCTATCGAACGGATGGCGATCCAGAACTCCGGGCTCCGGGTGTTCAGCCTCACCCGCTCAAGAAGCGCCCCGGGCCATTCGTGGCTCGCATCAACAGGGCCGGAACGATCACCACGGTCACCGACCTGACTTCGCCCCAGGACGATCGCTGACTCTGAGAGCCCCGAGGTCGAGTTCCGCCGCGCCAACCCGTTCTCCTGAGCCGGCCCGGGTTGGCGTGGCGGGACGTATACTCCCCGCGCCGCCATGCTCCGGATACCGCTCGTGCTCGCCGGCAGCTACCTGCTCGGCTCCATCCCGTTCAGCTATCTCGTGGCGCGGGTCTTCGGGGTGGGCGACGTGCGCAAGGTCGGCAGCGGCAACGTGGGCGCGACCAACGTCATGCGTTCCGCGGGCAAGGCCGCCGGGATCGTCGCCTTCCTCCTCGATGCCTCCAAGGGCGCCGCCGCCACGTTCCTGGTCGGGCTCCTCGACCCCCGCGATCACGTCGCCCCGTCGCTCGCCGCGATCGCGGCGGTGCTGGGCCACATCTTCCCCGTGTGGCTCCGTTTCCAAGGCGGGAAGGGTGTGGCCACGGGCGCCGGCGCTTTCCTCCCCCTGGCTCCGGCGGCGGCGGGCCTCTCGATGGGCGTCTTCGCGATCTCCCTCGCGGTGTCCCGCTACGTCTCGGTCAGCTCGATCGTGGCCGCCCTGAGCTTGCCGATCACGGCCGCGGTCGTCGGCGCACCGGGTGCCGTCTGGCTCGCCGCCGCGCTCTGTGCGGGTGTCATCATTTTCAAGCACGGGGCCAACATCAGGCGGCTGCGCGCCGGGACCGAGAACCGACTGGGGATGAAGAAAGCGTGAAGGTCGTGGTGGTGGGCGGCGGCTCCTGGGGGACGGCGCTCGCCGCGCATCTCGTGAAGACGGGACACCTCGTCACCCTGATCGTCCGCGACGTGCAGCGGCGAGACGCGATCCTGGCCCGCCGCGAGAACGCGAAATACCTGCCCGGCGTTCTGCTCCCGTTGGACCTGCGGATCGAGGCTGACCCTCAGGCCGTGCCGGGCGCCGAGATGGTCGTGGTGGCGATACCTTCCGAGTCGTTCCGGGCCGCCTGCCGGACCCTCGCCCCGGCCCTCGGGGACCGCACCACGGTCGTGTCCGCCACCAAAGGGCTGGAGATCGACACCCTGCGGCGCATGACCGAAGTCATGGCGGACGAGATGCCGGGACGACGGGCCGTCCTCTCCGGCCCCTCCTTCGCGCTCGAGGTCGCGCAGGGACAGCCCACGGCGGTGGTCGCGGCCTCGCTCGATTCGGCGGTGGCGGAGGCCGTCCAGCAGGCCTTCGCCAGTCCGGCCTTCCGCGTCTACTCGAGCGACGACGTGGTCGGGGTGGAGCTGGCCGGCGCCCTCAAGAACGTGATCGCCATCGCCGCCGGGATCGTGGGCGGCCTCGGGTACGGCCACAACACGGTGGCCGCGCTCGTCACCCGCGGCCTGGCCGAGATGGGTCGGCTGGGGGTGGCTCTCGGGGGCCGTCCGGAGACGTTCGCGGGCCTGGCCGGTCTGGGCGACCTCGTCCTCACCGCGACCGGCGGCCTTTCGCGAAACCGGCGCCTGGGCCAGGCCCTCGGGGCGGGGCGGAGCCTCGAGGAGGCGGTGCGAGAGACGCCCATGGTCGCGGAGGGCGTTCGCACCACCCGCGCGGCCTGCGCCCTGGCCCAGCGGGCGGGGGTGGAGATGCCCATCGCCGAGCAGATGCGCGCCGTGCTCTACGAGGGCCGCCCGCCCCGTGAAGCGGTCGATGCGCTGATGATCCGCAGCCTGAAAAGAGAGTAGAATCGAGCGTTCCGGTGGGATCAGGACCCGCCGCAAAGGCCTATGTATCGCCTGCTTTACCAGGACGGCGACGTTCCGCAGAGCTATACCTTCACGACGGGCGAGGTGGTGATCGGAAGGTCGCCCGACTGCCAGATCGTGCTCAAGGACTTCGGCATCTCCCGGACCCACGCCCGGATCACGGTCGACGAGGACGGCATCCGCATCACCGACCTCAAATCGAAGAACGGGACCCAGGTGAACGGGGTCCCCGTCGTCGAGGCCCCGCTCAAGGACGGCGACCGGATCTTGCTCGGCAAGTTCCAGCTCGCCTTCAGCAAGACCCTCGAAGGCAAGGTCGTCCTCGACGAGGACAAGCCGCTCTCCGAGGAAGCGGGGACGATCATCCGCAGCGTGGGCGAGCTGTCGCGCCTGCTCTCGGCCACCGACGTCGCCGGGGGCGTTGCCGCGGCCGACCGGAAGAAGGCTCCCGCCGACGTTACTGAGATCGAGAAGTCCAACCGGATCCTCAAGGTCCTCACCAAGGTGGCGGAGACCCTGATCGCGGTTCGCCCGGTCGAAGAAGTGCTCGAGCAGGTCATGGACATCGTGTTCGAGCACGTGCCGTCGGACCGCGGCTTCCTGATGCTTCAGGAGGAGCCCGACAACAAGCTCGTTCCCATGGTGATCAAGCACCGGAACCCGGGCTCGGGCGTCGACTCCGGGAAGATCACGATCTCGAAGACGATCGCCGACCGCGTCATGAAGGACCGCGTCTCGATCCTCACCTCCGACGCCATGGTCGACCCGCGGTTCGGGGCCGGAGACTCGATCCGGTTCCATGGCATCAGGAGCGCCATGTGCGCCCCGCTCTGGAACAAGGACCAGGTCATCGGGATCATCCACGTGGACTCCCCGATGCTGACGAACTGCTTCACCCTGAACGACCTCGATCTCCTGACCGCGCTCGCCAACTACGCGGCGGTGGCCGTGGAGCGGGCCCGCCTCAACCAGAAGATCCTGGCCGAGGAGAAGAAAAGGGAGCGCCTCGGCCGCTTCCTCTCGCCCCAGGTCACCCAGAGGATCCTGAACGCCTCCGATTCCCAGGGCGCGGCCCTGGGGGTGCCCGAGGTCAAGGAGGTCAGCATCCTGTTCGCCGACATCGTCGGCTTCACCAGCATGTCGGAGAAGATGAGCCCGGCCGCGGTGGCGCTCCTCCTGAACGACTACCTGTCCCGCATGACCGACGTGATCTTCAAGTACGAGGGTACCCTCGACAAGTACATCGGGGACGCGATCATGGCGGTCTACGGCGCGCCCCTCGACATGCCCGACCACGCCGCTCGGGCCGTGAAGTCCGCGCTCGAGATGCAAGAGCGCCTGGCCGAGTTCAACTCCGAGCGCAAGGAGGGACCCCACCTGCGGATCCGCATCGGCATCAACAGCGGCAAGGCCGTAGCGGGGGAGATCGGCAGCATCAACAAGAAGGAATACACGGTGCTGGGTGACACCGTGAACACCGCGAGCCGCCTCGAGAGCTCGGTGGCCAAGCCGGGCATGGTCGTGATCGGGGAGAATACGTTCAACATGGTGACCGACCAGTTCGAATGCAAGAGCATGGGCTCCTTCACCCTCAAGGGCAAGGAGAAGGTGGTCTCGGTCTACGAAGTCGTTTCCTTGGCCCGGGCCGCCGATGCGGCGGCCTCGCCGGGTGTCGCCTCGCAAGAGGCATGAGGCGATGAGCGAGGTCCTGGCGCGGCGTCACCGCGGCCGCATCCTCACCTCGTTGATGCTCCTGCTGCTCGCGGTGGGAGTCGTGCCCCTCCTGGGCACCTCCTACAACCTCTACTCGCAGTCACGGGAGAGCCTCAAGCTCGACCAGGACCTCATCCAGCTGGACAAGGCGCGGAGCCTCTCCCAGCAGATCAGCATCTACGTCCAGAGCCTGGTCTTCCACGTGGCGGCGGTCGCCCGGACCCTCGAGGTGGGGGCGGCCAGCGGCTCTCTGCCCCGGATCCGCGACTCGAAGGCGCTCGAACGGTACGTGACGGGCGACAGCCCCTTCCTCTACGTCAGCGTGGTCGACGCCAACGACGGCCGTGGCCCCGGCGCGGGCTTCCAGCTCCAGGAACGGGCGATCATGGCGGCGCAGGAGGAGGGCTTTGTCCGGGCCCGACAGGGGACGCCGATGATCGGCCACCCGATCATCTCCACCTCGCTCCAAGAGCCGGTGATCGTGCTCTCCGAGCCGATCATGGTGGGCAAGAAGCCCCAGGGCGTCGTGGTCGCCGTGGCCACCCTCCTTCCCGTGTCCCTCATGACCGAGCAGATGGGCGCGGAGAAGCTCTACCAGGTCTACGTGGTCGACACCCGGGGCCGGCTCGTCGCCCACTCCGACCGCACGCGTGCGCTCGGCGTCGACCTCTCGACGGTGGGAATCGTGCGGCTGTTCCTGGAGTCGGGCAAGGGGGTCGGCGGGACCACGGTACCTTTCACGATCGGCACCGAGCGGGGGACGCTCCAGATGCTCGGGACCTACGCTCGTGTCCCCGACGACTCGGGCTGGGGCGTGATCGTCCAGGTCGAGCAAGACCGGGCCTACGCGGCCGCCATCCAGATGCGCAACCACGCCGCCATCTTCGTGGGGGTCGTGACCCTCCTGGCCGCGTTCCTCGGCACCCTGTTCGCGGGGCAGATCAGCAAACCCATCCAGCAGCTCGCGGAAGGCGCGCGGCGCCTGGCGGGCGGCGAGTACGCGACCCGGGTGTCGGTCAAGAGCGAAAACGAGGTCGGGGTGCTGGCCGACGCCTTCAACCAGATGGGGGGTGAGATCGAGAAGGCCATCGAGGAGATCCGCCAGGCGGCCGCCAAGAACAAGGAGCTCTTCGTGGGCAGTATCCGCATGCTCGCCAACGCCATCGACGAGAAGGACCCCTACACGCGGGGCCACTCCGAGCGCGTGGCCTACTATTCCATGGTCACCGCGAAGTACCTGGGGATGTCCCCCGAGGAGGTGGAGAGGGTCCACCTCTCGGGGATCCTCCACGACGTCGGCAAGATCGGCATCGAGGACAAGATCCTCAGGAAGGCCGCGGCCCTCACCGACGACGAGTACGAGATCATGAAGCAGCATCCGACGAAGGGCGCGCACATCCTGGCCGCGGTGCCCATGCTCAAGGACATGGCCGGTGCCGGTCTCCAGCATCACGAGAACTGGGACGGCAGCGGCTACCCCGACGGCCTCAAGGGCGAGGACATCCCCCTCCTGGGGCGCATCGTGAGCGTGGCCGACGCCTTCGACGCGATGACCACCGACCGGCCCTACTCGAAGGCCATGACCTACGAGGCGGCCATCGCGCGCCTGCGCTTCCTGGCGGGCAAGAAGTTCGACGGCGTCTGCGTCGAGGCTTTCGCGAAGGCGGGGGAGGCGGGGGAGCTGACCCCCGCCAAGGCGCGCCGCGCCTCGGTGGCGGCACGGCAGCAGGGCATGGACGGGGAAGCCGAGGCGGTCACCGAGGCGGCGCCGGCGACGACCCTTTGAAGCGCGATCCCGAGACCGCCCCGTCCGGCCGCGCGAATCCAGAAAGGACGGGGAGGCGTATGGTGCCGAGAACGCTCGTGGCGACGTTCGTTCTGGCCGCTCTTGGTCTTCTGCCCACGGACGCCCAGGCCCAAAAGCCCGGCAACGACGCGGAGGCGCGGTTCGCGACCGGGCTCGTTCACTTGCGCGAGGGCCGAGCCGACCTGGCCGTCGAGGAGTTCAAGAAGGCGGTCAAGGGAGACGACAAGAACCCCTATTTCTACAAGGGTCTGGGCCAAGCCTACGCCCAGCAACGGAAGTTCAAGGATGCGATCGAGGCCTTCCGCAAGTCGCTCCAGATCAACCCCTACTACGTGGACGTGCGCAACGACCTCGGGATGGCCCTGATCCTCTCGGGCAAGAGGGAGGACGGGCGCAAGGAGTTCCTGACCGCCTTTTCGGATCCCACGAACCCGACGCCCGAGATCTCCTCCCGCAACCTGGCCCAGTCCTATCTCGAAGAGAAGAACTACGCGGAGGCGATCCACTGGTTCCGGACGGCGATCGTGAGGAACAAGATCTACGGCGATCCCTACCTGGGCCTGGCCGACGCGCTCATCGCGACCGGCCACACCGAGGAGGCCGTGGCCCAGCTCGAGGTCGGAGTGAAGGAGGCCCCCGCCGATCCGAGCCTGCTGACCGGCCTGGGGCAGGCGCTGCTCAAGGCGGGGCGTTTCACCGAAGCGCGCGCCCAACTCGAAGCGGCGGTCCAGAAGGACCCGACGGGGGTATGGGGTCGCAAGGCCGCCGAAGTGCTCAAGACGGTCCCCAAGTGACCTCAGGGTCCGACGCTTGCCCTACCTGCTGATCCTGGAGCGCCTGCTCCGTGCCGTCGCCGGTGCCCACGCGGCGCTCCTGCTCGACCCGAACGGCGAGGTCGTGGTGGAGGCGGGAATCAAGGACGTCCGGCACCGGCTGATTGGCGCCTATCAGGGCATCGCTCTCGCCCGCGCCCGGCAGGCGGCACAACGCCACGACATCGGCCGCATCGCTCATTTCTGCTGCCGCTATGCCTCGGGCACGGTCGCCCTCACCGCGCTCAAGGACGACTACTACCTGATCGTCTCGCTGGCGCCCGAGGCCAGCCTCGCCGTCGGCCTCTGGCACTCGGCCGCCGCCCGCGAAGAGCTGAACGCGGAGCTGTGACCCCGAAGACGGCCCTCGCCTGATGGGACTGCTCGATCGTCTGAGAGTGGGGCTCGCGCGCACGCGTGAGGCGCTCAACACTCCCGTCGAGGACCTGGTCCGCGGCCGCCGCCCCCTCGATCCGCAGGACCTGGAAGCGGTGGAGGAAGCGCTGATCGCCTCCGACTTCGGCCTCGGGGCGGTGGGCGAGGCCATGGAAGAGCTGCGGGCGAGGAGCGGTGAGATCGCGGGAGGAGGCGCCGACGCCATGCGGGAGGTGCTCCGCGCCGGGATCAGGCGCGCGCTCGACCGCCCCCAAGGGCCGCCCCCCTTCTCCGCGAAGCCGTGGGTGACCTTCCTGGTGGGAGTCAACGGCGCCGGGAAGACGACCACGGCCGGGAAGCTCGCGCAGATCTGGACCGGCGAGGGCCGGTCCTGTCTCCTGTGCGCCGCGGACACCTTCCGGGCGGCCGCGGACACCCAGCTCGAGATCTGGGCGCAGCGTTCCGGGAGCCCCTTCCACCGCGGTGCGGCCGGGGCCGATCCGTCCTCCGTGCTCACCGACGCCCTGCGCGCGGCGCGGGCCCGTTCCTACGACGCGGTGGTCGTGGACACCGCCGGCCGGCTCCACACCAAGGGCAACCTGATGTCGGAGCTCGCCAAGATGGCGCGGGTGGCGGGCAAGGAGGTCCCGGGCGCGCCCCATGAGACGCTGCTCGTACTCGATGCCACCGTGGGCAGCAACGGTCTCGCCCAGGCCCGGGAGTTCACGAAGGCGGCCGCGGTCACCGGCCTCGTGCTCACCAAGCTCGACGGCACCGCCAAGGGCGGGGTGGCGGTGGCCGTGGTGCGGGAGCTGGGCGTGCCGATCCGGTACGTGGGAGTCGGAGAGTCGGCCGAGGACCTCCTGCCCTTCGACGCGGCCGCCTTCGCCGAGAGCCTCATTTGAGCCGGAGGGCCGGAGATGACGCCCGGTTGATGAGGCGGGCCCTGGCCCTGGCCGCGCGCGGATCCGGGGAGGCCAATCCCAACCCCTTGGTCGGCTGCGTGGTGGTGAAGGGCGGGCGGATCGTCGGGGAGGGCTGGCACGAGCGGGCGGGCGGCCCCCACGCCGAGGTGGTGGCGCTCCGAGCGGCCGGCGCGCGGGCCCGCGGCGCCACCCTCTACGTCACCCTGGAGCCATGCGCCCATGCGCGGAAGCGAACGCCTCCGTGTGCGCCGCTCGTCGCCGCCTCCGGGGTGCGGCGGGTGGTGGCGGCGATGCGCGATCCCAACCCGGCCGTGAACGGCCGCGGCCTGGCGCGGATCCGCCGGGCCGGAGTGGTCGTCGAGGTGGGTTTGCTCGAAGACGAAGCAGGGGCTCTCAACGAGCGGTTCGTGGTGGCCCAGGTGAAGCGACGGCCGTTCGTGCTCCTGAAGGCGGCGCTCACCCTCGATGGCCGCATCGCCACCGCCACGGGCGACTCGAAGTGGATCACGAGCCCCGCCCAGCGCCGCGCCGCTCGCGGCCTGCGCCGTCTGCATGACGGCGTCCTGGTCGGCATCGGCACGGTGCTCGCCGACGATCCCGTGCTGTGGCCCAGCCCGCGGACGCGGCGGCCGTTCAGCCGGATCGTCCTCGACTCGCGCCTGCGCCTGCCTCTCGCCAGCCAACTCGTGCGCACCGCCCGGCGGTCGCCGGTGGTGGTGGTCTGCGTGCGGGGGCATGAAGCCGACCGGCGTCGCCTGGAACACGCGGGTGTGACCGTCCTGGTCGAGCCCCGAGCGCGGGCGCGAGTGTCCGTCCCCGGGGCGCTGCGGGTCCTGTGGAAGCACGGGATTCGGAGCCTGATGGTCGAGGGGGGCTCCGAGGTCCTGGGCTCGTTCCTGAAGGAGCGACTCTTCGACCAGGTGGCGCTCTTCCGCGCTCCGTTGCTCCTGGGCGGTCGCGCCAGCCGGCCCGCCTTCGGCGGTCCCGATCCCCGCGAGATCGGGGAGGCGTTGCGTTTGCGGGGCCCGTCGCTTCCCTCTTTCGAGCTCTGGCGGGCGCGGTAGGACCGATGCTCCTTTGTGCCGCCCGCACCTTTGTGGTGAACTGAGGCGTGTTCACGGGAATCGTCGAGGAAGCGGGCCGGATCGAGAAGGCCGAACGCCGGGGCGACGTGCTCGTGGTCCGGACCGCCGCGCACCGCGTCCTCGAAGGACTGCCGGTGGGCGGCTCGATCGCCGTCGCCGGATGCTGCCTCACCGCCGTGGCCGTGGACGGCTCGGGGTTCGTCTGCGAGCTGACCGAGGAGACCCTGCGCCGCACCGCCTTCGAGCGCCGCCTGCGTCCGGGCGCGCTCGTGAACCTCGAGCGCCCGATGCGGGCCGACGGCCGCTTCGACGGCCACATCGTCCAGGGGCACGTGGACGCGGTGGGGGAGGTGGTCGATCTCAAGTGGCTCGGCGAGTCGGCCGAGCTCGTTGTCCGGGTCCCCGAGCCGATCGAGCGCTACCTGGTGATGAAAGGCTCGGTGGCGGTGGACGGCGTCTCCCTCACCGTAGCCGGCCTCGTCCCGCCCGCCTTCACAGTGGCCCTCATCCCCTATACACTGGAAAAGACGAGCCTTCGGGAGCTGGGTCCGGGAGACCCGGTCAACCTCGAAGCCGACGTCATCGCCAAGTACGTGGAGCGCCTGCTCACGCCGGCGCGCTGATCCCGGGGGCCCGAGCTCATGCCCTTCAGCACCATCCCGGAAGCCATCGAAGACATCCGCCTCGGGCGCATGCTCGTCGTCATCGACGACGAGGACCGCGAGAACGAGGGCGACCTCACGATCGCGGCCGAGAAGGTCACGCCTGACGTGATCAACTTCATGGCTCGCCACGGCCGCGGCCTCATCTGCCTCCCCATGACCGGCGAGCGCCTCGACGCGCTCCGCATCCCGCTCATGGTGCAGGACGAAGAGAACAGCGCGAAGTTCGGCACCGCGTTTTGCGTGCCCGTCGAAGCGAAGAAAGGCACGACCACCGGGATCTCCGCGGCCGACCGGGCGCGAACCGTGCTTGCGGCCGTCGACCCCAAGACCCGGCCGGAGGACCTGGCCCGGCCCGGGCACATGTTCCCCCTCCGTGCGGTGCCGGGGGGCGTGCTCCAGCGCTCGGGGCAGACCGAGGCCGCCGTGGACCTCGCCCGCCTCGCCGGGCTCTACCCGGCCGGAGTCATCTGCGAAATCATGAACGAGGACGGGACCATGGCCCGGCTCCCGGAGCTGCAGCTCTTCTGCCGCCGCCACGAGCTCAAGATGATCACGGTCAAGGACCTCATCCGGCACCGGATGAGCCACGAGCGGCTGGTGCGGAAGATCGCCGAGGCCAACCTGCCCACCGCCCATGGCGCCTTCCGCATCCACGCCTTCGAGAGCCTGATCGACCGCCAGCACAACGTGGCCCTGGTCATGGGCGAGATCCGGCCCGAGGACGACGTGCTGGTCCGCGTGCATTCCCAGTGCCTGACCGGCGACATCTTCCACTCCTCCCGCTGCGACTGCGGCGATCAGCTCGAAAAGGCGCTCGGCATCATCTCGGCCGCCGGCAAGGGAGTGCTCCTCTACCTGGGCCAGGAGGGTCGGGGCATCGGCCTCGTTCACAAGATCATGGCCTACCAGCTCCAGGACCAGGGGAAGGACACCGTGGAAGCCAACGAGGCGCTCGGCTTCAAGGCCGACCAGCGTGACTATGGGATCGGGGCCCAGATCCTGGTGGAGCTCGGGGTGAGACGCATGCGCCTCATGACCAACAACCCCCGAAAGTTCGTGGGACTGGAGGGTTACGGGCTCGAGATCGTGGAGCGCGTGCCCCTGGAGGTGCCCCCCTCTGAGACCAGCCGGCGCTACTTGAAGACCAAGAAGGAGAAGCTCGGCCATCTCCTGCGTAGCGTCTGATCCGGACTATTCA
>Ga0209640_10004832_pt1 | contig 11781 bp, 11 predicted proteins | sample RifCSP10_1_FD_184018 | JGI IMG/M metagenome (GOLD analysis project Ga0209640, IMG submission 184018) | Soil microbial communities from Rifle, Colorado - Rifle CSP2_sed 10_1 (SPAdes) (version 2) | ecosystem: Environmental > Terrestrial > Deep subsurface > Rock core/Sediment | place: Rifle... | reverse complement strand
ATTTTCCCACAGGAATTGGTTTTGTAAATCCCACATGCGGCGGTAGAGTCCATTTTGCTGGATCAGGTCGGCATGGCGGCCCCGTTCGGAAATGCTGCCTTCAAGCTCGCCAGAAACCTCGCCGTACCGGATGGATATCCTCTGCAGTTACCATGGCGCCCTGGTCAACCTCTTCTACCAGGTGCCTGACTTCCAGAACCCTCTTCCGCCGTACGCTGCAATTCAGCAAGCTTACGGTGCCATCCTTGCCTCGGCCGGGAATCTCGGTCACGGCGAAACCGGCGCTGCGCAGGTGCTCCGCTACCTCTGGCCCTCTGCCTGAGCTGATAATCCGCAGGTGGCTATAGCCCAGCGCTAAACGCTCCTCGATCAGCATTCCCACGACATTCCCGGTGGCAAACCCGGCCGCATAGCCCAGGATGTTAAGCAGATTATCCAGGTCAGAGAGCACGGCTTGAAGGGCGGCAACAAATACGATTGCCTGGCCAAAACCAAGGATCCAGGCCAGGGCCTTGCGGCCGCGGATGACCATCAGCATTCGCACGGTGGCTAAGCCGACATCAACCACGCGCAGGACGAAGATGATGAGCGCTGATTGAACCAGTGGAGCCATATTTTCGCTTTCTAAGCGCGCCAGAAGCCACGCCGGACCGGACGGATATCCTCGCGGGTAATAAAGGCACCCTCGTCAATATCGTTCACCATTCGGTGGACTTTTACAACATTCTTACGCTTTACGCTGCAGTTGAGAACCGTTACCATGCCGTCTTTGCCCCGCGCAGAGATTTCCGTTACGCCAAATCCCCCCTCTCGCAAGCGTTCCGCGATGGCGGAGCCATGCCGTGAGCTGATAATCCGCATGTGAATGAAGCCTATCGCCAACCAATCCTCGATCACCATGCCAAGCACATTGCCGGTGGCGAAACCGGCGGCATAACCGATGATGTTGAGTGGGTTGCTCAGATCCCTCAATACGGTGGTAATCGCGGCTACAAATATTGCGGCCTGGCAAAAACCGAGCAACCAGGTAATGATTTTTTGACCGCGCATGACATACAGCACTCGCAGCGTGTCCAGGCTCATATCGCTTAGACGCAGGACGAAGATCAAGCCGGCACTTAACCAAGCCTGAGGCGACAAAAATATTTCCATAAGATTAGGATGCTACGATTAGAAGATTTTTTCGGTTGGTTCTTTGGACTCCATGGCAGGTAGATACATCCGCTCCGCGTACTCCTTGACCATTCGCCTTACGCTAAGCTGAGGAGATAGGGTTCGGATGGATTCCTTCATGCGGGCGATCCAATCCCCCGGCAGCCCATCTGATGAACGCTCCCGATAATACAGGGGGATAATCTGATTTTCGAGAATATCATACAGGCTCTCGGCATCAGCTCTATCCTGTTCTTCAGGATTGTCATAATCCCGGTCCTCCCCGATTGCCCATCCATTTAGACCGTTGTACCCCTCCCGCCACCAACCATCCAGGACGGAGAAGTTTAGAACGCCGTTCATGGCGGCTTTCATGCCGGAGGTTCCAGAAGCCTCGTGCGGTCTTCTTGGCGTGTTCAACCAAACGTCCACACCTTGGAGCAGGTAGCGGGCCAGATTCATGTCGTAATCTTCCAGAAAAACGAGCCTGCCGCCATTTTCCGCATTCTTAACCACGCGGTAGACTTCTTGAATGAGCAGCTTGCCCGGTTCATCGGCGGGATGAGCTTTTCCAGCAAAGATGATCTGAACTGGCATGTTCGGCCGGTTTACGATATCCAGCAGCCGGTCGAGATCCCGCAGGATCAGGTTTGCGCGCTTGTACGTCGCAAATCGGCGCGCGAAACCAATGGTCAGGGCATAAGGATCCAGAAGCACTCCCGCTGCAACCACCTGAACTGGATGGACGCCTTCCTTGAGCCATTGATCGCGCGCCCGTTCGCGCATATAAGCAACCAGTTTTCGCTTGAGATGGCGCCTGATAGCCCAGAGTTCAACATCCGGAATGTTTTCAATTCCCTCCCAAACTTGAGGGTCGTCGACATATTCCATCCAATCCCGTCCGAGGTAGCGGTCAAACAAATGCCTTAAGCGACGGGATAACCAGGTGCTCGTGTGTACGCCGTTGGTGATATGCGTGATGGGAACATTATCCAGACGGCGATCCGGCCAAAGAAAATGCCACATCTTTCGCGCCACGTGTCCGTGCAGCTCAGAGACACCGTTGCTCCATTCGGACAGCCTCAGCGCCAAAATCGGCATGCTGAATGTATCTCCCCAGGGATTCTGATGGCGCGCCAGATTAATAAATTGTTCCCGGTCCAGTCCGAGTTCTGGCCAAAGGTGGGAGAAATACTTCTCCATTAACCAAACGGGAAATTCATCGTTGCCGGCCGGGACCGGTGTATGTGTGGTGAAGACAGTTGAAGCCTTAATGATTTCAATTGCTTCTTCAAACTCGTGCCCGGCTTGAACCATTTCCCTGGCCCGCTCCAAATTGAGGAAAGCAGAATGACCTTCGTTTAAGTGCCAAACGTTGGGGTTATACCCGAGCAGCCGGAGAGCCCGGACGCCTCCAACTCCCAAAATGATTTCCTGAGAAATTCGCAGGTCGAGGTCGCTGCTGTAGAGACGCGCGGTCAGCTCTCGGTCGGCGGGCGAGTTCTCTTCGACATCGGTATCTAAAAGGTAGAGTTTGACGCGTCCCACCTGAATTGCCCATAATTGGGCAGCTACTTCCCTTCCGGGCAGCTCTACCGATACAGTTGCCCGCTTGCCATCAGCATCGACGATAGGCATAACCGGCAGCTCTTCAAATTTCAGGCGGATATAGTGGGCTTCCTGCCACCCATCTTCCGTAATGCGTTGTACGAAGTAGCCATGAGTGTAGAGGAAGCCCACAGCTACCAAAGGCAGGCCTAAGTCGCTGGCGCCCTTAAGCTGATCGCCCGATAATACTCCTAAACCGCCTGCATAGATTGGCAATGTTTCGTGTAAACCAAATTCTGTGGAAAAGTAGGCGATTGGGCGGTTGGAGCAGTCTGGATGGTTCCGTGTACACCAGGTTTCCGATGGGTTCATATATTGATCGAAAGATTTGGTCTGGCGGTCATAATAATCAAGGAAGTATCGATCGTGTGTGACCGCGTTTAACCGCGCCCGTTCAACCTGGCGCAGGAAGCGAATCGGGTTATGATAAACCCGCTCCCATAGAGCGGGATCGATCTTTGAGAACAAGCGTTGCGAATCGTAATTCCAGGTCCACCAAAGGTTATACGCTAACTCGCCCAAACGCCGGATGCGGCGCGGCAGGCTAAACTTATTAGCGACTTCCGCAGTAAAAGCTTCCATAAAATCAAGTTCCTTTTCCGGGCCGTTCAGAGACAACCACACTCAGGCGCGCCGCATAATAACAAGGCAACCTGCGTGCCTCCGAAAAGTGGCTGGAAATTTTTGGATGAATTTGGGACTATAGATGTCCTTAAATACGGGTTAATCTTACCATGCTTGTATAAAGTAGAAACGATCTCGATGGATCTGGGTTACACTTTCCTTAAAGATTTTAATAATCTTCTGTTGCGCATAGTTTGCTTTATCTCTTGATGGTTCGTTGGAATAACTTGCCACATGAACAGCGCAGCGATACAATAAGTTTTCCTGGAACTTAGGACTGAGGATGATACAAACTGCGCAACTCTTTATCACGTGCATTGTAGATACGCTCTACCCCGAGGTTGGGGAATCGGTGGTCCGCGTGTTACGGCGCGCTGGCGTCCGGGTGGAATTTCCTGGTCAACAGACTTGCTGCGGGCAGCCGGCGTTCAATGCGGGATTGCGCCCAGAAGCCAGGCGAATGGCTGAATATAACCTCAGAATTCTCGAGGCAACCTCTGGACCGGTTGTCCTGCCGTCCGGGTCGTGCACTGCTATGATTCGCCATGGCTACTTAGAGCTTTTTGCTGGCGAGCCCACCTGGCTGGACAAAGCGAAGGCGTTGGCGGAACGCACGTACGAATTTTCTGAATTCTTGGTAGACGTTTTGGAAATTGAAGATATTCAGGCGCGCTTCGATGGCAAGCTCACTTACCATGCTTCGTGCCATTTGTTGCGCGATTTGGGTGTTCGCCGGCAGCCGCATGAATTGCTTTCTGCTGTGCGGAACGCCGAAATTATTGAGCTTCCCCATAATGATGAATGTTGCGGGTTTGGCGGCCTCTTTTCTATTGAGCATCCGCACATTTCCAGCGCCATGTTGGCGCGAAAGCTCGCCAACATCCAGACTACCGGAGCGGATTTAGTTGTTTCGTGTGACGCCGGATGTATCACCAATATAAACGGAGGCCTGCACCGGCAGGGGAAGCGCCCCCTGGCTGTTCATCTTGCTCAGATTTTGGACGATCACGAACCGTGAAGATGTGGATGGGTAGATGCCTGACGCTTTTCATAAGAAGATAAAGACGGCCCTGGGGGACTCTCAACTGCAGGCTGCTCTGGACGCCAATTCCGAGCGGCGCCTGGGGGCTTATTATCGAGCTTTCCAGTCCCTTCCTGAGAGCTTCGCAGTTATGCGCCAACGCGCCCATGCCATGCGCGCCCGCACGATTGCCGATCTGGACAGATACCTGGATGAATTCATTTCCAACGCTCAGGCTAACGGGTTGATTGTCCACCGCGCCGCCGATGCGTCGCAGGCGGTGAGCATTGTGTTGGATATTGCCCAGAAGCATGGAGCCAATCTGATCGCCAAGTCTAAGACGATGGTCAGCGAGGAAATTGGGCTTAATCACGCCTTGCAAGCCAAGGGCATTAATGTGGTAGAAACTGACCTGGGGGAATATATTGTTCAGTTGCGCCATGAACCGCCAGCTCATATTATTACCCCCGCCGTTCACCTAAATCGCAGTCAGGTAGGGCACACATTCGAGGAGAAGCTGGGTCTTCCATACACTGAAGATGTGCCAGCCATGACAGCGGCGGTGCGGCGCATATTGCGCCAGACCTTCCTTACTGCCGATATTGGATTGTCTGGCGTAAATTTCGGTGTGGCCGAGAGTGGAACCCTGTGCATTGTCACCAATGAAGGTAATGGTCGCATGGTGACGACTGTACCGCCGGTGCACATTGCCTTGATGGGTATCGAACGCCTGGTGCCTACGCTGGATGACCTGGCTCTCGTACTGGCCTTGCTGCCAAGAGCAGCTACCGGGCAGAAAACCACTGTCTATACCAGCCTGATGCATGCACCGCGGCAGCCGGGAGATGTGGATGGACCCAACGAACGCCACCTGATATTGTTGGATAATGGGCGCTCAGCGATGCGCGGATCTCCGCTGCATGATGCGCTGTTGTGCATCCGCTGCGGCGCCTGTCTTAACGCCTGCCCGGTCTTCCGTGAGATCGGTGGTCACGCCTATGTAGACAACCGGGGCAGGAGCAGCACCTATCCAGGGCCAATCGGCTCGATTGTCTCCCCGGCCCTGTTTGGACAGTCGGAGTTCGGACAGCTGGCGCGCGCCTCGAGTCTATGCGGCGCATGCCAGGAGGTCTGTCCGGTCGATATCGATCTGCCCAAGCTGCTATTGCGGGTGCGGGCGGGGGGCATTGGGCTTGACCCCAAGCTTGCCAGGAAAAAAATACCATTTTTGGTTTCACTGCTAATGCGGGCGTATACCTGGCTGGCAACGAGCCCCAGGCGCTTTGCGGCGGCGCAGAATTTCTCAGCAATCTTTGGCAGCTTATTGCTGCCGTTATCGGAATGGGTTCGTTTGCCGTCCTTTACCGGTTGGGGCTACAGCAGGGATTTTCCCATGCCGGCCAGGCAGCCATTTCGAGTTCGTTGGGCGGCGCTTGAAAAATCTTCTAATCTGAATGAATTTGATCTAAAGCCAGGCGCTGAGAGACCGACCCCGCCGATATCCGATATGAGCAGCAGCTCATCATCGTCCCTTGCAGCGGTTGACCGGCGGCAGCTCCTCGAGAGATTCACCACCGAGCTGACCGCCCTCGAAGGCACCGTAACGCTCTGCCGTCTGGATGATGTCTCATCGGACGATGTATCGTCCGATGAGACATCATCATCTAAGAGCAGCCAGCTGCTCGAAAAGGTATTGACTTTGCTAACTGAAAAGGGAGTACAGTCGGTCCAGTTGTGGGCAGGGGAGCAGCTTCCCCCGGATCTTTTGTCCGCATTGGAGGAATCAGGCATCCGGATAAGCGGTTCACCAGACCCGCACGCGCAGGCTGGGATAACCGGTTCTCTTGCAGCCATTGCCGAGACCGGCACCCTGGTCCTGACTTCCGGGCCTGGACGACCACTTACGGCTTCATTGCTGCCCGATATTCACATTGCCATTCTATACGGTGAGGATATTTACCTGAACTTGTCCCAGGTTCTGAATCTAAAAAATGTTCGTGAAGCGGCTTCTGTGGCCTTGATCACCGGACCTTCCCGCACCTCTGATATCGAAATGACCTTGACCTTAGGCGTGCATGGACCGCGGGAAGTCCACGTTTTCTGTCTAGTCAACGATGAACTTATCTGAAAGGTGATCCGCGGCGGCTGAACAGCCAGGTCGAAAGAATAATGACGAGCAGGACCAATACGACAGCGATTGGCCAACAAAGGATGCCTGCGCTCGGTCGTGCAGGAACCGGTGTGGGGCTGGGTTCCAGGAGCTGTTCTTGCAACTCTGGCTGCAGAGGAAAGGGAGTGACCGTTGGGGTCAGCGTGGGGGCGATGGTAGGGGTTGCAGTTGGGATAATGGTTGGAGAAGGTGTAATGGAGGGAGTCAGGGTGGCGGTCGGAAAACCGCCTCCGTCTGCAGATGCTGGATGCAGGCTTCCGGTGATCAGGAACAATATTCCCAGAAGAATGATCAGGAGCATAACGTTCAACCGGGCGGACGAGGTCTTCACCATGGCTACCTTCCTTACCGCGCTAGAACAAAAATTCCACTTTTGCTATTTTACCTCAATAATTCCACTATGCGGTCGAGAACTTGGTGGGCTACTTCCGCTTTCGTCATCAATGGAAGTTCCCACTGCCCTCCTTCTGCATCGAGTAGGGTGACCCGGTTGGTATCCACAGCAAAACCTGCGTCTTGTGCAGTGATGTCATTTGCTGCGATCAGGTCCAAATCTTTTGTTTCTAATTTTTCACGGGCATTTTTCAGCAAATCCTGACTCTCGGCGGCAAAACCCACGGTGATACCTTTGAATTTCCCCTGTCTCTTGAGATTGGCCACTTCAGCCAGTATATCCGGGGTTTCTTCCAACTGAACTCTGGGTATGCCATGTTTGCGTTTTAGTTTCTGTTCAGGCGGTCCCGCCGGTCGGAAGTCAGCTACTGCTGCAGCCATCAGGAGCGCGACCGCGCCAGGTATTTCTTTGAGCACAGCCTTCTTCATTTCCTCGGCAGTGGTGATATCAACCCTGTGCGCTCCTGATGGCGTTGTCAGGTGGGTCGGTGCGGCAATTAAGGTTACTTCCGCGCCATAATCAAGAGCGGCCTGAGCTAAGGCGAATCCTTGTTTCCCCGAGGAACGGTTAGCGATAAAGCGAACTGGATCGATTGGTTCCTGGGTGCCGCCCGCGGTGACCACAACTTTGCCTCCCTTCAGTGGGCCATTTCTTGACAGGGCCAGGCGGATCTGCCCCAACAGCTCGGCCGGTTCCGCCATTCGCCCTTTTCCCACCATGCCGGAAGCCAGGCGTCCTTCCGCCGGACCTATAATGATTGCGCCACGTGCGCGCAGCGTGTTCAGGTTGGTTTGGGTGGCTGGATGCTGTAACATGCCGCCGTCCATTGCGGGAGCGATCACAAGGGGACAATCAGCGGCCAGGGCGGTCACCGTTAACAGGTTATCGGCAATGCCATGAGCCAGCCTCGCTAAAGTATTAGCCGTCGCCGGCGCGATCACCAGGATATCGGCTCGTTTGGCCAATCCGATGTGCAGGACGTGTCCTTCCATTCCCCACAAGTCCTTGTCTGAATATACGCCCCGGCCAGTGACCGACTGGAAAGTCAGGGGGCTGACGAACTCCAGGGCAGACTGCGTCAGGATGACGTCTACCAGAGCACCGGCCTGCGACAGCTTTGAAGCCAGGTCCGCAGACTTATAAGCCGCGATCGATCCGGTAATCGCGAGAAGGATATTTTTTTCTTCCAAAGGTGAAATCATGGCTGATGTCCTCAGGTCACGCCTTGCAATTGATAAAACAGCATACCCAGGTATTCTTTCAAAGCTGTCGTGACAGACGAGAGATTGTCTGCGCTGGGAAAAAGGTTGAGGAGTTGGACTGGCGGGCTGGCACTTTTGAGCCTTTCCCAATCCTCAAATGTCACGCTGAAATCGGTGGGGGCCGGGATGACCTCAAACCCCTGGCTCTCAAAGAGTTCCACGGAGCGGGGCATGTGCAGAGCCGAGGTGACCAGGATGATCCGGCTGATCTTTTTTTCTTGGAGAAAACGCTGGCTGTATAAAGCGTTCTCATAGGTGTTTCGCGATTCGGACTCCAACCAGATTGCCTCGTCGGGTATCCCCAGCTTTTGCAGCAGTACGGTCATCTCTTCGGCGGGGGTGGAACCCGTTCCCATCCAATCTATCCGTCCACCGGTCACCAGGATGTGCGAGGATGCGCCTTGCTGGTATAAGTGGGCGCCATATAACACCCGGTCGACCGCGCCATTTGCTTCAACCGTGGACCGCGGATATTCCACTGGATCAGTTCCACCGCCCAGGATGACGATGGCTTCGGCTTGTGGCAATGGATTGGGCGGTAAATAGCGCCACTCCAGAGAGCGGGCCAGGCTCAGGGCCGTCCAGCGGTTGCTGCTCAGCCAAAGGATGAATATGGACAGGATCAGGAACAGCCGTAGCCACCTGGGTCGCCGGTAAACAAAGAACGCTGCAAAGAGGAGGATGAAGATCAAACCGAGCGGGTAAACAATCAGCGGTAAAAACTTCGTGAGGAAGATGAACATGGAGATCGAGGCTACGATAGCGGGTCAGGTTGCAGGGCACCTATCTGTCATGATTTCATTTCGATTGCGAGCAGCCGGTCCCTGCCTGCCAGATCAGATTGTAAATGCACCCGGCCATCTTGGAAAGTATTTTGGGCCAGGGATAAAACGGCTGCACCTTGCCCAGCTTCAATTTCGAGCAGCAGGAGACCACCGTCGGATAAGCGCGGCCTGGATTCTTGCAGCATATTCCGGATCAAGTCCAGCCCGTCTAAACCGCCATCAAGGGCCAGGCTGGGCTCTCTTCCATAAATCTCAAGTTCAAGCAGCTTTTGGGTTGGGATGTAAGGAAGGTTAGCGCAAATAAGATCGAAAGTCGTGCGAGTACAGCTCAACAGATCTGTCTGCACAAACTCAATTCGCCCTTCTACACGGTGCTTGCGTGCATTTTGACCAGCTATTTTCAGGGCTGGAAAGGAGATATCGTGGCAGACGAAGCGGAGATCGGGTATTTTCGTGGCCAACGTAATTGCGATGCATCCTGTCCCCGTGCCCACATCGGCGGCAGAGCGGCAGTTCGGATGTTCCCTGAGCCAGTCCAGCGCATATTCGACGAGAGTTTCGGTTTCCGGTCTGGGGATCAGAGTGTCAGGGGTTACCAAAAAGTCGAGTCCGAAGAACTCCCAATGACCCAGAAGGTAGGGTAATGGAACCCCGCGTGTTAGATCTTGCGCCAGCCTTTCCAGCCTGTCCCGATGCTCTATGGTAAGGTTTGCTTCTGGATGAGCCAGTATCCAGGATCGCGGCCGGTCCAACACATGTCCAAGGAGCAGTTGAGCATCCAGCTTCGGGGTTTCGCTTACAACGGCAAAACGGTCGTAGAGGTCAGCCAGAACCTCTTTAATAATCTTTATCCCTCCATGCCTATCGCAGCCAGCCGCTCAGCTTCATCTCGCGTCCCCAGTTCGTCGATGAATTCTTCGATCTCCCCTTCCAGGACAGCGGGCAAATTGAAAGAAGACATGTTGATGCGATGATCGGTAACCCTGGATTGAGGGAAATTGTAGGTGCGAATTTTCTCCGAGCGTTCACCGGTTCCGACCTGGGAACGGCGCGCTTGATCAATCTCTGCCCGCCGCTTTTCTTCTTCAATTTCATAAAGCCGCGCTCGCAAGATGCTCATCGCCCGGGTCCGGTTCTGAAGTTGTGAGCGTTCATCCTGGCATTGGACCACGATGCCGGTTGGCAAGTGAGTAAGGCGAACCGCTGTGGAGTTTTTCTGTACGCTCTGCCCGCCAGCGCCGGCAGATTTGTAAACATCCATACGTATCTCGCTCTCCGGAATATGGATTTCTACCTCGTCGACCTCTGCCAGAACCGCGACTGTGGCCGTAGATGTGTGGATGCGACCTTGAGATTCGGTTACCGGAACGCGCTGGACGCGATGAACGCCGGACTCATATTTCAGCCGGGAATAAGCGCCGCGCCCTTTGATCATGAAAACAATTTCCTTGAACCCACCGATCCCAATTTCGTTGGAGGAGAGGATCTCTACATCCCAGCCTTTTCGCTCAGCGTGGCGACTATACATTCGAAAAAGGTCGGCAGCGAACACAGCGGCTTCATCGCCGCCCGTACCCGCCCGAATTTCCATGATCACATTGCGTGTGTCACGAGGGTCTTGCGGCAGCAAAAGGGTTTTGATTTCTTTCTCCAGAGATTCGATCTTGGGTTCAAGCTCGGCGATCTCAGCCTCTGCCAGCTCGCGCATCTCAAGATCTTCGCTTTCTGCGAATGTCCGCGCATCTTCAAGCCGGTTGAGAGCCTGCCGGTAGTCGCGCGCCTTCTCGATAAGCGGTTCAAGTTCGGCGCGTTCTATACCCAGTTCGGCGGCTCGCTGGTAGTCGTCGCCGACCTCCATTAGCAATTGGTTCAGCTCTTCATACCGTTCTTCAATTCGGGCGATTTTTTCCAACATGCTTTTCTTATTACCTACAACCAAAATTTAGCGTAAAGTTTATGTGCACCTGGGTTTCATCAGGACAAGGTCGGACTTTGCATGCCCCCCTTGTCCGGTTATAACCCATCGCGATTATACCACCGGTGAGGCAGCCATAATTCCGCGGTAAAGCAAAAAAGGCTTTCGGGTAAGCGCCAGCATCCCGAAAGCCTGCAAGTCCAAATCTGTTAAACGAATTACCTACTCATCCAGGTTGAGGTGATATCGATATAACTCGGCTTTGGTCTCTCCGTTTAGCTTTACTTTCTCCAGCGTCGGCTCGCCAGCGTTAGGCAGGTCTCCGAAACAGCTCGGGAATGCCAGGCGAAGCTGGGTGGCAAGGTCTACCGTCCCTGTTTGGGACTTGCCACATGCGAAAGTCGTGTGTTCGTATACTTCCCTTTCGAGAGTAAACACCCGCGAAGTACCTGGTGCGACCGGGAGATAAAATGCGCCACTCTCGCCGATCAGGGACAGGGCTACATTTTGATCCGTTCTATTGATGATCTCAAATCTAACTAATTTGCTCTGGGCCGAAACGACGGTGACGAGGATCAGTGCAAGTGCCAACGCGGCAATGGCAATAAGAGCGGAAGTTTTCTTCATGTTGAGACTCCTTGAGAATTCCTGGTAAAATGAGGCATCGATAATGATATTATAAACTTACAAAATCTACAAGTAAAGTGGGGAGAGGTTAAGCTGGAGTTGCATTTTTATTAAGATTTGTGGAATTTACATTTTTTTTAGGTCTTGAAAAGGTATTGGACTTGCAGCTTGAGGTTTTGCATGCTATAATACAGGCGATTCTCCCCATTTTGCGTCCATACCT
>Ga0209640_10004831_pt1 | contig 11782 bp, 16 predicted proteins | sample RifCSP10_1_FD_184018 | JGI IMG/M metagenome (GOLD analysis project Ga0209640, IMG submission 184018) | Soil microbial communities from Rifle, Colorado - Rifle CSP2_sed 10_1 (SPAdes) (version 2) | ecosystem: Environmental > Terrestrial > Deep subsurface > Rock core/Sediment | place: Rifle... | reverse complement strand
CTCCTGCTCCGAGATGGTATTGCTGCCGGCCTTCGCCAAGTCGGCCCGGTTACCGGAGGGCCAGACCGTGCCGGTCGAGTTTCTCCCCAAGGAGCGGGGAGAGTTCGAGTTCGCGTGCCAGATGGGCATGTTCCGCGGCAAGGTGATCGTGGAATAGGCGACGTGACCATGACCCGAGAACCAGTGGAAGGACACCCGTGGCTCCGGTCCCGCTCGGGCCTGGTGCTGCTCGCCTTTCTCGCGATCGCCGGCTTCTTCATCCTCACGGAGCACACCGCCCACGTGCTGGGGGCCCTGCCGTATCTGCTCCTGCTGGCGTGTCCACTCCTCCACTGGCTGCACGGTGGGCACCGGGGCGGCCACGGCGGCGGGCACGGCGACCAGCACGAGGGTGATGGTCGCCGGGGCGAAGGAGGAGACCGATGAGTGGCGGTGCGCCCGCCTACGGCCTCTGGGCGTTGGTGGGGATCAACGTCGCCGTGTTCGCTATCTTCGCGTTCAGCTTCACGCGCCCGCGCACGGTCCGCGACTGGCGCTCGTTCGGCGCGTTCACCGCCTTCCTGGTCGCGCTGTTCACGGAGATGTATGGTTTCCCTCTCACCGTCTATCTCCTCGCGGGATGGCTCCAGCGCCGTTATCCGGGACTCGACCTTCTCTCCCACGACGCCGGGCACCTGTGGGAAACGCTGCTCGGCTGGCGGGGAGATCCGCATCTCAACCCCCTGCACCTCCTCAGCAACGTGCTGATCGGCGGCGGATTTATTCTCCTGGCCTCGGCCTGGCGGGTGCTCTTCGCGGCCCAGCAGGCGCGCCGCCTCGCCACGACCGGCCCCTACGCCTCCGTGCGTCACCCGCAGTACAGCGGGTTCATGCTGATCATGCTCGGTTTCCTGATCCAGTGGCCGACGCTGCTGACTCTGGTGATGTTCCCCATCCTGGTGTGGATGTATGTGCGGCTGGCCCAGCACGAGGAACGCGAGGTGCGGGCCGAGTTTGGCGACACGTATACGGGGTACGCGTCAACGACCCCGGCGTTCGTGCCACGCCTCGGTTGGACCAGGCGGCGACAGCGCGCCTAAGGCGGCCCGATGGGCTCCGGATCGGCTCTCTGGCCCGGCCGCCCCTATCCACTAGGCGCGACCTGGGATGGGGCCGGCGTGAACTTCGCGCTGTTCAGCGAGCATGCGACCGCCGTCGAGCTCTGCCTCTTCCGCGGGCCGGATGCCAGCCAGGCGCGGGAAGGGATGCCCCTCCGCGAACGGACCGATCTCGTCTGGCACGGGTACGTTCCCGGCCTGGGACCGGGTCAGCTCTACGGCTACCGCGTCCACGGGCCGTACTCTCCCGACCAGGGCCTCCGCTTCAATCCAGCCAAGCTGCTGATCGACCCCTATGCCCGGGCCCTCACGGGCGAGCTGCAGTTGTTCGGGCTGCCGGTGTTCGGCCTGCTGCTGTTCTGGATGTTCCCGGTGCCGATTGCGCTGGCAACATACGTACCGATCAGCGCCTTCTCCCTCTGGCTCGCCGTGGTGGTGATGCGCGCGCTGCGGAGCCCGGTGAGCACCGGCGCCGAGGCTTTGCCGGGCCGGGCGGGCCGAGTGGTGACGGCGGACGGCGACGACATCATCGTGCAGGTCGACGGTGAGCTGTGGCGCGCGAAATCCGACGAGCCGCTCGCGCCGCAGCAACCCGTTGATGTACTCGCGCTGGAGGGACTGACGTTGACAGTGAGTCCGAGCCCAGCGGGGGGCGTATGGTCTCGGACAGGAGACTCGGCCCATTGATGACGACCGACTGGACCAATAGGGGGAAGAGACACATGAAGAAAAAGAAGGCTCAGCCGCTCCCGGCGCGCAACTCGCGGACGCGGTGGGCGGTGGTCGGCGCGGTGCTCGTGATCGGGATCGCCGCCGGCTGGTGGATTTCAGGAGGCCCGGACGCGTGGGGCGACCGGCCCCGACTCGTCCTAGATCGGGAGGTCGTGGATCTCGGAGATCTGCCGTTCGACGCGCCGGCGCGGGTCGTGTTCACGCTGACCAACGCGGGGCCGGGCCTCCTCAAGCTGGCCGGGGTGCCCCGAGTGGAAGCGGTCAAGGGGTGCTGACCTCCCGAGGCGGTCGTCGGGCAGACGACCATCAAGCCGGGGGAATCGACGACCCTGTCGATGGAGTTCACGATGCACGCCGGGATGGGGGGGCCCCATGAGTTCGTGGCCCCACTGCGGAGCAACGATCCGGCTGCAGCCGAGCGGCTCCTGACTGTTCGCTCCCACTGGGGGCCCCGATGAGGCTGACAACGACATGGGATGCCCGCGGAGTAGGGACCGTCGCGTTGGCGACCGCGCTCGGCCTCCTCCCCGGCGCGGCGTGGGGCCAGATGGGGCCGGGCATGGGCCGGGATATGGGGACGGAGACGGAACGTCGTGGTGAACCCGGCGCGATCAGGCAGCCGGCGACCCCACCGAGTCGCCAAGCGGAAGCCCGACAAGCACAGGCCACTCAGGCGCAGATGGCGGGCGCGATGGACCATCGGGCGACGCCGTTCTATCTGGAGCCGCTCTTTCTTCTGCTGGTCGCGGCGGCCGGGGCTTCCGGCGGAGTGGCCACGTACCGTCTGACGCGAGGACGGTGGCGCCGCGGGAAGGCGGCCGCCACCGTCGTGACGGAGGCGGTGCTGGTCGTCGACCTCGTGCAGTCCACGCATCTCGCCACGCACTACGGAGACGGTCTGGCCATGAAGGCCCGAACGGTCCTTCGGGATCGGACGCTGGCGCTCGCCAGGGCGCACGGGCTCGTGTTTGCGGAGAGCACGGGGGACGGCTCATTCACGACGTTTCGCTCGGTGGGGAGCGCCGTCCGGACGGCGCTCACGCTCCTGGCTGAGCTGAGGGAGCGGCCGCCGGATCTGGCGCCGGCACCACCGCTGAGCGTGCGGGCCGGGATCACGTACGGCGAGATCCTGCTCGACGGGCGAGGAGCTCGGCATGGGGCCGTGATCAACAAGGCCTTCCGTCTCGAGGGCCTTCAGCGAGAGGCTTTCGTCCATGTGGAGGAGGATGCGATGGGGCCAGAGATCCCGGAATACAATCGCGTCTTTCTCGATGAGGAGGCGGCCCAGGAGGCGCGTTCCAGCGGCTTCGCTCTGGAGGCCACGGGCTTTGCGCGGCTGAAGGGTTTCACGGGGCTACACCGCGTGTACCAGATCCTCGAGGAGGCGGGCCGGCGAGGCCCGGCCACCGCGGCGCATGGCGACGCCTGAGAGATCGGCATGAGACAGGCGATGCTGATGCGGCCGGTGGTGGCCGGCGTGATGGCGCTGGCGCTGCTGCTCGCCGTCTTCTTCGGTGTGCTTGCGCTTCTCTCAGGCTGGGAACTCACTATCAGGCAGTTCGCGGAGTTTTGGCCGTTTATTCTCACGTTGGGCGCGGGGTTTGGCCTACAGATCGGGCTCTACGTTCGCCTGCGGATGGTCGCCCGCGGTGTCGACGGCTCGGGCAAGGTCGTGGCGGCATCGGGTGGCAGCTCCGCCGCAGCGATGATGTCGTGCTGCACGCATTACTTGGCGAATCTCGTCCCCCTGCTTGGGGCGACCGGCGTGGCGGCCCTCGTGGCGCAGTACCAGATCGAGTTGTTCTGGCTCGGTCTTGTCTTCAATGCCGCCGGCGTTGTCTATGTCGGGCGGAAACTGCACCAGGCCAGTCGCCACATGGCGCGGATGAGTTAGAGCGTCTGCCTCGAGATTGCAAGCTGCCGCGACGAGATTGTCGAGGGACTGGACATTTCTTCCTCGGAGCGGGCCGGTTTCCCGGCCATTCTTCGGCATTCGTGCTCGATCAGCTGCGGAAGGGTCGCGGCATGGTCATTGCTTTCTCATATGCCGGGGAGGGAGAGATGAGGAGGACGGTCTTCCACGTTGCCCTTGTGGCCGGGCTGCTCGCGCTTCTGCAGACCTCGAGCGAGGCACTCAGGTCCTCACGGTCAGCGCGGCGCGGCCAGGCCGCGGTCTGCCATCACATCGAGCGGCTGACGCTCGTCAAGGGAAGGAGGTGAGCAGAGTGGAAAATCTCAAGGTGTCGCTGTGCCCGGCTGGTTGTGGCGCGTGCCCCGACGTCGAGATCGTCGGCGAGGAGGTGCGCATCGGCGAGCTCGGCAACCTCGCCGTGCTCAAGAAGGGCGAGTGGAATCTGCTGGTAGATCTGATCGAGTCCGGCCGGCTCAGGAAGATCTGACCGCATTGCCGTGTAGGCCAGATCGTCATATCATCTGATGCTGATATGAAGAGTGCCGGAGCAGGTTCCCTGGGGCTACGGGCCAAGCTGTTCCGCGGGCTGGCCGATCCTTCGAGGCTCGGCGTGATCGAGACGCTCCGGGAAGGACCGCTTCCCGTGAGCGAGGTGGTGACCCGCACCGGCCTCAGCCAACCAAACGTCTCGATGCACCTGGCCTGCCTGGCCGAGTGCGGCCTCGTCCAGTGGCAGCGACGCGGCAAGTTCGTGGATTACCGGATCGCTGACCGGCGGGTGCTCAGACTGCTCGATCAGGCAGAGGACCTGCTCCTTGGTGTCGGACCGCTCATCGAGGGCTGTCCGCGCTACCGGAGGACCGCTGCCGCCCATCCTGTCCGGCCGGTACCTGGCACGAGGAGCAAGCGATGACTCAGCGCCTCGAGCTCACGGTGCCCGAGCTGGATTGCGCTGACGAGGCCCGGCAGATCGAGGGAGCGCTGGGCCGGATGGACGGCGTGTTGGCCGTCCGGACCGCCGTCGGCGCCCGCCGGGTGCTCGTTTCGTTCGATCCCGAGGCCGTGCGGCCGCAGGCCATCGAGGAGACGATCCGGGGGCTCGGGATGACGGTGAGCGACACGCCCGGGCCGGCTAGGCGCCGGCGATCACTCCCCGACGCTCTCGGCTGGGCCTTCGTGTCCATCGTTGCCCTCCTGACGTTGGCCGGGCTGGTCGCGGAGCGGGTGGGGATCGTGGACGTGGCCGTAGAGCGCATCCCGGCATGGCTGGCAGTCGCCGCTGTCCTCGCGGGCGGCTACCCGATCTTCGGGAACGTGATCCGAGCCCTCCGGCGGCGGGCGGTGACCTCCCACGCCCTGATGACGCTCGGCATCGTGGGCGCCCTCGCGGTGGGACAGTACGCGGCGGCCGCGGTCATCGTGTTCTTCATGCGCCTCGCGGATTTCATCGAGGGCTATACGACGGAGCGTTCACGTCGGGCGATCAAGGAGCTCCTGAAGCTGGCGCCCGACACCGCGCGGGTCGAGCGGGACGGTCGGGACGTCGAAGTGCCCGCGGGACAGGTCCGCCCAGGTGAAGTCGTCCTGATCAAGTCCGGGGATCGCATCCCGGTGGACGGCGTCGTTCTCGACGGACGTGCCGCGGTGAACCAGGCATCGATCACCGGCGAGTCTGTCCCGGTGGAGAAGGAACCCGGGGCCGAGGTCTTCGCCGCGACGATGTGTGACCGCGGGGCCCTCCGCGTGCGGGTGGAGAAGGTCGGCAAGGACACGACGTTCGGCCAGGTCCTCCGCCTCGTCGAGCAGGCCGAGGCGAGCAAGGCCCCCGTCCAACGCTTCGCGGACCGCGTCACGGCTTACTACATCCCGGTGGTGATCGCCATTGCCCTGGCGACCTACGCGATCAGCGGCAACCCCACCGCCGCGGTGGCGACCGTGCTGGTGGCGTGTTCCTGCGCGATCGCCATGGCGACGCCCACCACCGTGCTGGCGGCGGTGGGCTGGGCCGCGCGCCGCGGCATCGTCGTCAAGGGAGGCCGCTATCTCGAAGCCCTGGCCAGGGTCGACGTCCTCGTGATGGACAAGACCGGCACCGTGACCGTCGGGCGGCCGGAGGTGACCGACGTCCTGTCGGTAGGGGGCGCCACCGAAGAGAGCTTGCTCGCCGCGGCCGCCTCGCTCGAGCAGCGCTCGGAGCACCCGCTGGCGGACGGCATCGTGAGGGCGGTGGAGAAGGCGGGGCTCATCCTCGAGAGCCCGACCAGATTCGAGGTCCATCCCGGGGAGGGTGTGACGGGGGAACTCGGCGGGGAGGGCGTGATGTGCGGGACCGAGCGGCTCCTCGCTCGCCTGGGCGTCGAGGTGCCCGGAGCAATCCGCCAGCGCGTCGCGGCATTGGCCGGCGAGGGCAAGTCCGTCGTCCTGGTGGCGCGTGGCGGACGCCTCGCCGGCTTGGTGGCGCTCGCCGATACGCTCCGCCCGGAGGTGGCGGCCGCGGTCGAGCAGATCCGGGCGCTCGGGATCCGCCGCGTCATCATGCTGACCGGCGATCGGGAACCCGCCGCGGCCGCCGTGGCCGGCCGGCTCGGCATCGAGTTCGAGGCCGAGCTGCTTCCGGCGGAAAAGATCAGGGCCGTCGAGCGTCTGCAGCGTGAAGGGCACGTCGTCGCCATGGTGGGGGACGGGATCAACGACGCACCGGCGCTGGCCCAGGCCGATGTCGGGGTCGCCATGGGGGTCGCCGGGACCGATGCCGCGATCGAGGCCGCGCACGTGGCGCTGATGCGGGACGATTGGCGGATGGTGCCAGAGGCGATCGCCCTCGGTCGCCGGGCTTTTCGGGTGATCGCGCAGAACCTCTGGTTCACGGTGGGCTACAACGCGGTGGGCATCCTTCTGGCCGCGACCGGTTGGCTGCCCCCGGTGGGGGCCGCGGCCGCGCAATCGCTCCCGGATGTCGTCGGCATGTTCAACTCGGCGCGGCTGCTGAGAAGTCACCCAAGGGGGGACTGAGCGAGCCGGTATGACCGATTCCCGACCCGGCCTGCGCGCGATTCCGCGGGGCGTCTGGGCTCTCGGGTTCGTCAGCCTCTTCATGGATACCTCGTCGGAGCTGGTCCACGGCCTGCTGCCCGTCTTCCTCGTTTCGGTGCTCGGAGCGAGCATGACCTCCGTGGGCTTGATCGAGGGAGTGGCCGAGGCGACCGCGCTGGTCACCAAGATCTTCTCCGGCACGCTGAGCGACTACCTGGGCCGGCGCAAAGGCCTGACCGTGCTCGGGTATGGGCTCGCGGCCGTCACGAAGCCGCTGTTCCCGCTGGCCGGATCCGTGGGCATGGTCCTGACCGCGCGGTTCATCGATCGGATCGGCAAAGGCATCCGGGGGGCGCCGCGTGACGCCCTGGTGGCCGACCTCTCGCCACCTCATCTGCGGGGCGCGAGCTTCGGGCTCCGCCAGGCGCTGGACACGGTCGGCGCCTTCGCCGGGCCGGTCATCGCGATCGTCGCGATGGGGCTGGTAGCGAACGATATCCGCGCGGTGTTCTGGATCGCGGTCGTTCCAGCGCTGATGTCAATGGCGATCCTTCTCGCATTCGTCAACGAGCCTGATCGACGAGCGGATGGCAGTCCCGCGCGTGTCCCGCTTCGCCTGGCCGACCTCACGACACTCCGCCCCGCCTATTGGGCGGTGGTGACGGTGGGCGCCGCCCTCACCCTTGCGCGATTCAGCGAGGCGTTCCTCGTGCTACGGGCGAGCGGCACCGGTCTGGCGATCACGTTCGTCCCGCTGGTGCTGGTCGTGATGAACGTCGCCTACGCGGCATCGGCCTATCCGGCGGGGGTCTGGTCAGATCGGGCCGGCCGCCGAGTCGTCCTGCTGGCCGGCGTCGCCGTGCTCGTGCTGGCCGACGTGGTCCTCGCGCTGGCGTCGACTATCTGGCTCGTGATGGTCGGCGTGTTCCTGTGGGGATTGCACATGGGGCTTACCCAGGGCCTGCTGGCGACCATGGTGACGGACACGGCGCCGGCCAACCTCCGCGGCATCGCCTTCGGCGCGTTCAATCTTGTCTCCGGGGTCGCGATGCTGGCGGCGAGCGTGCTGGCCGGAGTGTTGTGGGATCGATTCGGGCCGAGCGGCACGTTTGCGGCCGGCGCAATGTTCAGCCTGATTTCGCTCGTCGGGTTTGCCCTCGTTGGACGTCAGCCGGACGCCACTTGACTGACCTGCGATGGGCGCGCACGCTTGGGGGCACCATCGGGATCAGCGAACCCTGACGAGGAGGGCGACATGATACGAGGCTGGTGGAGGTTCGTTGGGATCGTCCTGTGGTTGTGGCCCGTCATGGTCTCGGCTCAAGAGCGCCCATTCGAGAGAGGATGGGGCATGCATCCGATGTGGGGGGTCTGGGGAGTCTGGGGCATCGGGATGATGGTGATGATGCTCGTCTTCTGGGTCGTGGTGATCGTCGGCATCGTGCTGGGGATCCGGTGGCTGGCGAGTCAGGGCAAGGAGCCGCGCTCGACAGATGCGGCGCTCGACATCCTGCGACAGCGCTACGCTCGCGGCGACATCAGCAAGGAAGAGTTCGAGGCGAAGAAGCGGGACCTCATGTGACCGCGGGTCTGCTGCGCCACCGCGTGCCCTCGCCCAGAGGAGGGCCGCGACCAACGCGCCCGCCATCCCGGCCGCTCCCCCGGCGGAGAATCCCGCCGGATACCCGCGATGGGTGATGACCGGGCCCAGGGCGAATGATCCGAGCGCGAGCCCCAGGTAGAGAGCCGTGCAGATAGTCCTGATTCCGGTGTCGCTCGCCTCGCTCGCCCTTGGGTTCTACTTCGCCTACCGTCAAGGCGCTGGGGGACGCCGGCAGCGCGTCATGCTCTGGATGGCCACGCCGGCCTCGCTGGCGCTCTGGGTTGTGCCCTGGATGCTCCGGTGAGCGGAGAGGCGCATCTATCGTGCTCCCCGGTCATGCGGCACCGGCTCGATCCTCGGACCTGAGCAGAAGCGTCTCGACTCGCGCGGCCACCGCGTCGGCGCGTCCGCGCACCTCTTCGGGGCTCAGGCTGCCCACCGGATGCGGGATGACCGCGTGGGGATACCCGGGGATGCCCGCCAGATCGGCGATACCGAGCGCGGTGGGAATGAACGGCGCGGTGACGACGACCGCCGCCGGGATGCCGCGCTTCTCGAAGAAGATGGCGTCGAGCACACTGCCCGACGAGCACGATCCTCAGTCGCCGATCGCGGTCACCACCACCGCGCAGCGCCTGAGCAGCGGCTCTGCTTCCTCCTCGGTGACGGGAACGCTCGCGTTCGTCTTGGCGACCCGGACCACCTCGGCGATCGCGTGGCGCTCGCCCAGGATCTCGGCGATGCGCTCGAGGAGCAGCATGCCGTTGGACTTGCCGTTCGCGAGGAGTCCGATAGTGGCCCCGGCGAGGCGTGATGGCCGGGGGGCGAGCGGCGCGGTGCCGACGACCTTCCCGGCGCGCACGGTCGGATCCAGGATACGCGTCATGACGGCACCTCCTTGGTGACGAAGGGAACGGAGCGCCCCCGGCTCCACGACGGGAAGAAGGCGGAGTGGCCGCCGGCCTCGCCGCCGCCCACGCAGAGGAGGATGTCGTCGGGTCCCAGGCCTCGATGCACGCGGACGGTCCGGTCCTCGGCGGTGATGCGCTCGGCCGCGCCGGGGTCGGGCGGAGGGGAGGGGACACCGGCGGGGTGGTCGCGGTAGAGCCACTCGAGCAGCCGCGGATTGGTGAGGAAAGCCGGTTCGACCTTTCCGGCGCGCTTCAGATCGGCGAGGGACCGCCACGCGCGATCGTAGAGCCACGCTTGGGTGCGGGCGCGACTCCAGCGCTCGCGCGCGAGGTGCTCGGTGTGCTCGGGTGCGAAGACGATGACCGAGCGTCCGGGGCTCAGGCTGCCGAGACCGGCCATGGTCTCCGCGAACAGCGTGAGCAGGCGCTCGGGCGAGCGGGTGCCGTGCGCGAGGACGTTGTGTCCCGATTCCGCGGCGAACACCGTGACCGTGGACTGCTCGGGCCGAAAGCCGCGCGCCACGGACAGTGGCTCCCAGGGGCTCCCTTCCTCGTCCTCGGCGAAGCACAGCGAGTACTTGCCCGGCCAGCCCTGGGTGGACTTGTCGAGGACGCCCGGGTGGCACTCGAGGCAATTCAGCAGCACCAGGCGCAGCGCGCGGCCGATGGTGGCGTTGGCACGGAACCCCGGCCCGAAGAGATTGGCCTTGCCGTGGATGCCCAGGCGCCGCCGGACGGGACCGTTGACGATCACCATGAGGGCTGCCCCGCCGGTGCTCGTGGCCGGGCCGTGCAGCTCGAAGGCCGGATCGCCGATGGCGGTCAGGGCGGCGCCGACTACCGGGAAGTACTCGGGCCGACACCCGGCCATGACCGAATTGACCGCGGCCTTGTAGGCGGTCACCGCGCGGTCGCGGGCCGGCTCGTGTAGCAGCACCTGGTCCGGGTCCCACGGCCCCGAGGCCAGCATCCGCTCCACCAGGGCCTCGGTCGGGGGCACGACCGGAAGGCCATCGGTCCAACCCCGCTCGTAGCAGGCCTCGATGGCCTGCCAGGGATCATCCAGATCGATCCCCTCGCGCTCCCGTCCCATGGCCGCCGCCATCAGGCAGAAGCGAGGGACAATGGCTCATCGAGCGTGAAGAAGGTCGCGGTCAGCTTGACCTCGCGCGCGAAGGCGTGGAGGTGGCGCAGCACGTTGTCCCAGCGGCGAATCGTCTCGTCGGTGATCTTGTGCTCGTTCAGATCGATCATCGGCGTGTTCTCCCAGGATGGCCGGGGTTGGAGTTTCTCGGGTTGCCCGAAGATAGCGCGAGCCCGGCGCCAGGTCCAGGCCACGCCGCGGATGCTCGTGAGAACTCCACCGCCGTCCTACACCGGCCGGGAGACCAGAGCCGGGGTTCCCATCAGGCGCGCGACGACAAGTCCGGAGGCCAGCGTCAGGGCGGCCACGAGATGGATTGCCGCCTCCAGGCCGACGAGATCGGCCACGAGCCCGGACAGGAGGGCGCCCACCGCGTAGCCCAGGTCCCGCCAGAAGCGGTAGACCCCGAGGCTCGAGGCCCGCCAGGTCGGATGGGCGTGATCGGTAATGGCGGCCAGGAGCGTCGGGTAGACCATCGCGGTGCCGAGGCCCTGGAGGGCCGCCGCGACGATCCAGACGCCATAGACCGGCACGAGGACAGTGAGCCAGATCCCAGCCGCCTGGATGATCATGCCCCACGCGATCAGGCCCTTCCGTCCGTGGCGGTCGGAGAGCGGTCCCGTCGCGATCTGGAGGAGACCCCAGCAAACCGGGTACACGGCCTTCACCACCCCGATACGCTGGACGCCAAGGCCCAGGGCCGCGAAAAAGAGCGGATAGAGGCCCCACGACATCCCGTCGTTCAGATTGTTGACGAGGCCGGCCTGGCAGGCGGCGAAGAGGCTGACGTTGCCGAGGCTCGTGACGTAGAAGATCCGGCCGAGGGAGGGCGCGCGACTCACGGGGGCGCGTGGGTCCGAGCGGGATTCCAGGGAGACGTGGCCTCGTGTCTCCCGTATCAGCAGGATGCTCATGAGGAACCCGATGATCGAGATCGCGATCCCGAGGTAGAACGGCTGCGGACGCAGGGCGTAGTGCCCGGCGATGTAGCCGGTGATCCACGACATCACGCCGACCGCGAAGTAGCCGGCGAACTCGTTCAGGCCCAGGGCCAGTCCACGTCGCTTGGGCCCGACCAGGTCGATCTTCATGATCACGGTCATCGACCAGGCCATCGCCTGGTTGGCCCCGAGCAGCACGTTGGCGAGGTCGATCCACCACCACTCCGGCGCGTAGATGATGAGAAACGGCACCGGCAAGGCGAACAGCCACCCCGCCACCAGGATCGGCTTGCGGCCGATCCGGTCGGACAAACGCGCGGCCACGAGATTGATGACGGCCTTGGTCACCCCGAAGCTCACGATGAACGAGGTGATGGCGGTCTTCGAGCTCAGCCCGAATTCCTGCTCG
>Ga0209640_10004830_pt1 | contig 11783 bp, 11 predicted proteins | sample RifCSP10_1_FD_184018 | JGI IMG/M metagenome (GOLD analysis project Ga0209640, IMG submission 184018) | Soil microbial communities from Rifle, Colorado - Rifle CSP2_sed 10_1 (SPAdes) (version 2) | ecosystem: Environmental > Terrestrial > Deep subsurface > Rock core/Sediment | place: Rifle... | reverse complement strand
CTGCAAGCCGGCGCTGAGCTACATGGTCGACATGCTCTGGTGCGGCGATCACGACGAGGATCGCTCCGCGCGCTACATCAACGACCGGGTGCACGCGAATATCCAGAAGGACGGCACCTTCTCGGTGATTCCCCGCATTCACGGCGGCGTGACCTCTGCCGATCAGCTCCGGCGCATCGCCGATGTGGCGGACAAGTACAAGGTGCCGATGGTGAAGATCACCGGTAGCCAGCGCATCGATCTGCTGGGAATCAAGAAAGAGGATCTGCCGAAGGTCTGGGCCGATCTCGGTATGCCGTCGGGACAGGCGTACACCAAGGGCGTCCGGATGGTGAAGACCTGCGTCGGCACGGAGTTCTGCCGCTTCGGCACGCAGGATTCAACCACCGCGGGCATCGAGATGGAGCGCCGCTTCGAGCAGCTTTTCACGCCCCACAAGGTCAAGATGGCGACGGTGGGCTGTCCTCGCAACTGTGCCGAGGCCACCGTGAAAGACATCGGGCTGGTCGGCCAGGAAGGCGGCTGGCAGGTGGTGGTTGGCGGAGCGGCCGGCAAGTCGGTGCGCAAGGCCGACCTGCTGACGACGGTTGAGACGACGGCAGCGGCGCTCGAGGCCGCGGAGCTGTTCTTCCAGTACTACCGCGAGGGGGCGAATTACCTCGAACGCACCTACGACTTCGTCGAGCGCCTCGGCATCGAGAAGGTGCGCAAAGACACCGTCTACGCCGCAGGAGCGGTGAAAGAGGCACTGCTCGACCGGCTCCGCAAGTCGAAAGCGCAAGCGAAGGATGCGTGGCTCGAAGGGCGCGCCCCGAAGCACCCGACGCAGTTCATCCCACTCACACCGCTCGACGCCACCGAGGGCGTTGAGCGTGACGCTCCCCAGGAGGCACTGGCATGACCGACTACCGCTGGGTCCGTATCACGTCCTGCGACAACATCCCGCTGCGCGAGGGGCGCGCCGTGCAGTTGGCCGGTCGCGAGATCGCCATCTTCAACCTCGGCGATCGCTTTCTCGCTACTGACAACCGCTGTCCGCACCAGAACGGTCCTCTGTGCGACGGCATCATCACCGGCTCGTCGGTGGTCTGTCCGCTGCACGCCTGGAAGATCAACCTGGCGGACGGGTGCGTCACACGCCCCGCCAGCGCCCAGGAGCGCTCGGTCGAGACCTATCCAGTGCGCGTCGAGGACGGCGTGATCGTCGTGGGCGTGCCCACGCTGGTGGCCCGTCCTGACGGGGCGGCGACGCTCGATTCGGCGACCGAAGGGGCGGCGGCATGAAGGGGTTTCTCCGAGCTGGACATACGCCGACGCTCGTTGCGGCGCTCCTGTATTTCGACGTCAGCTTCATGGTCTGGGTGCTGCTTGGGCCGCTCGCTCCCTTCCTCCGCACCGATCTCGGGTTGACGGCCACCGAGCAAGGGCTCGTCACGGCGGTCCCGCTGCTTGGCGGATCGCTGTTTCGCCCCGTGCTCGGCATGCTGGGCGAGCGCATCGGCGGGAAGCGCACCGGCTTGCTCGGACTCACGCTGACCATCATCACGCTGGTCGGGGGTTGGCAGTTCGCGCACACCGTCACGCACTTCTACCTGCTCGGCCTCGCCCTGGGTGTTGCCGGCGCCAGCTTTGCGGTGGCGCTCCCGCTGGCGAGCCGGTGGTATCCACCGGAGTACCAGGGGCTCGCGATGGGCATTGCGGGCGCTGGTAACTCGGGCACGCTCCTCGCCACGCTCTTTGCGCCGCGGCTGGCCGAGCGGTTCGGCTGGCAGGCGACATTCGGCATCGCCGTTGCGCCGTTGGTTGTCGTGTTGGTGCTCTTCGCACTGCTGGCTCGGGAACGGCCGCGGCACGCAGCACCGACGACGCTCATCGAGTACGGCGCGGTTGTGCGCGAGGCCGACACGCTGTGGCTGTCGTTTCTCTATTCGCTGACCTTCGGCGGCTTTGTAGGCTTCGCGAGTTTCCTGACCACCTTCTTCCACGAGGGTTACCAGGTGTCGCGCGTGGTCGCCGGCGATCTCACCACCGTCGTGGTCGTGGCCGGGAGCCTGCTGCGGCCCGTCGGCGGGTGGTTGGCGGATCGTCTTGGTGGCTACCGCCTGCTGGTGCTGCTGCTGGCCAGCTTTGGCGTGTGCGTTGCATTCGTGGGGACGATGCCCCCGGTGCTCTTCGCGGTGATCGCGCTCGTTGTCGGGATGGGACTGCTCGGCATGGGGAATGGCGCCGTGTTCCAGCTCGTGCCGCAGCGGTTCCCCGATCGGATTGGGATTGTGACTGGTGTCGTGGGCGCGGCTGGGGGGCTCGGCGGGTTCTTCCTGCCGTCCGCGCTCGGTATTGTGCGGGATCTCACCGGTTCTTACGCATCCGGACTCTTTGCCTGCGCTGCGGTGTTCCTGTGCGGGACGCTGGTGCTCCTCGAACTCGGTGCCCGTTGGGCCCAGCAGTGGGACACCAAGGCCGTGCGGCAGACGGGAATCTACTCGTACCGGGCCACGCGGCTCGACGACGAGGGCGTGGCGTGAAGAAGAGCGGCCCCGTAGGCCCAACGCCAGGTGCCGGCGATCTGGTCGGTGATGTTGGGACAAATATGTTTGCGAAGTCGAGCGATCAGACACAAACGTCGCCCGCTCAGCCCTTGCCCTCGGCCGAGGGCGACGAGTCACACATCGATCTGCTCCACGACATCGGCAGTCGCATTGCCGCCGCCGACCCGCTTCACGGTGTGCTGTCGCGCGTGGTCGATTTCGTCGCGAGCGTCCTGCCGTGCGACTCGTGCTTCGTCTACGTGCTCGAGGACGAGGCCCTCGTGCTGCGCGCGTCCAAGACGCCTCACCCCGATGTGGTCGACCGCCTCAAGCTGCGTGTGGGCCAGGGCATCACCGGCTGGGTGGCCGAGCACCGGACGCCGGTGGCCGTCGGGAGTCATGCGTCGAGCGATCCCCGGTTCCAGACGTTCCACGAGCTGCCCGAGGATCGGTACGAGGCGTTTCTGTCGGTGCCCGTGCTGTCGCGTGGGAAACTCGTCGGGGTGATCAACCTCCAGCACCGCCAACCGCACAATCACACGCATCGGGAGATCCGGCTCATCTCGACGATCGGCTTTCTGGTTGGCGCCGAAATCGAAATGGCGCGGCTCGAGATGGAGAACACCGAGCTCTCCGAGCGCCTCGAGACGCGGAAGGTGGTCGACCGGGCCAAGGGCATCCTGCAGCGCGACATCGGCATCACCGAGGAGGACGCCCACCTGACCATCCAGCGGCAGAGTCGGCAGCGGCGGAAGACGAAGAGGCAGGTCGCCGAAGCCATCATCCTGGCCGACGAGTTGCGGCGGGGAAAGAGCGGGTCGTAGCGGGCAACGGGTGTACACTCCGGCCAGTACCTTTTCGGGAGGGTGGTCGATGATGAGGCAATCTCTCGCTGTGGCCGTCGTCGCGGCGGCCGTGGTCGCCGGCACGAGCGTCAGCCTGGATTCGCAACAGGCGGTTGGCCGCACGGCGTCTGCCAGAGCGGCTGCTGCGAAACCCTACGTTGCGCCCCGAACCCCGTGGGGGGATCCCGACATCCAAGGCGGCTGGACGAATGTCAACGAGAACGGCATTCCGTTCGAGCGTCCCGATGCGCTCGCGGGCAAGCAGCTCGAAGAAGTGGACGATTCCGAGCTCGCCGAGCTCGTCAAGGGCCGCGACGAGGCCAGGCTCAAGGGGGCGGCGGCGATCGGTGGCCGGGAAACGGGTGCCGGGCCGGTGCACTGGTACGAGCATTACGGCGCGCAGAACAGCCGCGCGTGGATGATGCTGGATCCCGTCGACGGCCGGATCCCGCCCCAGACGCCGGCGGCGCAGGCGCGCATCGGCGCGCGGCTCGGAGGGCGGGGAGGCCGTGCGGGCGGCGAGGGCGGTCGCGCGGACTCGTGGCTGGACCGGAGCTTTTACGACCGGTGCATCACGAGAGGGTTACCCGGATCGATGATGCCGGCCATCTACGGCAACGCGTACGACATCACGCAGGCGCCCGGCCTCGTCGCGATCCGCTACGAGATGATCCACGAGGCGCGGATCATCCGGCTCGACACGACTCCCAGGTCCGGCATGCCGTCGCACATGGGTGAGGCGCGCGGGCGCTTCGAGGGCGACACCCTCCTCGTCGAGACGACTGGGTTCGACCCGCGCACGGCGTATAGGAATGCCACGGCGAAGCTGAAGCTGACCGAACGGTTCAGGCCCGTGGCGCCGGACAAGATCGAGTGGTCGATGACCGTGGACGATCCCGACACGTGGACCAAGCCGTGGACGTTCGGCATGATGCTGACGGCCGATCCCGAGCAGCCGCTCTTCGAGTACGCCTGCCACGAAGGCAACTACGCGATGCGGAACATCCTCAGCGCCGCGCGCGCTGAGGAAGCCGTCGCCGCGAGGTAAGGACGGCGCGCTCGCCACGACGTTCACGGAGGAATGGGGCCACGAAGGTCACGAAGACTTCGGGGACCGCGTCTCGACATCGGCTAACGGAGTCTTGACACGGCTCTGTCAGCATCCTGACTGGAACACGGTCGAATAGTCCAAACCATGAACAGCGGGCGGCTGGGGGGCGCGAGCTCCCGCAGGCTGGCGACGCTCTTTCTGGCGGTGGTCGTGCCGCCTGCCGTGGCGCTCGTGTGGCTCGGCGTGCAGTTGCTCGAGCAGGACCGGTCGCTTCTGGCGCAGCGTCAGCTGGAACGCGGACAGGCGGCGGCCCAGTTGGCGGCGAGCACCCTCGAGAAGTCCCTCGCCCGCGCCGAGCGGTGGCTGGCGGAGGACGACATCCCGGAACACGTTGTGCGGCTGACCGCGTCTCGGCGCGGAGTGCAAGCGTTTCCTCGCGCGCGTGTCCTCTGGCTGCCTGACCCGCCGGCGATGCCGGCTGCGGTTACACGAGTGTTCGCCGAAGCGGAGCGGCTCGAGTATCAAGGATCACCTGCGGGTGCGCTTGCCGCCTACCGGGCGCTGGCACAGTCGGCATCCTCGACGGTTCGCGCGGGCGCGCTGTTGCGCGTGGCGCGCGTCCATCGACGCGAGGGACGCACGGATCAGGCGCTCGCGGGGTATCGAGATCTCTCGACGATTGACGAAGTCGCCATCGACGGGATGCCCGTTGACCTGCTGGCTCGGCGAGCCGTGTGCGACGTTCTCGACGAGGCTGGCCGCCGCGCGGAGTTGGAGAGCGAAGCCGGCGCGCTCACGACTGACTTGCTTGCGGGTCGCTGGGCACTCGACCGGGCGGCCTGGGAGCTGACCGCCACCGACCTTGAGCGCTGGACCGGAAAGGCGATCGAGCACTCTCCCGAGCGGGCCGTGTTGTCCGCCGTCTCGGACTGGTTGTCGGGCGAGCTGCAGCGCTGGGCGTCGCAGGACCAGATCCCAGCCGCCCGTCGCATGATCCTCGTAGAGGACACGCCTGTCACCCTGATCATCCGCCAGGACACAGCCGGTGAGCTGACCGCACTTCGGCACGTCACGGAGTTGCTGGATGAAAGCGATGAGGTGCCGCCGGAGCGCCGTCGGGCGTTCTACGACGTCCTCGGACGCAACACCGAACGGCTGCAGCGGCTCGTGGAATCCCTCCTCGACTTTGCGCGCATGGAGGATGGCCGGAAACCGTACGACCTGAAGCCGGTGAATCTCGCCACGCTCACCGAGCAGGTCGTGGCCGAGTTCAGGCAGGATGCGGGTGCGGAGGGCGTGACGATTGAATTCGACGCCCAGCAGGCCGCCACCGTGCAGTCGCTTGCGGACGCGGCGTCGTTGACGCACGCGCTCTGGAATCTGCTCGACAACGCCGTCAAGTATTCGCCGGACCGGCATGCCATCCGTGTGTCGGTCGAACGCCATCCGACGGGTGTGGCCATCTCCGTGCGTGACGCCGGCCTCGGCGTCCCTCGGCGCGAACAGAAAGACATCTTCGGGAAATTCGTGAGGGGCCAGCAGGTAGGTCAGCTCGGCATCAAGGGCACGGGTCTCGGCCTCGCAATGGTGGACCACATCGCGCGCGCCCATGGCGGCGCCGTGGAGCTGGAATCGGAAGAGGGCGTCGGAAGCACGTTTCGCCTCGTGCTCCCGGCGATGACGTAACGATGGCGCGCATTCTGATTGTCGAAGACGAACCGGACCTGGCGCTGAGCCTCGACGAGGACCTGCGCCGGCAGGGCCACGAGACGATGGTGGCGCGCGACGGCGAGCGGGCGCTCGAACTCGGCCGATCCGGCGCGTGGGATCTCGTGCTGCTCGACGTGATGCTGCCGAAGCTGGACGGTTTCGAGGTGTGCAGCGAGCTGCGCCGGGCCGGCGTGACGACGCCTATCATCCTGCTGATGGCGCGGACGCAGGAGGCGGAGAGAGTGATGGGTCTCGACTCTGGCGCCGACGACTACGTGACGAAACCGTTCAGCCTGCGGGAACTGCGCGCACGCATCCGGGCGCAGTTGCGGCGTCACGCTACGGAGGCTCCACGGACGTGTCGCTTCGGTGAGTGCGAGGTCGATTTCGACCGTGCCGAGTTACGGCGGTCCGGCAAGGTCGTGGACATCACGCCGCAGGAGCTGCGCCTACTGGACATGTTCCTCAGAAACCGCGGGCGCGTGCTCAGCCGCGAACGCCTCATCGCGGCGGCGTGGGGAGGCGCGGTCGCTATCACCGATCGCGCTGTCGACACGCATGTCTTCAACCTGCGCAAGAAGATCGAGCGTGTGCCCTCGGACCCCAAGTTCCTTATCGGGGTTCGCGGCCTCGGTTATCGCTTCGAGGACGAAGACTTGACCAAGTCCTAACTGATGGCTGCCGACCGATTGACCGGCGCCGCTGATACTCCCGTCCAGGGGGAAGACCAATGACAGACCGACGAACGCGAATCGCGACCGCACTGGTGGCCGTGCTGCTGGCGATACCTGTCGTGACGCCCGCCCAGGGCGGCGGCGAAGTGGCGCTGCGCGCGGCGATGGAGACCGAAACGGTCAAGGGCGATCTGCGAGCCGCCATCGAGCAGTACAAGCAGATCGCCGCCGGGCGCGATCGCGCGCTGGCTGCCAAAGCGCTCCTGCGCATGGCGGAGTGCTACCAGAAGCTCGGGGACTCCGAGGCGCGGGCGGTCTACGAACGCGTGATCCGCGAGTACGCGGATCAGAGCGAGGCGGTTACGCTCGCCCGCGCGCGTCTGGGCGCCACGGCGCCGGTCTCGACGACGAAGGGTGACCGGGCGGTGTGGACGGGGCCCTACGTGGACCTCTTTGGCCAGGTCTCGCCCGACGGCCGTTTCATCACCTTCACAGACTGGTTCAGGTCCAACAACCTCATGGTCCGCGACGTGGCTCTGGGCACCCATGTCGCGTTGACAAACAACTCGTCGTTTGTAGACAACCCCTCCGCCGCCTATCAGGGCGAGGCCCAGTGGTCAGCCATCTCGAAGGACGGCAAGCGGGTGGCCTACGGGTGGTTCGACAACACCGCCGACGGCCGCCAGATCCGTATCACCACCCTCGACGCCGTGGGCACTCCAAAGTACCGGCAGCTGCTCGCGTTCAAGGCTGACGAGGTGAGGTTCTGTGGGGCCTACGACTGGTCCCCTGACGGGAAATGGATTGCGATGGTGATTGCCCGCGCCGACGGGACGACCCAGATCGGCCTTGCGGCGGTCGCAGACGGAACGCTGCGAGTGATGAAGACGACCGGCTGGCAAGGACCCGAGCGAGTGTTCTTTTCGCCGGACGGACGGTACCTCGCCTACGACCTGCCGGCCACCGACACCAGCGACACACGTGAGGTGTTCGTTCTCGCCACCGACGGCAGCCGCGAGATCCCGGTCGTCGTGCATCCGGCTGAGGATCGGCTCATGGGTTGGTCGCCGGACGGTGCCCTCATCCTGTTCAGCAGCGATAGAACGGGGTCGACGGGGTTGTGGGGCCAGCCGTTTGCGAACGAACGCGTGCAGGGTTCCCCCGAACTGTTGCGGCCCGATATCGGTGCGTCCAGTGTGTCACTTGGTCTGACCCGTTCAGGTGCCCTGTATCTGTACCGACGCGGCGGCAATCGGGACCTGCGGATCGCGCCGATCGATCTCACCACGGGACGTCTGTCGGCCCCGCCTCGTCAGTTCGGCCAAGGATTCCTCCTAGCTCCCGTGACACCGGACTGGTCGCCGGATGGTCAGCAACTCGTCTATCAAGCGTGTGGCGGCGACTGCCTCGCGATTCGCTCGGTGGAGACCGGTCAGGTGCGCCAGTTGCCTCGCATGTTGCTCTATCCACGCAACCCCAAAGTGGTCGCCCGACGGTCGGTCGTTGATCGTCGCGGCGCGCGACACGCGGGGGCGGAATGGACTCTTTCAGCTCGACGCGCAAATCGGCGAGATCATGTGGACACTGGTCGGGCCACAGTTCAACTCTCATCCTCACTGGTCACCCGATGGGAAGAAGGTCCTCTACCTGATCCGTCGCGACGGCATCGTGGAGCATGATCTTCAGACCGGAACCGAGCGGCAGATCGTCAGCAATCCACTCCTCAACTATGGGATGAGCCTGTCTCCGGACGGGATGTTTGTGGCGGCCAGTACGCTCGACAGCGCACACAAGACACAGACGCTGCAGATCATTCCCACCGCGGGCGGCGCACCGCGCGAGTTGCTGCGGCTCAGAGAGCCCGACGGGCTGCGAGAACCGACCGTATGGACACCCGACGGCAAGAGCCTGCTCGTGGTGCAAACCGTGTCATCACGCGTGGGTGTGTGGCTCGTGCCCATCGACGGCTCGACGCCTCGCAAATTGGACCTGGACTATGCCAGTTGGATCGAGGGCGCACAAGGTGCGCTGGACGGAGGCTTCAGCCTATCCGCGGACGGACGCCAGATTGTGTTTGCGATGGGTAAGAATTCCTCCGAAGTGTGGGCGCTCGAGAACGTCCTGCCCGCCCCGCCTGCGGCACGCCCCTAGCCGCGAAGCGTTACTCGAAGATCTCGCGGAGGGAACAGCTGAAGCCCGGGATCACGTTGCTGAGGTCGAGACGATCCTCCCCGGCTCGAAGGGTGGCTGGCGGCGCGCTGGGTCCGTGCGTCCTCACGGTCTTCTGATCGGGATCGATCACGACCACGAGCGCCACTCCTCGCGCCAGGTACTCGTCGACCTTGGCACGCACGTCGGCCGGCCGATCGTCTGGCGACAGGACTTCGATGGCCAAGTCCGGCGGACCGGTCACGAACCCTCTCGCGTTAGGCGACGGGACACGGTCATTCCGGATGAATGCGATGTCGGGCGCCCTCACCGTGTCAGGGCCGAACGCCAGCGTGAAGCCGACCTCCGTCACCACGACGCCCACGGGTCGGCTCTGCAGGTACCGGCTCAGAAGGAAGCCGAGCTGCAAGACGACCTTGCCGTGTTGAAAGCTGACCGGGCTCATGGGGATGATCCGACCATCCACCAGTTCGTACCGATGGTCGTCTGGCGGGAACCGTTCCAGCTCGTCGGCGGTAACCAGATGCGTGGTCTCGGGCATGACGTGACGGCTTCGTCCGGCATCGTAGCACGTCAGATCAAGCCACATCCATGCCGTTCGGATAATCAAGGGATCTGCGCGGGGTCGATGCGGAATCGTGCCGAAACTGCGACGCGTGTCAGGGGCGAAGTACGCGCTTGACGAACACTCCACACAATCTCGACCGACCGGGGACATCGCCGCCGTGACTTCGGCGCCGCGTTAGCGCAAGCTAGCGCTCGTGGCGATCACGACACCGCGCGCCTGGCGCAGCGCCCCGCGGCGGCTCATCCTGTCGTTCGTCCTCGTGCTGCTCGTTCCGGCGGTGGCGGTCGTCTGGCTGGGCGTGCGCCTCGTCGAGCAGGACCGCGCGCTCGCCTCCCGCCAGCTTCGCGAACGTCGGGAGAGCGCCGCCGACCGCCTCATCGCGAGCCTCGAGCAGGCTGTTTCCTCCACGGAACGGCGTCTGGACGACGACCCGGCAGGCCTGCCTCTGCAGCCCGACGACGATGCCGTGCGGGTGACGCTCGGGCCGAATGGGATCGAGACGTACCCAAGCGGCCGGCTGCTCTATGTGCCGGCGATGCCTCCAGCGCCGGCGGAGCCAACTGGTCAAGTCGGACATCGGCAATATCGAGCCGATGGGATTTACCCGAACGGGCGCGTTCTACTACGGCCTCTCAACAGGCATGCCGGATGTCTACATCGCCACACTCGATCCGGTAACGGGTCGTGTCGTGACCGCGCCAGCGCCGGTGAGCCAGCAGTTCCAGGGTCGCGGGAGCTCACCCGCATGGTCTCCTGACGGCCGGTTTGTCGCCTACCTGTCAAACCGGCGCGCAGTAGCCAATTTGGTGCGGGGTCCCAGGGTGATCTGCATCCGCTCGCTCGAGACCGGCGAGGAGCGCCAGGTGTCTACGCCGTTGTCCTTCGAGGTTTTCCACCGGCTTCACTGGTCGCCTGACGGCCGCTTCTTACTGGAGTGGCCGCCGCGCGGAAGATCTACGGCCCCGCCACCAACCCGCGAACGGGCGAGGTCATCTCCCCGGGCCTCGCGCCTGGCAGCGAGCTCGGGTGGGGCAGGGTGGCCGGGGGGGCCAGGCCCCGTTGGGCTTCTTGCCAGCTACTTCAAGTACGTGGTCTTCAAGAACCCCGACTGGGACTTTCGGACGTACGATTTCAACCGCGACGTGGCGCGCGCCGACAGCGAAGTGGGCGCCACGCTCAACGCGATCGATCCCGATCTGAAGGCATTCGTGAAGCGCGGGGGGAAGCTCCTGCTGTACCACGGCTGGAGCGATCCCCTCATTACCCCGCACAACACCGTCAACTACTACGAGAGCGTCAAGACGGTGCTGGGTGCGCCGGAGGCGGAATCCGCAGTCCGGCTCTTCATGGCGCCCGGCATGAACCACTGCGCCGGAGGTCCCGGCCCGAACACCATCGATTGGATTGCTGCGCTGGAACGCTGGGTCGAGCAAGGGCAGGCTCCGGACGAAATCGTGGCGTCGCGCTCGGTCAAGGGCGTGGTTGACCGCACGCGTCCACTGTGCCGGTACCCACACGTCGCACGATACAAAGGAAGCGGCAGTACGGACGAGGCCGCGAACTTTGTGTGCACGACGCCCTGATTAGCGCCCGACTGGCAGTGGGACCATCAGGGGGAGGGTCACCACCGTTAGGACGATGGCGACTCGAAGAGCACAGAGAGATCGAGCTCGACTTCCAGGAAAGGCTCCACGCGTACCACGTCGAGCGCGGAGCCGGTGGAGAGGATCGTCCACCGGCCGTTCTCAAGCCTTAGGATCTCGACTGTCCCGGCGATTGGATCGACCAGCCAGGCGTGTGACACGCCCTCACGAGGGTAGATGGAAAGCTTCTTGACGCGGTCGATGGCGGCCGTCGACGGCGAGACGACCTCGCACACCCAATCGGGCGCCTGCGTGAAGTAGGCGCAATCGGGCAAGACCGGTAACCGCTCGCGGCGCCAGCCCGCAAGGTCCGGGACCACGACGTCGACGGCAAGATGGAGTTCCGGCTCGAAGAGAATCCGCCAGCCTCCTGGGCCGCCACGACCGCGATCGAACGGGCCGTGCAGGCTGCCCATCAGCGCGGATGCGGCGCTGGCATGCCGGGGTGCTGGCCGTGGGGTCGCGTGCAGTTCGCCGTCGAGGATTTCGGCCACGAAGTGATCCGGGACCTCGAGCAGGTCCGCATAGGTCGCCGGGCGGCGGACCCGATCCGGTTGCACCACGGCCCGAGAGTAGCATGGGCGTGGTCGTCACC
>Ga0209640_10004829_pt1 | contig 11784 bp, 7 predicted proteins | sample RifCSP10_1_FD_184018 | JGI IMG/M metagenome (GOLD analysis project Ga0209640, IMG submission 184018) | Soil microbial communities from Rifle, Colorado - Rifle CSP2_sed 10_1 (SPAdes) (version 2) | ecosystem: Environmental > Terrestrial > Deep subsurface > Rock core/Sediment | place: Rifle... | reverse complement strand
TCGCGACGGTCGGCGGGTACATGAACTCGTATCCCGTGGATCTCGGGATGGCTCTCGCGAATGTCACCGTGGCGGCAGCGAGTGAGGGGTTGGGGACCTCCTGGATCTTCGCCTTCAACGAGGAGAAGGTGAAGACCATCCTGAGCATCCCGGACGACGCCCACGTGGTGGGGTTGACCCCGTTGGGCGTCCCGGAGGCCTTCGAGCCTCCGGCGGGCAGGAAACACCTCTCGGAGATCCTCTCGTACAACGCGTACGAGTGAGCCGAGAGATCCCGACGAATCCTCGAGAAGGCAACGATGGCCCAGCGCGCCCTCACCCGAGGCAATGCCGCCTACTGCAGCGAATGCGCAGCGGAGACGCCGCCGGACGCCGCTGCGTGCGCGCGGTGCGGTGCGACGTTTGAGGGATCGATGGATGCCCTCTTCTGCCCGATCTGCAACTCGATCAACCGTGCCGATGCCACGGAATGCGTGAACTGCAACGCGAACTTCCCGGAGCCCGGGAGCCTCGTGGCGCCGCGCGCGCCGCAGGAGTCCGCCGTGGAGGAAGAATACCTCCGGCGGATCCTCCAGTTGAGCCGCGAGAAGGCGAGAGCGCGGGAGGGCCAGCCGGGCGGGACGCCCCAGGCTCAGGCCGCGCGGTCCGCGCCGGAACCGGTCTCGGCCCTCGAGTCGGACGAGGACGAGGGAGAACTTGACGAGGCGCTCTGGAAGCTCGCTGAGCCATTCGACCGCATGATCGCCCGACGCCGACGGCGCCTCGAGCAGATGGATGCGCTGATCGAGCGGGCGCGGGTGCGGATCAAGAACCTTGAGGAATCCACGAGTCCCACGGACCTGAGGGAGCGGGACGAGCTCAAGCGGCAGATCGAGGAGCTGCTCCTCGAGAAGGAGGACATCCTGAAGCTCGAGGAGGGCCTCGTCGACATGGAGAACACGTACCGGAACATCCTGCGGATGCAGAAGGACGAGCTCAAGGCCCGCGAGACCTCCTTGAGGAGCCGGATCGACGCGTTCCGCCACGAGCTGGAGACGCGGGAGAAGGCGTTCGGCCAGATGCGGGAGCGGGAATCGGACATCGGGCGCCGCGAGGACGAGTTCCGGAGGGTCATGAACCGAATGCACGAACGGGAGCGGGAGCTCGAGAAGCGCGAGGAGCTGTTGCGGGACAAGGCGCGGCTGCTCGACGAGAGACACCACGCGCTCAGCGGGGCGGAGGTGGACCTCGAGCGGCGGCGCTGGGAGCTCGAGCAGAGAGCGAACACGACGCGCGCGGGCGGCGTCAAGCAGGAAACGGCAACGACGGTCACGGTCAAACCCTCCGACCAGGAGCTAGGCGAGCTCCGCGCCAGGATGGTCACCCTCGAGGAACAGATGGAGCGGTTGATGGAGGAACGGAACCGGCTCGCGGAGGAGCAGCAGGAGCTCGTCCAGCTGCGGGATGAATTCAAGGTCGTCCTGAAGGACCTCGACGATCTCCTCGGCGAACTGCCCGATTCGAAGATCCGGGAGTTCGCGAAGTCAGAGACGTTCGCCCGGTACGAGAAGGTCCTCGACCGGCTCCAGCTGGGATGACCGTGGGGCTGCGAGAGAAAGCCCGGAAAGCCCTCGAGGAGGGCGAGACGCCGCAGGCGGACGAAATGGACGAGCCCATGATCGTGAAGATCGACGTCGCGGCGCTCGAAGCGGAGGCGAAGGCGCGAGAGCAGCAGCTCCTCAAGGAACTCGAGGACGCGAAGAAGCTCTCCGAGGCGAAGACCGCACAAATCGCCCGGCAAGACGCGATGATCGCGGGCCTCGAGGCGCGCGCGAAGGAGCTTGACGCCCGAGTCGCCGAGACGGAGCGGGAGTCGTCCAAAGCCGCGGAACGACTTCGGAAGGAGCTCGCGGAGACGAAGGAGGAACTTCAGGCGCTGAGGAAGTCGAAGGCCGCCGCCGCCGACGCGGAAGCGACGCTCTCGCAGGTCGAAAAGAAGCGCGCGACGATCGAGACGAAGGAGCAGTCCCTGAAAAAGCGGGAGGCCCAGGTCGAGGCGCTCATCGAATCACTCGAGAGCCGCAACAAGGAGCTCGCCGCCCGGGAGAAGGCGCTCACGAATCTTCAGGGGAAACTCGACGACGCGAACCGCGAGACGAAGGCGGCGGAGCGCGAGATCGCGGAGGCGAGGACCCGGCTCGAGGCGCGCGAGGCGGAGCTCGCGGAGACCCGAAAGGCCCTCCGGGACCAGGCAGACAAGCGGACCCAGGATCTCGAGAAGGAACTCGAGTCCGCGAGGAAGGACCTCGCGAAGATGCTGAGGAACCTCGAGACCGCGCGGGCGGAAGCAGAGGCGGCTCGCAAGGAGACGCAGGAGGGCGAGATCTCTCTCACCACGGAACTCACGAAGGCTCGGAGCGCGATCGAGCAGGAACGGGAGAAGGCCCAGCGGTCCCGCGACGAGGTCGAGGAACTCCGCAAGCGCGCAGGCAAGGCGGGCGAGCTGAGCGAGAAGGAGTCGGACCTGAAGGCGCGTTGGACCAAGCTCGATGCGCGCACGAAGGAACTGGCCGACCGTGAGGCCGATGTCGCGGGCAAGGGTGCGGAGCACCAGGCGCGCGAGGTGGAGGTCCAGAAGGCCGCACGGGTTGCGGCCGAGCGGGCGCTCGAGGCCGAGAAGTCCCTGAAAGCAATCAAGGACCGCGAACGCGCGGTCGAGCGCGCAGAAAGGAAGTTCAAAGAGACACAGGAAAAGATCGCGGAGCAGACGAAGGCCCGTGAGACCGCCCACGCCCAGGAACTCGAGGAAGCCCGCAAGCACCTGCAGATCCGCGATCGCGAGATCGCGAAGAAGGACAAAGAAGTGGAGACGCTCCAATCCTCCCTGCGCGCGGCGAACGAAGCGCTGCAGCGCCGGGAGCTCGAGCAGAAGGCGGAGGTCACGCGCCTCCGGACGGAACTCGACACGCAGGTCCACCGGGCGGACTCCCTCCAGCACGACTTCGAGGTAGCCCGCACGACCTCCGCGAAGGCGAGCGCGCTGAACGCGCGGGAGGCCACGCTCGACAAGTTGAAGGCGGAGCTCGAGGCGCGGGAGAAACGGCTGGCCCAAGCCCAAGCGGATATCGACGCTCGGACGAGGCTCCTCGATCGACGCGAAGAGGACGTGACCCGACGGGAGTCGCAGCTCGCCGCGCTTGAGACGGAGACCCAGGCCGCGTCGAAGACCCTGCGGGACCGGGAGCGAGACCTCGCCCGCGCCGAGAAGCGCGTGGAGGAGAAGTCGAAATCCGTCGAGGCGCGCGCGAGCCGGCGAGACATGGAACTCCAAGAGCGCGCGGCGACGCTCACGAAACTGAAGTCGGAACTGGATGTGCAATCGAAGGCCCTGAAGGACGAGGGCCGCGCGATCGCCGAGGCGAAGGGGGACCTCGAGAGACGACGCGCGGAGGTCGATCGGCGGGATGCGCAGCTGCGTTCGGCCGCCACGGAGGCCGCGGCGACTCAGGCGTCCCTCAAGGCGCGGGAGGAGGCCCTCCTCCAGCGAGAGGCCCGCTCCACGGTGATCGAGGTGGATCTCCGCACGCGGGAGGAGGAGATATCGAAGGTCGCTGGCAAGGTCGGCGAGGAGAGAGCGGCTCTCGCGAAGGCGCGGGACGATCTTGCGGCGCGTCGCGCGGAACTCGAGAGGATGCAAAAGGGCATCAAGCTCTCCACCGCGGAGATCGGTGATCGGGAAGCGGCCCTCCTCACCCGCGAGGGAGAGATTTCGGATCAGCAGAAGGCCCTGGACGCCGCGCGCGCCCAGCTCAACGTCCAGCTCGACGCCCTTCACAAGGCGGAGCGGGTCGTGGAGCGACGCGAGGCCTCGGCCGCGAAGCGCGAGACGGAGATCCAGGAGGCCTCCCAGGCCATCGCGTCCTCGGAGAAGACGATCAAGGCGGACCGGTTGACGCTCCAGCGCGAGGAAGAGGAACTCGCGAAGCGCAAACAGCAGGTCGACGAACGGTCAACGGTCCTTGATCAGCGGGAGAAGGATCATCGCAGCGCGGTCGAGGCCCACAAGGCAGCGCTTTCCAAATTCGAATCGAAGGCTGCTCAGGTCGAACGCCGTGACGAGGAGCTGACCGCCTTCGCGGCGGAACTCGAGAAGCGGGATGCGGCGCTCGCGCGAGGCCGCGCGGAGGTCCGGGATGCGAACGGGGAACTGGAACGCTCGCGCAAGACCCTTCTGTCGGACCGCAAGGCCCTTGACGGGATACGCGTGGACCTCGCGAGCAAGACGAAGGCCGCGGACGCGCGCCTTCGCGAGATCGGGGCGACACAGGCGGCCCTCTCGGAACGGGAGAAGGCCCTCGCCGCGACGGACATGGATCTCGCGAAGCGGGAGAAGGCCCTCATCGCCGCCCGGAAGGACTGGGAACAGCGCCAGACCTCGGCGGAACAAGAGATGAGACGCAAGGAGGCGGGTGCCCGATCGGAGCTGGAGCAGGCGCGGCGCCTCATGGCCCTCACGGAGAGCAAGGAGAAGCAGGTCGCCTTGCTCGAAACATCCCTGCGGGCGAAGGAGGACGAGCTCCGCAAGACGGAGACGAACCTCGACCGTCGGGATGCAGCCCTCGCCGCGGACTCGAAGGCGTCGTCCGCCAAGGAGACCTCCCTCGAGGAGCTCGAAGCTCAGCTCACGCAACGTGGCCGGGAGCTCGGGCAGCGGGAAAATGCCCTCCGAGAGGAACTGGAGGCCCTGGACGCCCGCAAGAAGGAGCTCGATGCCGCCGCGCGACGCCACGCGAAAGAGGCGAAGGAGATCGCCGTGGCGAACAAGGACCTCGTCCGCCTGAAGGCGTCGCTGCAGACGGTCGACCGACGCGTGAGATCCGAATCGAAGCGGCTCGAGGAACGTCTCGAGACGGTCAAGACGAAGGAAGCCGACGTGGCCTCGAAGGCCGAAACGATCCGCTCGCGCGAAGCCGATCTGGCTGGCCGGGAGGCGGATCTGAAGGAGAAGCTCGCGGACCTCGCGAAGGCCTCGGCAGGCGTGGAGGAACACCGGTCCGAGCTCGCGGACCGAGAGGATGGCCTTCAGGTCCTCGCGACCGCCCTGGAGAAGCGCGAGATCGAGGCGAATCACATCGGGCAAGGTCTCGAGAAGCGTAAGGCGGAGCTCGACCGAATCGCCAAAGATGCAAAGGAATCGAAGGAGCGACTCACGGTTGAAACTCGACGTGTGAACGACGAGCGCAAGGTCCTCGACCGCACGAAGGCGGAACTCGCACGCCAATCCCGCGAACTCGAGGCCCAGGCCGCCGGCATCGCGAAGCGTCAAGAGGAAGCGGAGGACCTCAAATCGAAGGCGATGTCCCTCCTGAAGTACGCGGAGAAAGTCGCGGAAACGAAGAGCCGCGAGTTGAAGGAGCGGATGGACGAGGAGAGGGCGCTTCTCGAGACGCAGCGCGCGGAGATGGAGAAGGTCGCGCGCGCACGTGAGGACCTGGACCAGAGGGAGCGGCGCGCGGAGGCCTCCTCCGCGGAACTCGACGCGCGCGCGAAGGCCCTCGAGACCCGGGAGAAGCGCCTCAAGGACGAGACGACGTCCCTCGGGCGAGAGCGAGCGGAGCTCAAGGCCCTCTGGAAGAACCTCGAGTCGGAAGGCCAGCGGATCGCCCGCAAGGAGGAGGCGATCGAGGCGCTCGTCGCGCGCATGCTCGCGAAGGACCGCGAAGCCCTCGAGGAGGAGACCCGGAAAGTCCGGACGATGGCCGCGGATCTCAAGACGAAGGACAAGGCCGCGGAGCGGGAACGGTCGCGGCTTCTGTCCCTGGAACGCGATCTGCAGTCCCTGAAGACGGGCCTCGAGGCGAGGGACCGCGCGATCCGGGCGCAGGAGGAGGAGCTCGACCGGCGACGCGAGGAGATGCGCCGCATGCGGGAGCAGATCGAGTCGCTCCTCTGATCACGGTCGGTCGTACGGTTCCGCGGGACTAGGTTCTTGCTGCGTTGCGGGCCAGCCGTACGCCTGTAGGAAAAGGAACGTCGTGCCGAACAGGGGCACGAAGATCAGGGAGCTCAGCAGGTGGTAGAGCGTGAACAGGAATTGGCCCTGCATGACAGTCAGGAGGCTCACGCCGAACGGACGCATCAGGAAGTACCATTCGCCGAATGCGGTCCAGACGTCGTACGCGACCGTGAGGGGGACGCTGATCGTCGTCAGGAGGGCGACGGACTTCACGCGGAACAAGACCTTCGGGCGGAGGCGTGATCCGATCAGGGCCACGAAGAGGAAGCCCGTGACGACGAAGAACGAGATCCCCGCCATCGCCTCGACCGCGTACCCGCGATTCGCGTCCCATTCGAGCGGCTGCAGGATGAGGAGGGCGGACAAGGGCACGAGGACCGTCCACCAGCGCGAGAGGAGCGAGCCCGCGAGGAGGCACGCGACGAAGACCGTCTCGATGTTCGCGTACTGCCGGAGGACGACCGTCCCGAGGACTGCGATCAGGATGAGGAAGACACCGAGGATCCGCGTGCGGGTGTTCCCGAGTCCCGCGTTGAGCACGGCCTTCCAGCCGCGGCCCGACACCGGGCGCGTCCGGCTCGCCCCCTGGGTCCCGATCATCCCACCGACACCCCCGCGTAGGAGCGATCGAACCTCCACAAGACGATGTCGTCGTCCGCCAGGGCCTTCTTGTCCGCCGCGACGTCCCCGAAGACGCCGTTCACCCAGTACTGCCAGTATCGCCCCCCCTGGCCGTTCGTGGTCCCGTTGATCGACGTGACGAGGACGCCCTCCGGGATCTGATAGACCTCGTACCCGACCGTGAACCCGAGGTGGGCCGCCGCCTCCTCGAGCAGACGGAACGCTGTGTTGTTCGTCGTCACGAGGGATTGGTACTCGATCGTCCACGAGCTCGAGTTCACCTCGATCCGCACGCCGTGCACGACGAACCGTGAGACTGCGGAGGGCTGGAGGATCTGGGTCGCGCCGTACAGCGCAGCGATCGCCGTGACGAGGACGCCGACCAGAATCGCGGCCTGCGCGCGCTCGCTCAGCCTAGGGCGCACGACGGGACCTCCGGACGACGAGGAGCGCGACGACGACCGCGACCGCCACGACGGACACGCTCGCGACGCCGACGAGGGGGACCGGCGGGACCCCGCCCACGACGGGCGGAAGAGGCTCCTCCTCGCCGATTGCATACACGTGGCCGTTGTCGCTCGCCGCGAAGACGATGCCGTTCGCCACGACCGGGGACGACAGGATATACTGGGCCGGAATCGGTGAGATCGCCCAGGCGAGCTCTCCCGTCGTCGCGCTCACCGCATAGACCGTGCCCTGCGCCGTGTTCGTTGCGAAGAAAATCTTCCCGTCCGAATAGGTCACGGACGCCTGGACGGGTCCGTTCGGCGCGAAGGACCACCGCTCCAAGCCCGTGGACAGGTTCAGGGCCGAGATCCGGCCCGCGCTGCTGAACGAACCGCCACCGACGAAGGCCGTGCCCGCCCAGACGGAAGCGGACGAGACCCCCGCGCCCACGGCGGACCGCCACACCTCGGAACCATCCGAGCGCTCGACCGCATACACGTTTCCGTCCTTCGACGGGACCACGAGATACGATCCCGTGACCGCGGGGGAGGCGGAAATCGAACCGGACGTCTCGAAGAACCATTCCTCGTCGCCCGTGGCCGCGTCGAGGGCGATCACCCCATACGGAGGATCGAAGGTGATCTGGCTCGTCGTGTTGTAGCGGCCCGCCACGCCGACGTAGACGGAGCCGTCCGCGTACGCGGGGGAGGAGAAGTGCACGGACCCCGTCCTGACGCGCCATCGGACGGTCCCGTTGCTCGCCCACAGGGACACGACCTCTCCGGGCCCGCCGGTCTCGTTGAACGTGCCGATGAACACGGAGTCGAAGGCGACCGTCGGGGACGACGTGATCCCGCTGAACCCGGTCTCCGCCAGGAGCGGCGTTGCCCATTCGATCGACCCGTCCGTCGCGTTCAGGCGATACACGCTGCCGTTCGAACTCCCGACGAACACGGACTCGTCGAAGACCGCGGGCGAGGAAAAGCCCCGCGCCGCGGACGCGTTCCACAGGACGTCGCCCGTCCGGGCATCGAGCGCGACGAGGCCCCGCATCGTCGTGACGAACACGCGCCCGTAGGCGACCGCGGGCGTCGCGCCGATCTCCGGCACGCCCGTGTCGCGGTCCCACAGGGTGCGGGGGCGGTCCGGAGAGCGAGAGATCGAGACGCCTCGGTTCCAGGCGTCCCCGCGGAACATGACGGAGGGGGAGCGATCGTCCGGGCTCGGGACCGGGGCCCGGAGCTCGAAGGTCACGGAATCGAAGCCCGCGTTGGAGAGGGCGAGGACGTCCCCTTCCCGGAGGTCGAGGCTCGTGACGCCCTCTGAGGTGAGCTCCCACCGGTGGGACGTCCGGTTCCACAGGTAGATCGCGACGAAGCCGGCCGGCGGGTCCCGGTTGCCGATGTCGAGGATCGCCACGCCACAGCAGGAGAACCATGCGGACTCGATGGAGATGCCCAGGCTCCCGGCCGTCAGGCGAACCGTGTCCCACGTATTGTTCGTCTCGTTGACATGCGAGAAAGTGGCATACGACCAGAGATAGGCTCCATCACCGAAATCGAAGAGAATCTCGATGGGAATCTCCTGGGCCTGCGCGGACGTGGACGAGGCAGATGTGAGAAGAAACAGGGTCGCCGCAATCGAAAGGATGAGACGCTCTCTAAAATGCACTGGATGCTCCTCCTCAAACCCACTTGACAATCATCAGATTGACTTGAGTTTATAAGAGTGTTGCCGCGCCCTTTTTCCGCCGCTCAGCGTTCGGAGACCCCATGGAGCTGCTGCGCGACCTCCGCGAAACCACGCGCCTCCTCTTCCTCCAGGAGGTCACGACGGACCGGCACACGCGGCTCCGGACGATCGCGGAGAGACTCCACATGACCGTCCAAGGGGCGTCCGAATACGCTCAGGGCCTCCAGCGGGACGGATTGCTGACGATCTCCGACGGCGAATACCGCCCGACGAAGAAGGGTGTCGAGTCCCTGCACCTTCGGTTCCTCGAGCTGCGCTCCTTCGTGGAGCGGGTGGGCAAGGCCATGGCGTTCGTCGAGACGACCGCGGCCCTCGCGGCCACCTCGATCCGGAAGGGCGATCGAATCGGGTTGTTCATGGAGGACGGGTTCCTCGCAGCCTACGCCGGGCGGGAATCTCCGTCCTCCGGCGTGGCGGTGCACGACGCCGCGAAGGGCGAAGTGGTCGCGGTCCGGGACCTCGACGGAATCGTCGCGCTGCGGCCCGGACGCATCGTGATTGCGCGCGTGCCAGCGGCTTCGGGTGGCCGGAGGCCGGTATCGTCGACCGCGGCCAGGCGAATACAGAAACAGGCGAAAGGCTCCGTGCTCGCGGCGATGGATGTCGAGGGACTCGTCGCCGCGCGGGAGCTCGGCCTCAGGCCGGGTATCGTGTTCGGTGTGATCCCGGCGGCCATCGAGGCGGCGCAACGCGGCGTCCCGGTCCTCCTCCTCGCACCCGACGAGCGCGCCGCGGGAGTCGTCCAGGCGATCGAGGCGGCGAACGCGAAGCTCGAGGACAAGATCCCGTACGAGATGATGGGCCTCGGCTGATCACTCGAGGATCGAGATCGCATCAAGGCGGCCGTCCCCGTCACGGTCCTGACCCGCGATCACGCGATAGAAATCCTCTCCGGGCGCATACCCATCGAGCACGTCGTCCGCGAAACGCGTGAGGCCCAGGATCGCGGCCATCGTCCCCGTCGCGTGCAGACCGCTCAGCAGGATGATCATCCGATCGCGGGCCCAAGGGTTGCGGACCTTCGCGAGCAGACCGACCTGTTCGTCCGCATATGCCCTCCGGGTCCGACTGGACTCCATGCGCCACACCTGCTTCCAGTCGAAATTCACGGCGAGGTGGGGGTTCAGGTCCAACGTCACGATGTTTGCCACCGGGCCCCCAACGAGGATCATGTGCTCCCGGGCCGGGCCCGCCGCCTTCATCTCCGTGTCAAGTCGGACGATCGGGCCCTTCGGGAGGGCGAGGAGACGACCGAGGAAGAAACCCAGCTCGACGGCATACGGCGAATCGCGAGAGGTCGTGTTGAAGGGACCGTGCGTGTACGGCGAGCCGACGACGATGGATCCGGCGAACGTCCCTCCGCGGGAGAATTCCTCGAGGAACCGGCCGACGTCCTTCGAGCGCGGGAGCGATGGCATGGGCATCGTGCCGCCACGACCCCGCAGGACGATCGCGAACGCCTCCGCGGTCGGAGCGAACACCTTCGCGGATGCGCCCCGCTTCCGCTCCTCCCGCACGACCTCCAGGAGGCCCGCGGCCTCGAGGCGGCGGACGTGATAGTACACCTTCTGCTCGTGCACCTTGAGCCGTGCCGCAAGCGCGTTCGGGTAATCGGGGGATCGCGCAAGCTCCTGGAGGATCCGCCACGCTAATGCGGACGACAGCGTCGCAATGCGGTCCGGCTTGTCGATCAGGGCGACCTCGCGCCCGAAGGTCCCCTCGGGCGTCTCTTCGATCAGCCATCTCCGGCCCATGCGGGGACATCGGACTTATGTTATTAATCCATTTGTAATGGTTATCGAATTGTTATAGAAATGTTATTAATACCGTACCTCTGTCGGGCGAGGTCATGTCGCTGCATCGGGGCGTGCCGCAGGCGCGGCGGACCGCGCCATTATCGCGACGGATACCAACCGCACAAGGGATATACCCGCGCGGCGTCGGATGGGCGACCGACCCGGAGGCAAGGGCGGTGGTCCTCGCATGAAGGCAGTCATCCTCGCGGCGGGGGAAGGCGCTCGGATGGGCCCCTTCACCGCATCGGAGCCGAAGGTGATGATCCCCGTAGGGAACCGGCCGATCCTCGAGTACGTCGTCGGGGCTCTCGTCGACAACGGCGTGCGGGACCTGGTCTTCGTCGTCGGATACCGCCGGGAGCGGATCCAGTCCCACTTCCAGGATGGGAAGGCGTTCGGCGCGCGCATCCTGTATGTCACGCAGTCGAAGCAGCTCGGGACGGCGCACGCGGTCGCGGAGGCGAAGCCCCATCTCGGCGAGTCGTTCGTCATCCTCACGGGCAGCAACATGGTCGACTCGCGCTTCGTGGCGGACCTCCTCCAGAACGCCGGCAAACCGAGCGTGATGATCACGGAGAGCGAGCGCCCTCGGAGCTATGGTGTCGTCACGGCAAGGGGGAAGGAGCTCATCTCGATCACGGAGAAGCCCGTCGAGATCATCTCGAACCTGATCAACACGGGAGCGTACGCGCTCGACTCTCGGATCTTCGAGGAGATCGACGCCCTCGCGAAGGACGGGAGGCACGATCTCCCGAGCGCGGTGTCCACGCTCGCACAGCGGACGGCGGTCCAGGCGGTCCGCACGGAAGGAACGTGGATCGACGCGCTCTATCCGTGGGACCTCTTGCGGCTGAACGCGGCCGCGCTGAAAGACGCCCCGCAGGTCCGCGCAGGGACGATCGAGCCCGCCGTGACGATCCGCGGCCGCGTGTCGATCGGCGAGGGATGCGTGATCCGCTCGGGGGCGTACCTGCTGGGTCCGCTCGCGATCGGTCCCGGTTGCGAAATCGGCCCGAATGCGGTCCTCCTCCCGTCCACGAGCCTGGGGAAGGGCGTGCGCATCGGCGCCCTCACCACGGTTTCGAATTCCATTCTCATGGACGACGTCATCCTGGGGCCTTCGAGCGTTGTGCAGGACTCCGTCGTCGGCTCGGGCGTGTCGGCGCGGGCCGG
>Ga0209640_10004828_pt1 | contig 11786 bp, 6 predicted proteins | sample RifCSP10_1_FD_184018 | JGI IMG/M metagenome (GOLD analysis project Ga0209640, IMG submission 184018) | Soil microbial communities from Rifle, Colorado - Rifle CSP2_sed 10_1 (SPAdes) (version 2) | ecosystem: Environmental > Terrestrial > Deep subsurface > Rock core/Sediment | place: Rifle... | reverse complement strand
TGGCTCAAATGATATCTCAGTTTACTATAGCTGCCGCTGGTATTTTTGCACTAAACATTACTCCTGCCATTTTGTCTATGAGTCTACCCATTATTGGGTATCTGGGTATGTTTTTCCTATATTCAATTTTATTTACTACGGAGACTTTTATTTTAGTTCAATATAAACAAGACAATTTTCCTCATCAACTTTTACTACAATGGGTCCTCTCTGTTTTGTATTTTTTAAAATTTAGCATTCTTTATGTTATCTTGGGAGGAATAAATTTATTTTTGAAAAATGTAAACAATGCTCGTGGTTTTATTTATTATCTTATCCCTCTTGCTATTATTGCTGCTGTATTGGGGATAATGCAAAAAATTCAAAAAAAAAATAAAAACATTGCAAAAGATTAGTAAAAAAAATAATAATAAAAAATAAAAACATTGCAAAAAATTCAAAAAAAAAATAAAAACATTGCAAAAGATTAGTAAAAAAATAATAGTAAAAAAAATAAAAACATTGCAAAAGATTAGTAAAAAAAATAAAAACATTGCAAAAGAATAGTAAAAAAAAAATAAAAACAGTGTATATAAAACTGTAAAATAAAATAAAATAAAATTAGACCACGAAAATTGATATTGATATAAAACAAAATGAAATTGTTAGTAGGTATAGTAATGATCTTGTTATGGAGTAGCAATGTTCTTGCATGGGGAAAAAGCCATGGAAAAGCTATTCGTGACGAACCTGTACAAATATTGGAAGAAATAAAAGATCCGGTAAAAGTAAACGAATCGGATAATATTTATTTTCTCTATGTAGTGTTTTTCGCATTATTTCTTGTTGCCATTGCATTGCAAATAATAAACTGGATAAGAAAAAAAACAATGTAATAAAAAAGAATATAATAATAAAAAATAAAACTCAATAAACTGAAATATAAATATATATGTATATAAAAACACATTGTTTTTAAAATTACAATTACATTTTCCCATGGATGAAATCATATTGGAAGCTTTTCCTGAACCGTGTTTAGAAGCAAAGAGAAAACGAAATGTTGAGCCTATTATGAAAACAACAATAGTAAATGTCAATACTCTTTTGTCTCGTCTTATTGCCGTGGATCACTTATTGTCTCGAAAGGAAGAAGATCATTTAGATTCAGACTATGATGTAGGAGCGACAACCATGCTTGTTTTAGATGTTGCTCAAAGACTTCAAGAACTGTGCGCAAAAGTGATAGAAAAAGGAACCAATGTTTCATTTTCAGAAGCCTATTTAAAAAGCATACGTCTTACCGATGAGGAAATTGAAAACATGGTAGATTATCGAGAAATTACAGAAAAGTTTGATTTTTATTTTATGGATGGACGCTGGCGTGCCAAACTAACCAATGAAGATGAATTGGATTGGACACAACCTGCACAACCTATACCTACTATTTATGCCGATTTTCCTGTAACACAAAAACAAGCGTTAGAAGGATCTATTCGTGTTGTTTATACGGACGAGGTGAGAATTTATAGAGATGCGTTTTCTGATAGTCAATATGAAATAGAAAATCCTTCTCTCGGACCACGTCGTCATGCTATTGTCAAAAAAAAAGAAACTACGACAATTATAGAAAATGAATCGTCTAATAATGAGATTATTATAAATGATGAGATGGTTATAGATAACGATAGTATTATAGATGATGAAATGATTATGGAAAGTGACTTTTCTAATACTAATGAGACTATTACAGAAAAGGAAAATATGACGAAAAACAAAATGGAAATAGGTCAAGAAAAAATGGATTATATTAATGCTTTTTTTGAATAAAAAAATAATTTTACCATTTTTCATTTTTATTTTTACTATACTACTATATTATTATTTTCCCTATTTTTACTAAATTACACAGTTTCATTTTTAATTAGATTACTATATTATCATTTTTTAAAATTTTTTTTATTATAGTATAATTTTTTTTTACATTATAAAAAACGCTTATCATGCATGCGTTTTTTCATTTTTTTTCGGGAATGTTAATGATTCTCATACCTGGTATTTTTGGATGGATATACATTGCTACTCCTTTATTGGATATAGTAAAGTACGATATTCAAGTGAAAATGCTTACAGATATACAAGAGTTTTCACTAATGGATGAAAAAGAAAAACAAAAATTGTTAGATTTTTTTTGGATAAAAACCGATCCTCCCTGTTACTTGTATGAAGAACCTAGAAAAATACTTGATCATACTATTCCGCAAAAGCCTTACCGCTGTGTCTTTCAGGATAAAGTGTTTGCATGTGTAGACGCTTGGAAAAACCATGCAGAAGATTTTCGTGAAAACCCCCGAAAATATATTGTGTACGGGAAAAATATATTTGAAAGAGGATTCTGTACATCCATAGTAAATACTCTAAAAGGAAAGTGTGTATGCGTTCATGATCCTGAGCAAAAGAGACTTGTTCCTGCTTCTGTATTTGACTATTTTGATTTTGTTCTTTCTGACCATCTTATGCCTGTGGACGATGTTCGTAAACGTCTTGCAAATCTAGGAGAAGAAAATTCTTTAGCGCAGCAAATAGCAACTGAACTTATAATCATCTTTCATTGGTCAGGAGATGAAGACATAATCCGTTCTGTTATGAAAAAAATTTTAAAACCTTCTCTTTTGCCCAATTACAATACCACAAAAGAAGATTGGGGGAAAGTGATAAGAGAGTTGGAAAAACAAGCAGAGGATCGTTTAATGGAAAAAGACTGGCCTTTTTCTCTTGAAATTATGAAAAATCTAAAAGAACGTATAAAGAATTTTCCTGAAAAATACCGCAAGTTTCATGAAGAAGCTATGCAATTTGTAGAAGAACGAGTAGCTGCTATAGAAGAACAAGCCAATGAACAACAGTCTGTTGTCCAAATTGAATTGCATGAAAGTCAAGAATTATAAAAGTCAATAAAATTTTTTTTTTATTTTATTGACTATTATTTTAATTTTTAAATAAAAAAAAAGTGAAAATTTTTTTTTATTATTATCACTACAAATGACATTTAGTATCATAAATGTAATATAATAAAAATATACTAAAAATATAATAAAAAAATTATGGATGAAAAACTCAAAAATCTTGAAACGCATTATCGTCAACGTCTTTACCAATATCCTCTTTCTTTGGCATCTCCTATTACAAAACGCAACCAATATGTATTTGGATGTGCAGGGATCGACAATAAAACCCTTGAAAACGCACAGCACCGTGTTATGATCATTGCTGAAGCTCCCGGGGAAACAGAAGCGCAAGAGGGGATTCCTCTGGTAGGAGTCAGTGGTCAACTTTTGCGTGAAACGATTCATAGTGTTGGTATTCGGGATACCTACATGACCAACATTGTTCATATACGTCCTCCTAACAATCGTGATCCTGATGCGTTTGAAATTGAATGTGAACTTGATGTACTCCGTAGTATTATCTTTTGTGTAAAGCCACATTTTATTATTTGCGTAGGGCGTTTAGCGTATACCATTGTCTCTAATGGTATACGCATCCCTGAAAGCAATATGCGGCATTTACGTAAATTGCAAAACAAAGCTATGGGTAATACAGGAGATGACTGGGATCGTGACATTGCTATTCGACCTGATTTATTTACTACTATGGATCGTGAAGACACTTCTTTACACGCAGCCTCGATTATGAAAAACCATGGAAAAATTCAACTGGCTTCCTGCTGGGTTAAAGATGGAGATGAAAACAGTATTCATCGTTGCTGGATGGTAGGTATTTTCCACCCCTCCTATGTTCTTCGTAATAAAGACCGAAAACATTTTCTTGTTGAGCAATGGAAAACAGATTTGAAAGAATGGAAAAAATGGGCACGTACGCCTCCTTGTATTAATGAAGAAGAATGGACGGATGAACATCGAGAAGAATGGAATTTATTATGCGAAAAGAAAAAAGAATTGGAAAAAAAACATGTTTATTTGCTTGAAGAAGGACGGGAGGCACAATATTTTTTAGAAACATTGTATCCTCGTATAGAAACCAGAAGAGATAAGATTATGGATCAAGGAGGGTTTGAAAAAGTATTGAAAGAAACAAAATGTGTAAAAGAAAGAGCAGATATTGAACGTATACAAGCCCGTGAAAAATATTATGAAAATAATAACTCTTTTCATATGCGTTTGAATAAAGTTGATTTTGATTCTCAATCCAATGAATTTCATGTCTATGGTCGTAACATATTTCGAGACTCTGTCTTTTGTCGTGTACAGGATTTTTTGTTTACTTTTTACGTACATGCTCCACATGCCAGCTATAATGAAATTCAACAGTGGGCTCATGATCATAATGAACTGGAAGAGAATAAAGAGAATTGTCATCGTGTACAAGGTTATATATTACCTCCCGATCACAAGTCTCAACGTGGTTATAGTGATACCTACCTCATTGGTGTAGTTAAATTAACCTGTACCAATTATAACCGTTGGAAAGATACTGCGTTTTCTTTTTCTGAAAGATTTAACATTGATCAGTATTCTCATACAGCATGGTTTGAAACCAACGTGACTCCTGTAGAGCAGTTCTTTTTAGAATTGGAGTTGGTAGCAGGACAATGGATGTATTGTGATAATGCTTCTACTCCTGCTGAAAAATTATCCAATTGTGATGCTGAATACATTGCTCGTGCACCCGATGTAAAAGCGTATATGAGTACCTATCCCTGGGAATTGTTGCTTTTAAGCGTGGATATTGAATGTGGCAATCTGCGTCCTGAAAACAGTCCTATTCTTTGTACAAGTGGTGTTTTACAATGGACATCTCCTGAACTGGTATTTGACCCGAACACGGGCCGTTCTAAAGAAGCAGAGGGAATTGTGGTGATGATTTATGGTATGCAGGACATGGAGGAGGAAATATACAAGGATTATTTGCAAAAAATGGTAGTGTTTTGCGTAAAAAGTGAAAAAGATTTATTACATGTATGGACATTAATAAAACTGCAGATCGATCCTGATGCAGAATTGGGTTATAATAGTAACAAGTTTGATTTCCCCTTTATTTTTGATCGTAATCGACATCTTAATGTTCCACGTAATAATTACGATGGCCGTTTACGTGATGTTGCTACCACTGTGCGATTCTATGAGTTTAAAACAAAAGCTATGGGGACTTTGCTCATGTGTGAGACCCATTGTCGTGGACGTATGAAGTTTGATTTGCTAGATCATATGCGTAAACTAAAATTATCAAGTAATACCTTGGATTCTGTAGCAAGTGAGTTTTTAGGAGATAAAAAAGTAGACGTTCCTTATCCTGCTATTATTGCTCTGTTTCGTAAAAACTTACATACACGCAAACTGTTAGGCTGGTATAATATCAAAGATTGTATTTTACCTCTTAATCTTTTCGTAAAACGCATGATTATGAATACTGTTTCTAAAATGTCCTCGACTACTATCACAGTTCTTCCTGATGATACTGGAGGAATTCAGAAACAAGTGTATGGTACATTAGCCCATAAATTGCGTGAAGATGGTCATATCTGGCTTATTCCTGTGTATGGAGGCTTACATCCTCATGCCAATGAAGATGCGTTCGCTATGGATGAAGAAGCTGCAGAGGACGAAGTAAGAGAAACTCCACTCATGGAACGGATCCGTCTTAAGAATGAATTTGCCAATCTACGTCAACAGGAATTGGATGAAAAACGAGAACAAGGAGAAAAACTCCAAGTAGAAATCCAAATTGATGCTTCTCTTAGTACCAAACGCATTTTAGATGACAAGTTGCTTTTACATCCCTCTAAACGTACCAAAACAACAAAAGGAGAGGAGCGAAATACCCAGTATGCCAAAGACGAAGCCAAATACATTGAAAAGAATCGGGTGAAAAAAGGAAAAGGAGTAGGGTATGATGGCGCTATTGTTATTGAACCTCGTCCCAATGCTTATCCTCCGGGAGAACCTCCTCTTGAAGATGTACCTAAACAAGCTCGAAAAAGAGCACCCTATGAAACGGAAGAGGAATGCAAAGCTCGTGTACAACAAATGGAAGAAGAAGTAAATGCGAAACGTGAACAATTGCGTAAACAATTTCATGATTTGGAAGAAGAGGCAGATCGTTTACTCGTAGAACTTAAGTTTGATGAGGTGATGAAAATAGGGAAAATACCTTGGGTACAACAAGCGTATGATGAGCCGAGATACCCATGGAGTTTTCGTAGAGGTAGGCCAGTGCAATGTGAAGATGTTAATTCCATGTATCCTTCTCTTCAGCAAGTCTATGATAATTCCGCAGAGGCCAAAGTGGAGTTTCCCAAAGGCATAGTAGAAGGACCAGAATGTAATGCTTATCTTTGGGAGAAATATAAGCTACGGAGAGATGAGATTTTCTTGGCACATACATTGACAGTGGACGAGCCTATTGGTTGTTTGTTTGGCTTTATAACACATTACGCTGCGGGATTACATCGTATCCTTGACATGGTGAAACAAGGATGTATAATGCATGTTGGATATTCGGAACAATGGACAATTGAATGTACTTATGATGATTTGGAACCCAAATATGGTATTCTACAACATGAAGTACGTCGTGATGTAGATGATCTTAACATTCCTTTGGTTCCTGAACGTTATATTCTATGGGATCGTAATCAAGTACGTGAAATTCATCCTGACATGAAAAAAGAAAGGGTAAGAGAGCATTATTTGATAGTGAATGATCATCCTAAAATCACAAAGTATATTCGAGATATTGTTATATCTATAGATGACAACAAAGTAGCGTATGCTTATGATTTAGGATGGGGTCTTATCCCACGTACTGTTCGTGCTTTGAATGCAGCACGTTCTCAGACTAAAAAGCGCATGGAAACTTCAAAAAATACAAATGAAAAAAAGATGTTAAATGCAGAACAAGAAGAGTTTAAAAGAGTAGCCAATTCTACCTATGGTGCTACAGGATTATCAAAAAAGAAAGGAAGACTAGCAGATAAAGATTTGGGTGCAGAAGTTACTGCAGGAGGTCGGTTTTGGTTAATACATATGCGTGATGCTATCATGACTAAATTCCCTGAAGATGCTCACATGGAAGTACATTTTGCCTCTTATAACAAAACAACAACTCCTAGTGGAGCATTGAACACAGGAGGTGATTCAGTAACAGGAGATATGCCAGTACTTTTACGTATCAAGGGAGAAGAAAAAATGATGCTCATAGCAGATTTGCCTGTAACGTATCATATTAGATATAAAAATCTATTACGAGAATCTACCAATGACCCGGTTGTTGATAACAAGAGGTATGCTGAGAGTGATTTTGAAGTATGGTCAGAAAAAGGGTTCACGCGTGTGTTTCAAGTTATGAAACATGTTACTGAAAAGAATGTTTATCAGGTATTTACAACAAAAGGGATGGTAGAGGTAACAGAAGATCATAGTTTGTTGCTTGAGAATGGAAAAGAAATAAAACCTGAAGATCTTACACATATGATGAGTATGTACGATTCTATTGCGGGTTCACCTCCTATTACATTAATGTATCGTGATTTTCCAGAATACAAAGTAATAAAGGAAAAAACTCCGTCCTATTCTTCTATGTGTTCTGAAGAGGTTCCGTGGACATATGAAGAACTAAAAATGTTTGCGTTCCACTATAGATATGGTACTTTTCAGTTTACCAATGAAGCATGGTGGACAATGGAAACAGGGTTCTCTCTATCTATAAAAAAATGGATCATGTTTGCAAATGTTCCCAACTATTTGAAAAAATTTTTAGAAAGGACATTTTCTAACTTTTGTAAAAAACGTACTCTCTCTATGACTATGGAATGGGTAAATAATAATCTTCTTGTAGGGCCAAAAGAGAATAAGCTTACTGAATATGATATTTTTGGAAAGGAACATGTTCGTATTTATTATGATGATAAGGACATGGGAGAGTTACATGGATGGTTTAAAAAGCAAACGTTAGTTATGACACACAAAGGGAGTGTTCCTTATATTCCTTCTTGGATTCTAAACTCTAGTAAATTGCAGAAACTTGTGTTTCTTAGATGTCTCGTTATATGTAAACTCCAATTTGATCATTGGCTTTATCTTTTCTTAGCTCAAATTCTTCAATTAGCAGCTTCTATTGGACGTTCTATTCTCATTGATAGAAAACCAGACTCGGTAGAATCTCCTGTTTTCACGCTTGGGACATTATCGCCACGTAGACAAACAGGAGGTGCTATAGTACTTTATGTGCAAAAATTACCAAAACAAAAAAGAGTAGTATATGATCTTACTACAGAAAACCATCATTTTCATGCTGGCGTCGGTTCTCTTATCGTACATAACACAGATTCTTTCTTTGTTACTTTTTATCAGCTGTGGGATGTGTTGCGTTCTATGGAAGCGGGGCCATGGATTGCTCAGTGGATTAATTTACAATGTCCTAAAAACTTTCGTTTTGCGTTTGAAAAAATCATGTCGTTTTTCCAAATAGGAAAAGAGAAAAAACGCTATTTTGGAAATTTATATATTGGAAATAATCTTCCTTTATTGAAAAAACGCTGGATTGAATTGAATCATTATCCTTCTACATGGAGATCTATTTTCCAAAATGATTGGGAGAATATGTATGATGATTGGGATAAGAAATTGCAAACTTATAAAAATGCTATTTTAGCTTGTGCTACGTTTGATGAGCTGCTAGAACAATTCATTAATAAGCCTCGTTACATTCATTGTGATTTTGATATTCGCAATTACTCTGAAATCTTTGTCAAGGGCTATGAACCTACACGTAGAAGCACGCCTTCTTATTTTAAATATGTGATGACGTATATTATCCATCTTATTTGTTATCAACAATATGATCGAATCATCCCCTTTATGCGTTTACAGCATGAAAAACTCTTTGTAGGAGCAGTTCCTGTTACCTATCTCGCAGAATCCCAAAAAATCGCAAAAGCGGTATATGCGAATCCTGATGCTTGTAAGGCTCTTGTGGTTGCCAAATTAGAAGAAAAGCAGGGTCGTAAAATATATGATGTGGGTGATCGTGTTCCCATGGTACAGATAAAAACTCCTGTAAAAGTGTATCGTATAGATAAAGCTACTCATCGTCTCAAATCCAGTAAACCCAAAAAAACAGAAACCATTGTGCATCCTTTACAAGTATTGATTGACCCTTCTATTCAAATTGATTATGAGAGCTACTGGGCTACCATTTGTGATCGTATACGTCCTCTTATTCAGTTTGTGTTAACAGACAAGCAACAACAACAGTGTTTTGAACATGTGAAAAGTAAAGTGTTTGTACCTCGTACTATCAATCCTTTTTTCAAGCAACTGAAACCTGCAGTAAAATGTATTGTGTGTAACGCAGCTTCCTGTCCCGGTTGTAGTCCTGCGTTAGCACAAGATAAAGTGAGAAGGCTGGAAAATGATATTGAAGATATGATAAACTATTATAAAAAGTGTTATATTACTTGTAAAAAATGTACTCAAAATCATGGATTGGCTTCTGATATTCAATGTGATTCTCTCTATTGTCCTGAATTTGAAAAAAGAGTAACAAGTAAACGCGATGTGATTCATCTTTTACAAAAGAGACGTGAATTGCCGTATCCTATCATTGCAAAGAATATTATTATGGAAAAGGACGTGAGTGAAGATTCCTCTCCTTCTTCCTATCTCTTTTATGAAGAATGGAGACCTTTGCTTGTTAAAAGTAAATTGAATCTTACCCAACAAGCTTGTTTACAAGAACATGATACACGTTTACTTTTGGATATGAAATCCCCTCTTACTTTTGAACCTTTTTCTCCTCTAGATGAAATGGAATAAAAATAATTTTTTTTAAAAATATTTTTACCTCATACGTTTATTAAAATTTTTTTTAAAAAAAATAAAAGAAAAATTTTAAAAAATAAAAGAAAAAATATTTTTAAAAAAAATACAGTACAATTCCCCCTTTTTTATCATGTAGTGTAGAAAAAAAACATGAAAGCGATTGTTGTAATAATATGCCTGGTTGCAGGTATAAACGCATTAGAAGTCACGTTTGGTAAATATGGATCAGGAGGATGGTTGACTATTCCTCACCTTACTCCAGATGCGTATCTTACTCCTTTTGCAGATCCTATTCTAGGATTTCGTGCAAAGATTAGTGAAAAAGTGAGTTTGCAAGAAGGAAATTTCACATGGACAGCACACCGTTTCTTTTTCAAAGACGTTCCTCGTCCTACTAATGAACATGCTATAGTAGAATGTCTCAACAGGGATGATTATGAAAAATGGTTATGTACTTGTGATGAGTTTTCTAAAAGACCATTCTCTTGGCGGAGAGACATATTTTGTTTTGGTTTTTTACAAACATGGGGAGTGTTGGCAAAAGGACAAAATATGGAAGATATGCGTAAATTCACCATTGTGCTAGAATACGTTGATATTAGTCCATTTTGGGTTGTATTTACGATTGTTATATTGACGGTTCTAAAAGGGTTTTTAATATTCTTTGGATTATTACTTGTAGTAGCAGGCGTATGTACTATAGGTGGATGTAATAAAAAAGAAGATGAAAAAATAAAAGAAAATGAGAAAATAAAAGAAGATGAGAAAAATGTATAACATTAATAAAAGTATTTTATTTATAATATTATTTTACCAATCCGCTTCAGCTCCAAAAGGACCTTCGATACGTAAAACTAATATTTCTTTGGTAGGATACCTGTCAAAAAGACGTTGCGCAAAAAATTCATGTTTGACTATAAATGTATGACAAAGTAATTTTTTAGGATTTATCGACAGCATTTTTTGACGTAATTTATCACCCAAATCCTGAGCTTGATGTTTTATATCACATTTCAAGATGGATTGAAATATTCTTAGTAATATCCATTTGGCTATCATGATATCATCAAAATACATATGAGTTTGTTCAGGACGTAATATAGGGAGTTGAATAAAATCATCCTTATATTGATTCATGACATACATATGGAAATGTCGAAACATGAGTTCAAGATCTTGAGGAACAGAGATTGTGAATGTCCTCATATTTAATTTGTTTTTGTTGTCTACCCAAGGAATATGACACATTAAAATAAATCCCACAAAAGACGTTGCAGGCTGTTCATGAAGCGCATATTCTAAAAGAGGTTTCTTGTAAACAACCTTTCCGTTTTCAAACGTATAATCTCTCTCGTATACTGGAGATGGAGTTTTTCTCTTGAGGATCGCAGACTTATAACGAGAAAAAAAGAGATCTTGTTCTGCATGGGATTGAGGAAACAATAAAGTACCATTTTCATTAAGAGTTGGCGTAGCATGGAACACATGAGTTTTGGCAGATTTGAAGGTTTCAGCAGGAGTATTACTCATTTTTACATCACATGAAAGACACATTTTATAATGTTTAGTAGAAGGAAAGTCGGGAGAAAATCCTATTCCACAATTTTCACAAAATAATTGACAGCATGATAATTGACAGGGAGTTGTTTCCATTCTTTTTTTTTATTTTTTTTACAATAATCGCATTTTACAAACAGTAGCGTTTTTCAAAAATTAATGATTGTAAAAAAACCATATATTATTTTAGTTGTAAAAATAGGAAAAAAAAATCAAAATGAATAAATTTGTAAAATTATTCATTTTAAATTTTTAATTAAAAAATAAAAAAACAATAATGGTCAATAATTTTATAAAATTATTCATTGTAATTAAAAAATAAAATAAAAAATAAAATAAAAAATAATAACAAAAAATTCTCACGGGTATAAAAAGAGTATAAACATGTATTTTTTCGGGGGGAGAGTT
>Ga0209640_10004827_pt1 | contig 11791 bp, 15 predicted proteins | sample RifCSP10_1_FD_184018 | JGI IMG/M metagenome (GOLD analysis project Ga0209640, IMG submission 184018) | Soil microbial communities from Rifle, Colorado - Rifle CSP2_sed 10_1 (SPAdes) (version 2) | ecosystem: Environmental > Terrestrial > Deep subsurface > Rock core/Sediment | place: Rifle... | reverse complement strand
TGCCGGTCGGTCCTGCACGCGCTCCTTGCCGCAGACGCTCGTAGGGCTGCATCAACCCGCGGCTGACGGGTACGAGCACCCTGCTAAAGGGTTCAAGTGTGGTGTCGGCGTAGAGTGGAACACCGTTGTAATGGCCGGTCCGCACCATCGTGTTGCCGTTGAAGAACACGGCAGGTCCGGCCGGATAGTAGAGCTCGCCGGCGAACTGGACCGGCTCGCCGAGCACGTACCACGACTCGTTGGCCGCCGTCACGAGCGGCGGATCGGTGGGACGGCTCTGCACTTGTGCCGCAGCAGGCGAGACAAACGCAACAAGTACGGCAACCAGGGTCAACTTCCAGGGCATCTCGGGCCTCCGCCCGCATGGAGGTCAAACGATGTGCCATGCAGCGGCAACAGACGAGCTTGCGCGCCGACGGCCCCGCTCGCTAGTCTCCAAACGTCGTGCAGCCCGGCACTTCTCCTCCCCTCACCGACCTTGCCGCCACGCGGCTTGCCGCGATCGTCGAGTCGTCGGACGACGCGATCGTCAGCAAGGATCTGAATGGGATCGTCCAGACGTGGAATCGCGCGGCCGAGCGGATGCTCGGCTACACCGCCGACGAAATGATCGGCCGATCGATCCGCTGCATCATCCCGCCCGATCGCCAGGACGAAGAAGACGAGGTGCTGTCGCGGGTCCGCGGCGGCGAGAGCATCGATCACTACGAGACCATCCGGATCCGGAAGGACGGCAGCCTCGTCGACGTGTCGCTGTCGGTGTCGCCGGTGCGCGCGCCCGGCGGCGAGATCATCGGGGCCTCGAAGATCGCGCGCGACATCACCGAGCAGAAGCGCGTGCTGCGGGAGCTCGAAGAGGCCAACCGATCGAAGGAAGAATTCCTGGCCAACCTGTCGCACGAGCTGCGCACGCCGCTGAACGCGATTCTCGGCTATGCGCGCATCCTGCGGACGCCGGGCATCGACCCGGGCACGCACGAGCGCGCCGCGGAAGTCATCGAACGTAACGGCAAGATGCTCTTGAAGCTCGTGGCGGACGTGCTCGACATCTCGCGGATCGCCGCCGGCAAGACCCGCCTCAACCGCCGCCCCTGCGACATCGTCGCCGTCATCGACGCGGCGCTCGACGTCGTGCGGCCTGGCGCCGACGCGAAAGGCGTGCGGCTGGAGCGCGACGTTCCGTCCGACAGGGCGACCGTGGTCGTCGATCCCGACCGCATCCAGCAGGTGCTCTGGAACCTGCTGGCCAATGCCGTCAAGTTCACGCCCCGCGAGGGGGTCGTCACCACCCGCCTCCGCATCAATCCGCACGACGCGGTCATCGCCGTTGCTGACACCGGCGCAGGCATCGAGCGGTCGGTGCTGCCGTACATCTTTCAGCGTTTCCGGCAGGGTGAGAACGGGAGCAGCCGGGAGCAGGGGGGCCTCGGCCTCGGGCTGGCGCTGGTGCGGCATTTCGTCGAGCTGCACGGCGGGCGCGTGACGGCCTCGAGCGAGGGCCCGGGACACGGCTCAACGTTCGTGGTGACGCTGCCGGCTGCGCGCTCCGACGGGCCGTAGTACAATCCGCGACGCCCGCCTTCGCCTGCGGCTACGGCGTGGCAAGCTAACCAACGTTCAATATCCGCGGAGAGGACAGGCTATGAAATACATGCGACCGGTTCTTGCCGCGCTGGCGCTCACGGTTACCGTCGGGTCCTACATTGCGCTCGCGCAGCAGCCTGCAGGTCAGGGTCAGGGTCGAGGAGGCGGGGGCCAGGCGCCACCCCAGCCCATGAGCTTCTTCGTCACCAGCGTGTCGAAGGGTGACGGTGCCAACTACGGTGGCCTGGCCGGCGCGGACGCGCACTGCCAGATGCTGGCGGGAGCCGCGGGCCGTGGGGGCGCGAAATGGGTCGCGTACCTCAGCACGCAGGGCCCGGGCGCGGTGAACGCGCGCGACCGGATCGGCAACGGCCCCTGGTACAACGCGCGCGGCCAGATGATCGCGATGAACAGTGGGGTCCTGCACGGCGATACCATCGAAGACGCGCGCCGTGGCAACGCTCTCGGCAAGCAGCTCGCGCTCACGGAGAAGCAGACGCCCGTCAACGGCGTCGGCGACATGCCGAATCAGCACGACATTCTGACCGGGTCGACGACGGACGGCCGCGCCTATACCGACGGAATGGATCACACTTGCACCAACTACACGAGCAACGCGGCGGGCATGGGGACGGTGCAGCTCGGCCACTCCGACAAACAGGGGGGCGGGAACAGCTCGTGGAACTCGGCCCATGCGAGCCGCGGCTGCAGCCAGATGAACCTGATTCAGACGGGTGGCAACGGCTACCTGTACTGCTTCTCGCCGGGCAATTAGGTTCGATCGTTCGAATCGTTCGTAGCATTCGGGTCGTTCAAAGGCCGGGTTCCACAAGGCGGACCCGGCCTTTTCTCTTGGTGCCGTTCTTCCGCCGCGCACACGTAACGTGGCACCGGTGTGGTAGTCTGATGGCATGAAGACCACCATTGATAAGGCAGGCCGGGTGGTGATTCCGGCGGCCCTGCGCGAGCGGGCCGGCCTGGTGGCGGGCGCCGAGCTCGAACTCGCGCTCGAGGATTCGGCGATCCGCCTGGAACGAGTCGCGCCTGCCCCCAGGCTCGTGAAAGTCGGCCGCCGGCTCGTCGCGCGGCCGTCGGCGCCGTCGCGCGCGAGGCCGAACGTAGACGTCGCTGCGCTCGTCGAGGAGGAGCGCAGCCGATGGCCGTAGCCGTCTTTCTCGACACGAGCGTGATCCTGGCCGGTCTCGTCGATTTCGGCCCGCAGAGCGCGCCCGCCCAATCCGTGCTTCACGCCGTCGCTGAAAAGCAGGTTGCCGCCGCCGGCACGGCGTGGCATTGCTGCCTGGAGTTCTATTCGGTATCGACGAGGCTCCCTGCCGAGTTCAGGCTGACGCCGGGCGACGCCGTCCAGCTGCTCGAGAGCGAAGTCTTCGGCCGTATGGCGGTCACCGATCTGCCGGCGGCCGAGCGGCTTCCCATGGTCAAGGCGGCCGTCCAGGACGGGACCGCCGGGGGGCGCATTTACGACGCGCACATCGCCGAAATCGCGCGGGCGGCCGGTGCCACGGTGGTCGTCACGGATAACCGTCGCCACTTTCTCGCGTCGCTGCGGCATGGTATCCGGGTGGAGACGCCGGCCGAATTTCTCGCGTCGCTGAAGCCCCGCCGGAGTTGAGGTGTTACACGCGGATCGAGGTCATGATGCCCGGCGAGGCGCCCGAAGAAACGCCTGATCGGACGCCAGACACGAAAGAAGACGACGTGCCGGAGACACCGCCGACCGAGCCTCCTCCGCAGCCGATCGAAGACCCTCCCACGCCGGGCGAGCCCCCATACGTGATTACAAAACTCGCACGTTGACCCGAAACTCAGCCGCGTAATAGCTTTTGACTTCCCTATCAATCCAACGGACCCCTTTTCCACCACCAAGGGAGGATTGTCGTGAAACCGACAACATCGACGCGGCGCCTGCGTGTGCGATTACGTCGTTCGCCGGCAACGAGCCAATCAGCAGACCGGGCGACGGCGATACGGGGCCTGACTGGTCGATGACCGGCCCGTTGATAGTGAACCTCAGGGCGGAGCGCGGCGCCCGTGGCTCGTGGCGCGACTACACCATCGGCATCACGTGCGCAGATGCGGCGGGCAACAGTGCCACGACAGACGTGCACGTCATGGTGCCGCACGACCAGCGGCGGTAACGGGCAACTGCATTAAGATGGATGGCTCCGGCGGTCTGGAGCCATCCATGCCTCAACGATTCATCTTCTGTGCGCTGGTTCTGCTGGGTCTCGCCGGCCTCCAGGGCGCGACTGCGATCAGCGCTCAGGGCGCCGCGCCGGCGTGGACGGCCAGCCTTGAAGACATCCGGCGCACCGCCTCGCTGATTCCGGGCCGGCGGCCGCTCCGCATCAATTTCCTCAAGTTCGCCGAGAGCCGGCGCACGAAGAACTTCTCCGTGAAGGACGCGCCGGCGACGCCGAGCATCCAGGCGCGCACGGCGTTCCAGGTGGTCTATCCCGACGCGTCCGTGATGGTCGATGCGGGGATGGATCTCACCGTGCACAGGTTCTTCGGGCGCGGCGTGGAGGAACCCTACTTCCCTGACGCCGCAAAGCAGGTCGAACAGGCCGTCGGCAAGGCGCGACTCATCGTCGTCACCCACGAGCACGGCGACCACGTGGCCGGCGTCATTCACTCGGCGGCGGCTGGCCAGCTCGCCCCGAAGACGATCCTCACGCGCACGCAGGTGCAGGCGCTCATGACCTCGCCGCAGATGCCGGAGATCAGGTTGACGGAGGATCTCGCCCGCCGCTTCATCGTGATCGACTACGACATGTACTACCCCCTCGCCCCGGGCATGGCGCTGATCAAGGCGGCCGGCCACACGCCCGGATCGCAGATGGTCTACGTCGCGCTCGAATCGGGCCGCGAGTACCTCTTGATCGGGGACGCGACCTGGCACATGGACGGTGTACGGCTGATGAAGGGCAAGGACGCGCCGTGGATCACCGAAGATCAGCCGGCCGTGCTCGCGCAGCTCACGTGGCTGAACGGCTTGTCACGCACGGCGCCCAACCTGGTCGTGGTGGCCAGCCACGACGAAGAACAGCAGGTCGAGCTTGTCCAGAAAGGGATTCTGGCGAGCCGGCTCGAATAAACCACGGAGGATCAATGACGTACTACGGGGGGACGGATCTGGCCTTCAGCTTCAGGCAGGTTCGGAACAACACGATTCAAATCGCCGAAGAAATTCCGGAAGCGAAGTACAGCTTCAGGGCCGCGCCCGACACGCGGAGCATCGGCCAGCTGCTCGCCCATATCGCGATCGGCCCCGGCATCCAGATGCACATCCACGGATCGAAGATCGGCGATCTGAAAGCCGTGAACTTCGGCGAGCTGATGCAGAAGGCGATGGCGGAGGAAGCGAAGCCGCGGACGAAGGCCGAGACCGTCGCCTTCCTCAAGTCCGAAGGCGAGAAGGTGGCGTCGTATCTCGAAGGCCTTTCAGACGCGCTTCTCGCGGAGCCGGTCGCGCAGATGCCGGGCGCGCAGCCGGCGACCAAGACGCGCTTCGAGATGCTGATGTCGATGAAGGAACACGAGATGCACCATCGCGGGCAGCTCATGCTCCTGCAGCGGATGATCGGCCTGGTGCCACACCTCACCCGCCGGATGCAGGAGCGGATGGCGCAGCGCGCCGGGGCGGTCCGCTGAAGCGGACCGCCTGGCCAGCACTGGCTTGTCGGTCGCCTCAGCGACCCGACCCAGGCGACGCGCTGAAGGGCCCGACTAGGGATTGTAGAACCCGCGGTTCTTGCTGTACGGCGCCTCGCCGGGCTCACCGCGCCGGAAGTGACCCGACGGAATGCCCTTGCCGTCCCGCTCCTTGCTCAGGAGCTCGATGAACCAGGCCTCGTGCTCGATTTCCTCCTGCAGAATCCGCGATGCCATGTCGTACGTACGGGGATCCTTGCCGAACGTCAGGTCACAGACTTCGCTCCACGTGCGGATCGCGCACCGCTCCGCTTCGAGGAGCGTGGTGAGGATCGCGACGGCGGTCGGCGGGTCGGGCAGGTAGGCGTCCGGGCAGCCCGCGCGGTCGGCAAACTCCCGGATGTCGCGTGGCAGCCCGGCCCCGAGCTCGTACAGCCGCGGCGTGATGAACTCGAAGTGCGCGCGATCCTCGAGCCGGGCGTCCTCGCAGATCTCCTTGTAGTCCTCGTACCCGGCCAGGTGCATGCGGAGGATGGTGTAGTAGTAGTAGGTCGTGAATTCCGCGCCGGCCGCGTCGATGAGCTTCTCGCGCAGTTGTTTGACGTCGACGCCGCGCGCCTCGAGCTGCTCGACACCCACCCGCTGCGAGGTATCGCCCGCCTTGACCTTGCCTGTTGCATGAGGCTTCTTTCGGATCTCCATCTCGTTCACCTCGTCACGGAAAAATCGTCAGCCTCACACTCTAGTCAAGATGATAATTATTATCAAGTAAGATGCACTCGCGAGCCGACATGGCAGCCGCGTCTGTACACGGGGACCATCCGAAGCCGGCAGTCCGCATTGCACGCCTCAAGGCGCTCGCGGCGCGTCATGGCCTGCGCATGACGCCGCAGCGCGCTGTTCTGCTGGCCGTGCTCGGGCGGATGTCCCATCATCCGACCGCCGACGAGCTGTACCGGCTGGTTCGCAAAGTCCTTCCCTCGGTCTCTCCCGCCACGGTCTACCGCAACGTCCAGACGCTCGTCCGGGCCCGCGTGATTACGACGCTCGAGCGCGCCGGCGGCGCCTTGCGCTACGACCCCAACCCTGACGAGCACCACCACTTCATCTGCAGCCGCTGCGGGCGCGTGCTCGACGTCTATCTGTCGTCGGTGGCGTACAGATTCGACGCACCCGGTTCGGGGCTGCGGGGCGCGCAGATCGAATCATGCGAGGTCCAGCTCCGAGGGGTCTGTCCCCGATGTCGAGGCCGTGGCTGACGCGGCCGCCGCCACGGTCCGCGCGACGTTCAGGCTCCCCGACGGCAGCGAACATACCGTGGACGTCAGGCCCGAGGAGCACGTGCTCGACGCAGGGCTTGCGACCGGTCTCGACCTCCCGTATAGCTGCCTGCAGGGGTGGTGCCTGACGTGTGCCGCGCGCGTGCTTCGCGGTGAGATCGACCAGTCCGATTCGAAGCGGTACTACGATGAAGACCGCCGTGCCGGCTTCGCGCTGCTGTGCACAGGACGCGCACGGGGAGATCTACTGCTCGAGACTCACGCCCGCGATGCCATGCGCGAGGCGCGTCGGCAGCATGGCCTCCCGTTTCCGCTGGGGGACTGGGGCGACCTGGAGAAAGACTCGTAGAGGTTCGTATCGATGCAGCCTGCTGATGCTCGAAGGATCGTGGCCGAGGGAGTCGGTACTTCGCTGCTGCTTGCGGCTGTCGTGGGCTCAGGCATCATGGCGGAGCGTCTGGCTGGCGGGAACCAGGCGATCGCGCTGCTGGCGAACACGCTCGCGACCGGCGCGGCGCTCGTCGCGCTGATTCTGACGTTCGGCCCGATCTCCGGAGGGCACTTCAACCCGGCCGTCACGATCGCCGATGCGTCGCAGGGCGGCCTGCGGTGGGGCCTGGTGCCGGGCTACGTGGCCGCGCAGATTGCGGGTGCCTGCCTGGGAGTGCTCGCCGCGCACGCCATGTTCGGTGAACGCCTGTTCATGGTGTCGCTTCACGAGCGCAGCGGCCCGGCGCAGATGCTCAGCGAATTCGTTGCGACGTTTGGGCTCCTCTCGGTGATCTGGGGGTGCTCGCGTCGCTCGGCCACGGTGCCGTTTGCGGTTGCGGCGTACATCACGGCCGCATATTGGTTCACCGCATCGACGTCGTTCGCGAATCCCGCCGTGACGATTGCCCGGAGCCTCACCGACACGTTTACCGGCATTCGCCCGGCCGACGCGCCGGGATCCATCGGCGCCCAGCTCCTCGGCGCTGCCGCGGCCACGGTGCTCTTCCGCTGGCTCGTCCCGGCTCTGCCCGCCAGGGCCGATGAGGTCGTCGTGCCACGTTCAGACGGCGTCAGCTGCTGAAGACGGGTGTGCGCTCCGCCCCGCCGCACAAGGCGACCGCCCACCGCACACCCCCTGTGCGCACAGGTCTGATCAGCTAACTCACTATAAATGAACGGCTTATAGCCGTCGGCAGAAGCGGCACCAGGTTCGCTCTACGGGAAGGCATCTGCGCACAACGCGCAGAGCGTTTCAAGGCGCACAACGCGCACGACATTGCAGAGGACCGAAGCCATGAGCCGCACCATCGCCGCCGCCGCCCTGAGCCTGACGATGTTCGCACTGCCGGCCTACGCCGAGGACGAAGCCGCCACGACCCCGATCACCGTGACGGGCATCGGCGCCCCGGTGAAGGTCGCCCAGGCGATCTCGCGGCCGGCCGTGCTCACCGCGCTTTACGCGAGCTACAGCGCGCTGCAGGCCTACGACGTGTATTCGACGCGCCAGGCGTTGGCGCGCGGCGCCCGCGAGGCCAACCCGCTGATGCAGGGCGTCGTCGGCAACACGGGCGCCTTCGTGGCCCTGAAGGCTGGCATCGGCGCCGCCACCATCGTCGCCGCCGAGCGCCTCTGGAAGACGAACAAGCCTGCCGCGATCGGCGTCATGATCGCCGGCAACAGCGTGGCCGCCATCGTGGCCGCCCGCAACGCGCGCACGCTGGGACAGCTCCGCTAAAAGAGGGACCGACCATGGCTTATATGACCGCGAACTTCGAACACCTGCGCGTCCGGGTCAACGTCACGTGGCAGGGCACGCTCCTCGAACTGACCGAGACCAGCGCCCTCGTGCGGGTCCCCACGGCGCCGCCGACAGATCGGCAGACGACCGTGGTCATCAGCGGAGAGGACGGCGACACGATCTACCTTCCCGGCCGCGTGGTCCTTTCGATTCCGCAGACGTGGGGACCGGGCAGGGCCAAGCAGGAGCACCACATCGTCGTCGAGTTCTTCGGGCTGTCTGCCGAGACCCTGACGACATTGCAGCGGATCATCGCACACGCGTCGGTCGACAGCCGGCACCATCAGGCCGCGTAGCAGGTCCGGGCGCACCAAGCCCGTAGCATCGCTCACGTTGACGCAATCCGCGGCGCTCGCCCCGGCGGATTGCGTCCCTTCAACCCCACGCTAGACGATCACCGAGCGCGCGCTGAGGAGCGGCTGGACGAGTGACGCGTTGCCCTCGATCTCGATGGCCGCCGAGGCCCGCCCGTGCGACAGCGCGTTGAACAGCAGGCGCCAGGCGTTTTCGTCGGAGATCCGGACCGCCGCGTCCGGTCCGGCGGGACATCCCGACAGAATCGTCCAGCGGTCTGCTTCGCGCACGAGCGTCCACATCCCTCCGGCCGGACCGTGTATGGCGACGACGACCGACGTGCCGCTGGCGGCCTGGACATCCCGGTAGGCGTGAGGCAGCCCGCGCAGCGCAATCTCCAGCATCGCGCGAAGGTAGCGGGGAGCGGCGAGCCCCGGAGCGCCGACCGCGAGCCGGATCTGCGCCTGGTGGTGCCACAGCTCCGTGAACTCCCGGCCGATGTCGAACCACCCCTCCGAGGTCTGCTCGCCCGCCCACGACACTGGAAAGAGCGCCGGCGCGTCGAGCGGGAGCTGCTCGAAGAAGTCGGCAAGATCGGCGCTCGCCTTCTCGAACAGGTCGGTCAGGACCTGCGGGCTGAATCGGCGCATTGCGTCCACGAAATCGCGATTGAGCCCGTTGATGAAGTCGACGAAATCCTGGTCGCTGGTGATGGGCCGGGGCGGCGGCGGAGGCGGCATCCTGTCGCGATGGAACGACAGGCGACGGAACGTCAGGTCCACGAGATGCGCGACGATATCCCGCACGACCCACGAGCCGGCGATGGTGGGACGCTGCCAGGCGTCGGGCGGCAGCCGGCGCAGCAGCGCCACGAGGTCGGATGACACGGGGCGAAACAGCGCCCTCGTGTCGGTGATCGGCAGCGGCCCCAACGCGACTCGGGTCAATAGCGGTAATTGACGATTAGATGGGCGACGTTCGAGGTGCCGTTGCCCCACATCCCGGCTTGGAACGCGGGATCGATCGGCTCGGGATTCCGCACGATCATGTCGAACTTCCCCACCGCGCGCAACGCGCCGGCGTCCAGCGTGACCTGAATCTCCGTCGGGCTCACCACGCGGCTCGACACGGGACGCCCGTTGAAGAAGACCGCCGACCGGCGGACGAAGTTGATCCCCTTGAGGGTCACGGTCACGTTGCCTGCCGCCTGCGTGACGATCAATGGCGTGATGCTCTCAATCGCCGGCTGCGGCGAATTCGCCGGGTCGCCGAGGTCCGCCCCGGCGCGGCGGAAGTTCTTCAGGGCGGCCACCCACGGCAGCGCGTCGACGGATGGTTCACCCAGGTTCAGGAACGGATCGCGGTAGCTGGCGTGGTAGCCGCGCTCGATAATCCTGCCGTCCTGGATCACGGTCTCGATCGCGCGCATGTTGGCCGCGTTCTCGAGCGGGTTCCTGCTCAGGATGATCAGGTCCGCGAGCTTCCCCACGCTGATCGTCCCGATGAGGTCCTGTTTGCCGATCATCTCGGCCGGCCACTTCGTCGTTCCCTGAATGATCTGCATCGGCGTCAGGCCCGCGTCCGTCATCACCTGGATCTCGTGGTGCAAGTCGAGGCCGGGGGCCTTGGTGCTGTTCGTGTTGCCCGAGATCGCCATCTTGCCGCCCGCGTCCATGAACATCTTGTGGAACCGCAGCGCGTTCTCGTATCCTTTCATGCGGCGCTCGCGCAGTGCGCCCTGGTCGATCCGGATGTACCGGTTCAACACGGACTCGACGGCGCTGGTCGGGTAGTACGCCAGCAGGTCCGGGTCCGTGAACAGCTGCCGGCCTTCCGCCGCAAAGCGCTCCCAGTCCTTCGGATATCCCGGGAAGTTGATGACGAAGGTCGGGACGAGCATGACGTTGTTCTTGACGAGGACGTCGACCAGCTCCTTCGCCTTCGCCTCGTCCATCTCGGCATAGCGATCGAGCTCGTTGCGGTCGTCGCGCCCCTTGTTCCACTTCGACGGATCCTTCGTCACCGCGATGCCGATGCCGGCGGAGTGCGGCAGGCTGCGCGACCCGAGCCGCGCGGCATCCGCCGGGAACATCACGGGGCCGTAGGCGCGCGTGAAGACCGGCTTGCCGGCCTTCTTCGCTTCGTCGAACGCCGCGCGCGCCTGGTCCGGCGGCAGACTGCCGTCGTCCATGATGACGTAGTCGGCGCCCGCATCGATCCACAGCTTGACCAGCTCTCTCGCGTGCTGCACCGAGTCGGGCACACGCGACGGTGTGTAAGGCGACTCCAGGCCGGTGGCAAACCCTTCGGGCTCCGCGACCAGCCGCGAAATCGACGTGAACGTGCGCGGCCCGCGGAATCGTCCGTGCATCACCGCGTCGCGATACGGAATCGCCGTCTCGCCGCTCGTGCCCACGTCGATCGTCGAGGTGACGCCGTAGGTCAGGAGGGGCTCGGCCAGATACCACTCGTAGGAGACCTGCGAATCGAACAGGCCCGGCAGGACGAACTTGCCGGCCGCATTGATGACATGTGCGTTCGCGGGGTATGACGCCTGGCCGCGGCGCGAGACGCTGGCTATCCGGTTGCCCCTGATCACAATCGCGGAATCCGGCAGCGGCGCGCCGCCGTTGCCATCGATGAGGGTGGCGCCCTCGATGACGAGCACGCTTTCGGGCTGCTGGGCCTGCGCGGACACCGGTCCGAAATAGATCCCGGAGCACAGAACCAGGCATACGCCAAGTGCCAGGCGGCGACGTAATGAACTCATAACCGGGAATTGTATGCCTGCGCGTCTTTCGTGGGCCTTCTGTCGAGCTAAATTCTTTCCATCCTTCAGGCCCGAACTTTGCACAAATGAATGCAGTCGCCTCCCCCAGGCCGGTTTGCGCGGGTTCCTTGTACACGCGGCCCTACGAGCCGTATTCACGGCGTGCAGGTGGCTGCCGCAGGTCATCATTGTGCGCATTCGTTTCTGCCGGGCGATGGTCGGCATCATGGACGGGGTGAGCCTCAGCCACTTCGTGCCGGGACTTTCCTATGAAGTGTCCGACTCGTTAGGTGGTTATCTCATCACCAACGGTGCCGCCGAAGAAGTGTTCGCGTCCGCCCCCCTGAGCGATCCGGATGAGGACGTGTCGGACTCAGCGATCTTTGGCGGCGTCAGCGT
>Ga0209640_10004826_pt1 | contig 11793 bp, 7 predicted proteins | sample RifCSP10_1_FD_184018 | JGI IMG/M metagenome (GOLD analysis project Ga0209640, IMG submission 184018) | Soil microbial communities from Rifle, Colorado - Rifle CSP2_sed 10_1 (SPAdes) (version 2) | ecosystem: Environmental > Terrestrial > Deep subsurface > Rock core/Sediment | place: Rifle... | reverse complement strand
GTGAGAAGATGTCCGGCAATGAAGAGGGGCACACTGAGCAGGAAAATCGTTGTCATGACCAGCATCCGTTCCCGCACCTCGACCGTTCGAAAACTCAGAGTGATCGCGATAGCGTACGCCACGGTGAAACCCACTGCGAGCAAAAGACTTTTCAAGACTTCAGGCTAGCGCTCTGTTCCGAAGCTCGCCCACGCCTCGCTGAGATCCGAACGCATTCGACCTTCCGGAAGATTCACGATATTGATTCGGCGCATCGCGTATAGATCAGAGCGGGTTATGTCTGCAACGTGATCGCGGAACGCCTCGGTTTTCCAAGGATCGAAGTTTGCGCTGATCGTCTTGCCTGTCAGCCCACGAAGTTGAGGTGAGAGCAATGCGCGAACGCATTCAACGACGTTTTGCATCGGTGCCCCACTCCCCTCCAGAAGCATCTTGGTTCTTCGGTAATACAATGCCCCTGCGCGTTCCTCCCCAGCGGCAAGCGTTGCTTCGTGAGCAGGAGTGGCAACAAGTCCAGGCGCTATGGCGTTAACCGATACACCTTTCGGTGCCAGTTCCGTCGCCATGCATTCGGTAAGTCGAACCAACGCGGCCTTTGAGCAAGCGTATGCGCTGTAATTCGCAAACGGATTGAAAGCCCCGCCGCCGGAGAAATTCAGTATCTTCGGTGTGCTGGAGCCGAGCAGCAAAGAAAGGAAGTGCTTGACCATCAAGTAGGGACCAAAAAGGTTCACCCTGACGGTTTCAAACCAATCTGCGCTGGCCGCATGCTCTACCGGGCCAATGGACCCGAAGCCGCCCGCACAATTGACAAGAACGTCGACATGGCCAAAGTGTTCACGCACCTCGTCGGCGAAAGCTTTTACCTGTGATTCCTCGGTAACATCGCACACCGAGTATTGGGCGATCGAGCCGTTTTGAGTCACTTCCCGTAGGTTGGATTCCCTGCGAGCGCAGGCGAAAATCCGATGACCATCGCCCGCAAGCGATCTGGTGAGCTCCGCGCCAATGCCCGAACTCGCTCCGGAAATAACAATGTTGAGCGGTCTGTCCCCCGCGGAGACCTGGATAGTTGGCGAGGCTTTCTCTGGGGTGACATCCGACGACCGTGGAAACAATCGCAAACGCCAGACAAGACGCCCAATGGTTGAAAGGACGCTGGCGATGTTGCGGACGGTCACCGCTTTCGACCCGCCGGCCGTCCGCTCGTCTATCGGCAGCGCCACCTCAATATATGAGTAACCATGGTCAATGGCCTTGATGAGCACCTCGGCCTGAAAACCGAATCCGTACGTCGTAACGGGAAAGGTCTTGAGGAACGGCACGGGGTAGACGGTCAGCCCGTTGAAATAGTGAAGCCGATACCCGAACAGCTTGTTGAGAGTAACGGTATAGGCCCTCGAGACGATCCGACGCCCCCACGGCCGCACACCGGGATTGGTGGAATAGGAGGTGATGATATCCGCCTTGCCCAACGTCCCGAACAGCTCAAGGAAGGAGCGATAGGGCCAAGTATTGTCGCCGGGAATGTAAACGAAAAACTCTTTGCTCGCCGCCTTGATCCCTTGAACGTAGGCATGCCCAAGACCCATGGGTTGGGCGTTGTGGATGACCTTGACGTGTGGATTCGAGGCTGCAAGTTCGTCGGCAACTGCTGGAGTGCGATCCGAACTCCCGTCATTCACCACGATGATTTCGAATTCCTCGATCGTAATGTTTAGCGCCTGCAGCAGTCGCTCGACCGTGGGCGCCAGATTGTCCTGCTCGTTCAGCGCGGGCACCAAAACCGTCAAGGACCGCGACGTCGAAGCCGTCAGCGAGTTGGTCGGCATGCCGGACTATTCGATGCCATGCGGAATCACTCAGGAGGGGCGGCGCGCGACGATGCCGATGTTTCCCACGGGAATGGTCAGCGGCAATCCGCCGATGCCCACTCGGTCCAGTCCGGATGCGATGGCGAATCGAAGCCTGGCAGGTATCCCGGGCGCGCGCCGCGCGAAAAACCCCAGGGAGTAACAGTTCTTCGTCGATCCTACGCTGACCGTTTCAAATCCACGCGATTCGAACAGCGCTGCCAGAGTACGCTCCGAGAAAAAGTAGTGGTGGTACAAATTGAAGGGCGGGAACCGCTCCCCGGTCATGCGGGCCAGCATCGATTCAACGTTATGCACCACGGCTACGACAAGACCGCCGGGCTTCGCGTGCATGAATGCGCGCTCGACTGCCTTGGAAGGATCTATGAGGTGATCCACTACATGGATGAAGGTGATCAGATCGAAACTCGACGCCGGGAATTCCTGCTCTTCGTAGAACCGCTCCGATACCACTGCGCGCGGAATCGCCTGCGCCTTTTCGCGGGCAATTGGGTTTGGCTCGAGCCCGTACAACTCGCGGAATCCGTCTTGCCGCGCAAACTCGAGCATCAATCCAATATCGCAACCTACGTCGAGAAGCCGGTCGCGTTGCAGGAGGTGGGGCCGAGCCAGTTCGTAGTAGAGCCGCATTGTGCTCTTGACGTTTCCTTCCTCTCCGGACTCGACGTTTCCATGCGGGGCTTTCTCGTAGAGAGCCGCTATGTCGGCGTCTTCGAAGATCGGGCTCGAAAATATCAGTCCGCAGCCCCTGCACCTGTTTATCTGATAGTGCGAGCAGTAGGGATTGGTCCGCGCCCCCACAATATTCGATGTGTCCAGGGTGCCGGGATACACTAGGTCCCGATCCGTTCCCGCACAGATCGGGCAGTGCCTGATCTCACGCATTCAAGCCCATAGGAAACGTTGACGCCGGTTCGCATCACGCGGCCCCATGCAGCGGGCATCCAGAACCCCCTGAAAGAACCCAGCATCGTCGAGCCGCCGGCCCCGGAGCCCTCCCTGGAGCCGAGACCGCCCGGCTCTGATCCGGCTCCTGCGGCGATCCTGCACCCGGGACAGGGGGTCGTCAAGGGCCGCGTGAGCGGCGCAGACGGCTGCCCTGGCGGCAGTCGCCGTCGATCGAGGAGAACTCTCCGAGCGGACCGTGAGCGGCTCAGTGCCGATACCCGATGATTTCGTGCTGGCTCACGAGGAGGGAGACCGGGGTGGCGACGACCCACAGCCACGGAGCGAGAAACAGTGTCGCCCCCGCTAGGGCCATGATCGAGCGCGCCAGCAGCGGCCATCTTGTTGTTGCACGAAAGGCAGGCATCGGGCGTTCGATAGCTCGCTTGCTTTGGGCGCCGCCGCGACCATACTCTACCAGTGTCCAACGATCAAGAACCCCCTGCCGGAGGGCGCTAGATGCCGCTCGGGATCGGCGTCTGGCGGTACCTGGTCCTGCCGGGCGTGGGCTTGGTCCTGGGCTTCCTCGTTGCCCGCCGTGGTGGGCGGGAGGGCCGGCTGCCAGTTCGGGTCCGCGCCTATCCGCCCGGCCGTTGCGTGGCGGCCCTGTTTATTCTCGGTGCTTTCGCCTTCGGTGGTCTCACGCTGGCGCGGTACCTCACCTGGCACTCGTTCGTGCACGACCTCGGCAGCTACGATCAGAAGGTCTGGATGGTATCGCTCCAGACGGACTGGTGGGAGATGCTCCGGCAGACGTGGCGGGGCGGGATCGAGGTCTCCCCCTGTGGGCGAGTCCGGGAGTGGGGCGTCTGCCACTTCCAGCCGCTCCACGTGATCCCTGCGCTCCTGTATCGGCTCTGGGCCTCGCCGACGATCCTGCTGGGAATCGAGGTCCTCACCGTGATGTCGGGTCTCATCCCGCTCTACCGCCTGGCCAGCCGCCGGCTCGGCGATCCGCAGTTAGCCGTCGGCGTCTGCGTGCTGTATCTCCTGTTCCCGGCCGTGCAGTTCAACGCGCTCCTCGACTTCCGGCCCGACTTCGTGGTGATCCCGTTGCTGCTCTGGGGATTCTTGCTCGCCGATCAGGGGCGTTTCGTACCGGCGCTCATGGCGGTCGGCGCGGCCGGCTTGATGAAGGAGACGCTGATTCTGACCTGGGGCATGTTCGGCCTCTACCTGTGGCTCCGCCACGGTCGCCGCCGGCTGGGTGTCGCAGTCTTCGCGGTCAGCCTGATCGCGTTCTACCTCGTGACCTTCTGGCTGCTGTCCGGCCCCTCCGCGTCGGAAGGTGGGTTCTTGCTCGACAAGTACTTTCGCGCGATCGGCCCAAGCCTCCTCCTCAGGCGTGACAAGCTCCTGTACCTGGCCGCGCTCTTCGGGCCCCTGGCCGGCCTGCCCCTTCTCTCACCGGTGTCGCTGTTGCCGGCGCTTCCCACGCTCGGCATCTCGCTCCTCTCCAGCGACGTGTCGCACGCCTCGATCCAGTCCCAGTATTCGTCTTCGGCGATCGCGCCGATCTTCGTCGCGCTGCTGGACGTCATGGCACGGCCCTCGCGCGGTCGGATCTCGTGGCTCACCCCTACTCGCCTGGTCCGGGGGCTCGTGGTGCTGAGCCTCTTTGTGACCGTGGCCATCGGGCCCACACCGCTCTCGATGAACTTCTGGAGCCGGGCATGGGGCGGCCACTGGCATTACACGCAGTACCTGCCCGATCGCCAGGACGTCTTGAATCGTGCGGAGCGCCTCATTCCCACCGACCCCACCGTGGCGGTGGTGGCCCAAAACGACATCAACTCTGCACGGCTGGCCCACCGGTTCGGCTATTTCGCCTTCCCGAACGAGCTCAGCCGCGCCGACTATGTCCTCCTGGACCTGCGGCGGCTGCCGTTCGTCTACTGGACGCCCGAACCTCAGCGGTACGCTGGGCTCGTGGAGAACCTCCGGGCCAATCCGGACTGGAGCGTGATCTTCGAGGAAGAGGGGGTGCTGGTGTTCCGACGAGTCCGCGGATGACGGTGCTGGAGCTCGTCCGGAACGTCGCCTATGCGGGCACCGGCCTGCTGGGGAGCGGCGCCCTCGGCATCCTGGTCTTGGTGATCGTGGCCCGCACCCTCGGGGTCGAGGAGTTCGGCGTGTACGGCTTCGCCGTCAACTATGTCTCCCTCTGGTCCGTCGTCATGGACGGGGGGGGCGTGATGATCGCCACCCGGGAGGTCGCGCGCCGGGACGGAGCCGGCGCCCTCCGCGCGCTCTTCACGCTGAAGCCGGCCCTGCTCCTGATCGCGTTGGCGGGAGTGACCCTCGGGGCCTGGGCGGGCGGCTTCGCCCCAGCCGTGCAGCGGGTGGTGCTGCTCCAGGGCCTTGGCGCGGCCGCTGCTGCCTGCGTCGTCCTCGCGCTGGCCATCTTCCGGGGCTTCGAGGAGTTCGGCACCGAGAGCGCCCACCTGGTCACCCAGCGTCTGCTCTTCGGGCTCCTGGCGGTAGCGGTGCTGGTGGCGGGGGCCGGGGCGGCGGGCGTGGCGCTGGCGTCCGCGTGTAGCTGGGCCCTCCTGGTCGTGCCCGCGCTCTGGCTTCTCAGGCGGCGACACGGGGTTACCTGGGCGCTGGATCCTGCCGCCGTCCGGGAGCACGGTGGGTCGGTGCTCAGGTCGGCGGCGCCGCTGGTGCTCGCCGATGCCCTGACTCAGCTTCATATCCGGAATGGGCCGGTCATTCTCCACCTCGCCCAGGCCGGCCCGGCGGTCGGGCTCTACATCGCCGCCCGGCGCCTGATCGAAGGGCTCCATCTCGTGCCCAGCGCCGTCGGGGTCGCGCTCTTTCCTCGCTTCGTGGCGGCCTGGAAGGAGAGCGCCCAGGAGGGTGCCGTCCGGCTCCGCGTCACGCTTCGATTCATGGGAACCGTGGCCCTGGCCGTCCTGATCGCCGGCTGGCTCTGGGCCGAGGAGGGGGTCGGGCTGCTCTTCGGGAGCGCCTATGCTCCCGCCGGGGAGCTGGTGCGCATCATGCTCGGGGCGCTGGTGTTCATGATGCTCAACTCTGTCCTGACCCTGACTCTCATCGCCATGGGCCGGGAGCGTGGATACGCGGGCGCGCTCGGTGTCGCCGCTGGGATCAGCGTCCTCTTCAACTTCTCGCTGGTTCGGCTGCTCGGAGCGGCTGCGCCGGCCTGGTCAAGCCTGCTCAGTGAAGTCGTCCTGTTCAGCGGCTGCCTGCTGATGCTGCGGCGGGAGGTGAAGGGCTTCCTGCCGCTGGTCCACTGGGCCGTCTTGCTCGCCGGCGCCGGGGTGGCGCTGGCCGCCCTCACCGCGGTGAAGCAGGCAAGCCCGGTGGTGGCACTCGTGCTGACCCTGGCAGTGGTGCTCGGCGGGTTCGAGGTCATGTCACCCATCGGCTTTCTCCAAGTCCTCCGGCAGCTCGGCGCCCAGCGAGAGTTCCGCCGGGGCCGCGATCTCTGAGTGCGGATCGCCCTCGACGTCAGCATGCTGGGCCGGGAAGGCGGGATCCCGGCCTATGCCGAAGGCCTGGTGGCAGCGCTGGGGCGCCTCGGCGGGCACGAGCTGGTACTCTGGTCGGCCTCCCCGAGGACGCGCGCGCGGGTCCGCGAGGTGGCTCCCGCCGGCGCGTGCATCGTTGAGACCTCCGCAGGGCAGCGGGCGATCGCTCGCCTTGGGCTGTTCCTGGGGATGAACCCGCTCTCGATCGAGGGCCTGGCCGGGCGGGTCGATGTCTTTCACGGACTGAACTACCTCCTACCGTCGCGCCGCGGCCGGGCGGCCCGGGTCGTGACGGTCCACGACCTCTCGGTGCTCCACCATCCCGGCTGGCATCCCACGAGCCGCGCCTGGCTCTACCGCCTGTCGCTCCGGCGGACGCTCCAGGGCGCGCACCACGTCGTCACCGACACGGAGGCGATTCGCAGGGAAGTCATCGAGCGCATCGGGCTTTCGCCGGAGCGCGTGACGGCCGTCCACCTGGCCCCGGCGCGGGAGTTCCGGCAGCGGTCGCCGGAGGAGTTGCGGCCCGTGCTCGAGCAGCACGGGCTGCGGCGAGGGGAGTACCTGCTGTTCATGGGCGCCCTCGAGCCGCGGAAGAACGTGGGCCGCCTGCTCGACGCGCTCGACCGCCTCCGGGCGCGCGACGGCGACGCGCCCCCGCTCGTGATCACCGGGCCTCCCGGATGGCGGAACCAGGAGGTCCGCGCCCGGGCCGAATCCTCGCCGAGGATCTTGCGCGTCCTCGGCTACCTGCCTCTGGCCGATGTCGCGACCCTGATGGCTGGTGCCCTCGCCCTCGTCCTGCCGTCTCTCTACGAGGGGTTCGGGCTGCCGGTGCTGGAGGCGATGGCGTGCGGCACCCCGGTGGTCGCTTCAAGGATCGACGCCCTCGCCGAGATCGCGGGGGACGCGGCGCTGCTGGTGAATCCGGCCGAGGCCGAGGATATCGCCGAGGGAGTGAGGCGGGTGGTCGGGGACAGCCGTCTCCGAGAGGATCTAGCCGCGCGGGGGCTGGCCCGGTCGGCGAAGTTCTCCTGGGAGCGGACGGCTGTCGGAACTCTCGGCGCCTATGCAAAGGCGCTCGACTCCAGGTAGGGGGGGAGCGGGGCGTCAGGCACTGTCCCGTGAGTGCTGGTGGATCGCTTCACGGGCCAATGGAACGAGACGCCCCGGCAATTCGTCAATCCGGAACAGGCCGGCGCCTTGACCCTCGCGCACGATATGGGAGGGCCACTCTGCCGTGGCGTCGACGACGAAGAACCAGTGGCGGACCGGCACCCGCCAGAACTCGGAGAAGCGGTCGAGCCGCCACAGGAAGCGCCAGCCAGAGGGCATGATATTGAGCTCTTCCATGATCTCTCGCCGCACGCCCGCTTCCGATTCCTCCTGGGGCTCCAGCGCACCTCCGAAGAGCGTCCACATGCCGGGGTAGGCGATGCCGGGGATGTCATCCCGCAACTGCAGGACGTAGGCGCCGTTCACCAAGATGACGGCGTGGGCAAACTCCTTATGCGGTCGGCTGCAGGGAGCGGAGCCCACAGGGTTGTCAGAATCGCGCATAAGGCTCCGTTGCCGAGCGGCCCTTCCCCAAGTATCGCCGGAGACGGACGAGGTCATCCCTGCTCTGGGCTGGATCGAGGAGTCGCGAACGAGCCAGCGTCAATGAGCGTTGGGTTGCACGTCCGGATGTTGGTTCAGTGTAAGTCACGATTCTTTCCTGCGGCGCCGGGATTCTGCTTCAAGCACCTTCTGGTATTCCGAAGAACACCACGTCGACGCCCGGCTCGCCGGCGCGTCCTCTGTCGCGTGCTCGGTCTCCGACCACCAATCGATCAGGGCAGTACGGTTCCCTTGTAAATGCGGCGCGCTCTCGTCTAAACTGCCTCTATCGTGCGCTCGCCCTCGTTACGCCTCGGTGAAATGGCCGTGACCGGCTGTCATAGACGGCGACTCCGGTGAAGGGATGCGTGAGGCGATTGGTGCAACCGGTGTGGTGGTGTCCCGACTCATGTGGAAAAAGAGGATGGCGTATCTTCGCCAATAATCATGCGGAGCCTTGCGACGCAGACTGGTTGTCGGCGATGCTCGAGCTGTCACAGGGCCGGGGAGTCGGAGCTGTCGGTGCCAAGCTTTATTATCCTGACGGCCGCCCTGTCGTTGCGACGCACTGACTGCTCGGTCCGGCTCTGAGCCGCGGGCTTACCTGGGCGCCGGTCGCGTTCCGATGGGTTCACTGGCAGCCAGCCGGCTATGACCCGCATCCTCGACCGCTATGTCCTCCGCGAGCTGGGCGTGCCCTTGGCGATCAGTGTCGGCGTGTTCACGTTCTTTCTCGTGATCGATCGCGTCTATCAGATGACCGATCTCGTGATCACGAAGCAGGTTCCGTTTCAGCTCGTGCTCTTTCTGCTGCCGTTCCTGCTCCCGCCTCTGCTGGCGCTGACCCTGCCCGCCGCGCTGCTGCTTGCGGTGCTGATCTCGTGCGGCCGCCTCACGGGCGACTTCGAAGTTGCGGCGCTCAAGGCATCGGGCGTGAGTCCGCTCGGCCTCCTTCGGCCGTTCCTCGCGGCGGGCGTTGCGGTGAGCCTCCTCGTGGCGTGGTTGACTCTGGTCGTGAACCCATGGGCGGCCGCGGCGTTCCAGACACATCTCTTCGAGATCTTGCAGAGCCGCGCGGTGACCGGCATACAGGAACGGACGTTCAACACCGCGTTCGCGCCGATCGTTCTCTACGTCCAGGAGGTCAGCCCGTCGCAGGTCGCGCTCCGCGGTGTGCTCGCGTCGGACGAGCGGGACCTAGCGCTGTCGCGCATCATCGTGGCGCGAGAGGGGCGGCTCCTGGCCGACCAGGCGGCCCGTCGCGTGACGCTCCGCTTCATCGACGGCTCGATCAACGAAACCGACGCGGCAGACCCACGGCGGTTCCGGCACACCACGTTCACGATCTACGATATGAACGTGCGCCTGACACCGTTCGGCGCTTCGTCCGGGCAGGAGACCAAGCCGGAAAGAGAAATGTCGCTCGGTCAGCTCATGGCGACCGCACGCGTCCTTGCCACTGACGGACCGAAGGCGGCGCCATATCGGGTTGAGCTCCACAAGCGGTTCGCGTTTCCGGTCGCGGCGTTGATCTTCGTGCTCATCGCCTTCCCCCTGGGAATTCATTCCCAGCGAGGCGGACGAGCCGTGGCGCTCGCCTCGAGCTTCGCCATCATACTGTCCTACTACATTCTGTCCACGTCGCTGGAGGAGCCGGCCCTCACCGGGCGCCTGCCGGCCGTGGTGGCGATCTGGCTTCCGAACGCGCTGTTTGGCCTCCTCGGGCTGGTGCTGCTCCGCACACAAGCGGTTGGAATGCCCACGGACTGGCTCGAGGGCGTGTGGAGCCGGGCGACGCGACTGCGCAAGCTCACCGCCGGCTGGGGAAAGAAGGTCGCCGCGGTGCGGCCGTCGGCCCGAGACCGCGGGCCGAGAGCGTCGACCTTTGTCATCGACCGATATCTGCTGCGGGAGTACCTCCTCCTGCTCGGTATCGGCCTCCTGGTCGGGAGCGTCCTCACCGTGATCGTCGACCTACTCCAGAGCCTGGACCGCTTCCTCCGGGGCAAGCCGCCGTGGGCCTATATCGCCCAACACTTCCTCTACCTGCTCCCTCGCGAGCTCTACAAGGGCCTGCCCCTGATCGTGCTGGTGTCCACGGTCTTCCTGTTTCTCTCGCTCACCCGCGCGCGGGAGCTGGACGCCCTCAAGGCGGCCGGGGTCAGTCTTTATAGGACGTGCGCGCCCGTTCTGGCCATGGCGCTGTTCATCAGCCTGGCGGCCCTCGTATTTCAGGAAACCGCCCTGCCGGAGATCACGGTGAGGGCCGAAGAGGTGGATCGGGTCAAGATCCGCGGCTTCCCCCCGCGCCATCTCCTGCGGCAGGGTCAGATCTGGTACCGATCGTCGGACACACGGTTTCTGCGGATCGGGCTGCTCGATCCCGCCGCCAAGTCCCTCGACGGACTGGTGCTGCTGGATCTCGATCCCGAGTTTCGCCTGCTGGACCGGCTGGATGTTTCCAGGGCGCAATGGACCCCGGAGGGCTGGCAGATGTGGGGCGGGATCATGCGGCGGATCAGCCCGGCCGGGCGAGTCACGTCGACGGCCTTCCAGCACGAGGTGGTCGCCATGCGGGAGCACGTCGACGACTTCATCCGGGTTCACAGGCTGCCGGAAACGATGAGTTTCCTCGAGCTGCGCGCCTACGTGGCAAAACTGCGCTCCGGAGGGCACCAGGTGGGCGCCTACCTCGTGCAGCTCCACTCGAAGCTGTCATTCCCGCTCGTCCACGTCATCATGGCGCTCGTCGCGATCCCGTTCGCCCTGAGCTCCCCGAGGAGCGGTGGCCGGGCGGTGGGTATCGGCGTGGCTCTCGTCATCGCGGTGGGCTACTGGATGGTCCACGCCGTGGCGCTGGCCTTCGGGCGGGCCGACCTTCTGCCGCCGCTCCTGGCGGCGTGGACGGCGAATATCGTCTTTGCCGGGGTTGGGACCGTCCTGCTGCTCAAGGCCAGGACGTAAGGTCGTCGTGCTCGCCGGCGAGGGGATGACCGCCGCCCGTCGCGCGCTCCTGGCGGCGTTCGTCCTGGGTCTCGGCTTCTCCATCACGCTCGCCCAAGCCGCCCTCGCCCTCCTGACGCTGCTCTGGCTCGGCAGGCTGTGCGGTCGCGAAACGCGCGAAGCCGTGCGCTGGCCGCTCTGGCGCCCCGTCCTGGCGTTCGGCGCGGTCAGCGTGGTGTCGGCCCTGTTCGCGCCACATCCGGGCGAGGGCCTGGTCGCCTGTAAGAAGCTCCTGCTCGTCGCCGCCCTCTATGTCGCAGCCGACGCGCTCGACTCCACCGAGCAGGCCGAGCGCTTGCTGGCAGCCCTGGCGCTCGCCGTCGCGGGGGCCGCGGCGGTCGGCCTGCTGCAGGTGAGCCTCTGCCCGGGCCCGGAGGCCGACTACGGTCTCCCGCGCTGGCTCTACCACCGGTGCGCCCGGGCCCGCGGCTTCTTCAGCAGCTACATGACGCTGGCTGGGGTGCTGAGCCTGACGCTGCTGGTGAGTCTGCCGCGGCTGCTGCTGGCTACGACGTTTCGCCCGGGGTTTGCGTTCGAGTGGTTCGCGAGCCTCGGGGGACTGGCGGCGACCTACACGCGGGGCGCCTGGATCGGCTTCGCTGCGGGCGTCCTTGCCCTCTGCCCTGCGATCCGGCGGCGGCGCCGGCTCCTGGTGGTCGGGTTCCTGGTAATGGGCGTGGCGGTCCTGGCCGGCCCCCAGCACCTGCGCGAGCGGGCCCTGACGATGACGGATCCCGACGATGTCACCGTCAAGGAGCGGCTCTACATGTGGCGCAGCGGGATCGCCATGTGGCGGGAGCACCCGTGGCTGGGGGTCGGGCCGGGCGGCGTCAAGCGCGAATATCGCCACTACGTGCAGGCCGAGGCTTTGATGAAGC
>Ga0209640_10004824_pt1 | contig 11802 bp, 9 predicted proteins | sample RifCSP10_1_FD_184018 | JGI IMG/M metagenome (GOLD analysis project Ga0209640, IMG submission 184018) | Soil microbial communities from Rifle, Colorado - Rifle CSP2_sed 10_1 (SPAdes) (version 2) | ecosystem: Environmental > Terrestrial > Deep subsurface > Rock core/Sediment | place: Rifle... | reverse complement strand
AGCCAGCTTGTTCACGGGATCGGACTCCTCTCCGGGAGAAAGCGCCATGCGTGGATTCCCCCGCACCACCAGCTTAGAATTCCAAAGGTTCTTCTTGCAAATGTTTTTGCATTTTCCGTGAGTTGATGCTAATTTTGGTAGTTATGCTGATTGCCCGCTGCGACGGCGGACATTCCATACACACCCAAGTCAAATCTAGCAGGAGCAGATTACCATGTCATCCATCCGGACCTCATATAATAACAATCCAGTTCCAACCAACGGACAACCGATCGACTTTCAGGGCGGGAAGTTTATCATCCCGGACCGGCCCATCATCCCGTTTGTCGAGGGTGATGGCACCGGCCGCGACATCTGGAAAGCATCGCGGCGCATTTTCGATGCCGCGGTGGAGAAAGCGTACGGCGGAAAGCGCCAGGTGGTGTGGTACGAAATTTATGCCGGCGAGAAGGCCTATGCGATGTTCCAGCAATGGATGCCGGAAGATACCATCGAGGCGGTGCGGGCATTCCGCATCGCCATCAAAGGTCCGCTGACGACGCCGGTGGGTGGCGGCATCCGCAGCCTGAATGTTACGTTTCGCCTGGTGCTCGACCTCTACGCCTGCGTGCGGCCGGTGAAATACTTCCCCGGAGTTCCTTCTCCGGTGAAACATCCCGAGCGGATGAACGTGGTGATCTTCCGCGAGAACACGGAAGACGTGTATTGCGGACTGGATTGGCAGGAAGGCACGCCGGAGGCCAAGAAGCTGATCGAGTTTGTTGGCAAGGAGCTCGGCAAGAAGATTCGGCCGGATTCCGGCATCGGCATCAAGCCCATCTCGCGCACCGGTAGCCAGCGATTGGTGCGCCGCGCCATCCAGCATGCCCTGGACAACAGCTTGCGGACGGTAACGCTGGTACACAAGGGCAACATCATGAAATATACCGAAGGCGCTTTCCGCGATTGGGGTTATGAACTGGCCAAGAAGGAATTCCGAAGCCAGATCGTCACCGAGCGGGAAAGCTGGATCGTGGACAATAAAGACCGCAACCCGAATCTGACGATCGAGCAGAACGCCGGCATGGTGGAGCCGGGTCTGGAGCACGCCACCGAGGCCTTCAAGAAGGAAGTGTACGCCGAAGTCCAGCAGACGCTGAATGCCATCTATGGCACGCACGGCAACGGGCAGTGGAAGAAAAAATTAATGATCAACGACCGCATCGCCGACTCCATCTTCCAGCAGGTCGTGACGCGCGCCGACGAATACCAAGTCCTGGCAACGCCGAACCTGAACGGGGATTACATATCCGATGCCTGCGCGGCCCAGATCGGAGGGCTCGGCATGGCGCCGGGCGCCAACATCGGCGACGAATACGCTTTCTTTGAAGCCACCCACGGCACGGCCCCGAAATACGCTGACAAGGACGTCATAAATCCCACTAGCGTGGTTCTCTCCGGCTGCATGATGTTCCGCTTCATGGGCTGGAAGGAGGTGGCCGACATTATCGAGGACGCCATCGCCCGCACCATCCAGCAGAAGAAAGTGACCTACGACCTGGAGCGGCTGATGCCTGGAGCAACCAAGCTGAAAACCAGCGAGTTTGCGAGCGCCATCATCGAAAACTTGCAGGCGGTTGCGGTCGCCGTCTGACCTGCCCGAAGATACGAAGCCGCTTCGTGCCTTTCAAACGTCACAGCGAACTAATTCGTTCACAGGGCTGAATAGGAGACGCCAATGCGCAAGAAAGTGACTGTGGTTGGATCGGGGAACGTAGGCGCTTCCACCGCCATGCGTATCGCCGACCGGGAGCTTGCCGATGTCGTGATGACCGACATCCTGGAGGGAATTCCGCAAGGCAAGGGACTGGACTTGCTTCAGGCGGGCCCGATTGTGGCTTCGGATTCCCACGTGAAGGGCACCAATGATTACAAGGATACGGCCGGTTCGGATATCGTCGTCGTCACGGCCGGTTTTCCTCGCAAGCCGGGCATGAGCCGGGATGACCTGCTCATGAAGAACTACGAAGTCATCAAGGCGACCACCGAGCAGATTGTCGCCAATTCGCCGAATGCGATCCTGGTCATGGTAACCAATCCGCTGGACGCCATGTGCCAGGTGGCGCTGCGCGTGAGCAAATTTCCCAAGCAGCGCGTCATCGGCATGGCCGGAGTGCTGGATTCGGCGCGGTTCCGCACGTTTATCGCCGAGGCCCTGAATGTCTCGGTCGAGAACGTGCAGGCATTTGTTCTCGGCGGCCATGGCGATGAGATGGTTCCGTCGGTGCGGTATACCAGCGTGGGAGGGATTCCGCTGACCGACCTGCTCGATGCCGCCACCATTGACGCCATCGTGAAACGCACGCGCGGCGGCGGCGGCGAAATTGTTAAATATCTTGGCACCGGCAGCGCCTTCTACGCGCCGTCGGCGGCAGCGACGGAGATGGTCGAGGCGATCCTCAAAGACAAGAAAAAGATTCTGCCCTGCGCCGCCTACCTCGAAGGGGAGTACGGAATCAACGGCCTGTTTGTGGGGGTGCCGTGCAAGCTCGGAGCAAACGGGATTGAACAAGTCTACGAAGTAAAGCTCACGGCGGAAGAACAGGCAGCGTTGAATAAGAGCGCCGCGGCAGTGCGCGAGCTAGTCGATATCATCAAGCGGGTCAACCCCGCAGACGCTTAGGGTCATGCGGTGATTTCAGGCCCGCGGGCAATCTTGCGAAACGGGCCGCTCAATTTTTGACAGCCTGCAGTTTGGCGATGATGCCCGTGGCGCGCTCGTGAGCCACATTGACCAGCGCTTTGTTGCTTAGCACCTTCTCAAGATTTGGCAGCAGCAGCGTGGGCTCGAGCAGCCGGCCTTGATCCAGATCGATCTCGATTTGCAATAGTTCCTTCACAATTCCGAGCCGGTCAAAGCGAAGCAGGTAGGCGATCCGGTCGGCGTGCTGGTGCGTGTTGGAGAGCCGCTCGAATAAATCGGCCAAGGCCATCGCGTCGGGATTCTCGGTGTGATTGTAGGAAACCTGATTGCGTTCGTCCCCGTTTTCAAAAAGAAGCGTTTTCTTGCCCATCTGGGCTACCTTGAGCTTCGATTCCAAAGCAGTACCCAGAAACCGATTGAGCTTTCGCGTCAGTGCGAAGATCTGCTCCGCTGATTCCTGCGAAACTTGAAACGCAACCGGCTTTTCATCCGGAGCAAGGCGGTAGCGGGCGTCGCCCTTTTCGCCGACAGAGATCGAATAGTAAGCCGGGTAGCTGCCGGGAAATTCTTTGGTGAACGTGATGGTGGGCTGCGAGACAGATTCGTATTGCGCCGACGCCTCGGGGCAGGGAATCATCACCAGCGATAGCGCAAGGAATGCGGGGGAGAGGATCCGCTTCATGCCGGGGTTGCCAGCGAACGGGCCGGGCGCGCCGGGACCCGGGAAGCAGACCGGCTGAGCTTTTCGAGAGTGAGGGAGTGGTGGGCGTGGCAAAGGGCCACGGCCAAGGCGTCGGCGGCATCCTCCGGCGGAAGCGCGTCGAGCCGAAGCAGCAGCTTCACCATTTCCTGGACCTGCATCTTCTCCGCGCGGCCGTAACCAACCACGCTGGACTTGACTTGGAGCGGGGAATATTCGTGGACCGGCAAATTCGACTCGGCCGCAACCAGCAGCGCTACGCCGCGCACGTGGCCGAGTTGCAGGGCGCTGCGAGCATTGACCGAATGGAACACTCCTTCGATGGCCACCTCGGCCGGCGCAAAGGATCGGATCAGTTCCCGCAAGCTTTCTGAGATGTATCGGAGGCGCTCTGGAAAGGCAGACCGGGGACGGGTTCGTATTACGCCTGAGGCAATCATCGCGCTGGCGCGGCCGTCGGTGTCAATCACTCCATATCCGGTGGCGTTGGAGCCGCAGTCAATCCCCAGGAGTCGTTTCATTAAGGGCTCGCTTCGTTAGCCGCTCACGTGCTCCAGCTCTTTGGCGTCGAAGTCGAAATTGGAGTAGAGATGCTGGACGTCCTCGTGCTCTTCCAGAGCTTCGAGGAACTTGATCATCTGCTCGGCGTTCTTGCCGTCGAGCTTGACGTAGGTCTGCGGCATCAAGGCGACCTCGGAGCCGGCCACTTCGACCCCCGCAGCCTTCAGGGCCTGGGCAACGGCGTCGACGGACTCCGGCGGAGAAATGATCTCCCAATTCTCGCCGTCGTCGCGGAGGTCTTCCGCCCCGGCGTCGAGCACGATGTTCATCAACTGGTCTTCGGTGGCGTTCGATTTTACAACCGTGATGGAGCCGCGCTTCGAGAACATCCAGGCCACACAGCCAGCCTCGCCCAAATTGCCGCCGAATCGGGAGAAAATATGCCGAATTTCCGAGACCGTGCGGTTCTTATTGTCCGTAGCCACTTCGACAATCATGGCGACGCCATGCGGCGCGTAGCCTTCGTAAACGGTCTCTTCAAAAACAACTCCGGGCAGCTCGCCGGTGCCGCGCTGGATGGCGCGCTTGATGTTGTCGGCGGGCATGTTCTCGTTCCTGGCCGCCAGGACCGCAGTGCGCAGCCGCGGGTTGGCTTCGGCATCGCCGCCGCCATGGCGCGCCGCCACGGTGATTTCCTTGATCAGACGCGTGAAAATCTGCCCGCGCTTGGCGTCGGTGGCCGCTTTCTTATGCTTGATGGTGGCCCATTTGGAGTGCCCTGACATGGAACCCTCTCCCTCGGAAACGGCTTCTTGGTGGTCTGTAAACGCCTCATCGTAACACAGCATTCCGGCGGAAACAAGCGAGCACGGCAAGCCTCAAACCCTCTGACAGCCCACGCCGTTCGGAGCGATGGGGCCGTGGTCCAGTTACCGGGAAAAGGGGCGTTCAGATTCTTCGTACCCATGGTGTTTTCGACCGTTAGTCGGGCAATACCAGTAAGGTAATATAATAAAAAGTTCTCAACCCTGCCTGGAATCGTTGGAAGATGAATTGACCTTTGTCAGGCCAAGGCCGAAATCCCGGGGATTTTCAGCCCCACGGTCCGGGCACTGCCTGGTCATGGGTTTGGTGCCCCGGGGCGGTCATAGGGCAAATCCTGGCCGACAGCAACGGAATCTTGCACAATGTATGGCTAATAGATTAGGTTGATTGCGATATGCTTCAGGACGTTGTGGGCAAGCACGCCTTATATAAATATGTCATATGCCGGAAAATGGTAAGGCACCCACAGAAATCATGCATGACCGTTTCGGTATTCGGCTGACATTCAGGGAAAGGAGCCACTGCAATGAAAATAAAGACAACATCGCTAAGAATACTCGGCTTATTCGCATTGCTATGCGCATCTTTGGCAATAACCGCTTGTCCGCGCGGTGTCCGGCCGCCAGTACCGCATCCGCATCGTTTACCGCGCCCCGTGTTGCCCATGGACGCCATGCTCCAGATGGAGGGGCAGACCCATGCGATTATTGTGTCGATACGGATCGCTCGATCCGCAACAGGCAGAAAAGTGTAAAGCGCATAATTTAACGCGGTCGTTTTAAACCAGCCAGGGCGGCGGTATTACAGAACGCGGTCTGGGCGTGGCGTAACAATCCGCAACAAATGCGGCGCGCCGCAACGAATGACCCCGGAAACGGGGCTTTTTCATTTATACCGCCATACCGCATGCGGGCGCGTAGCTGTACACGGCGTTACACTTGCGGTATGTCGAATTCTCGTAGCACCCGCCTGGAAGCAGCGCTCGCGGCTGTCCCCGAGGCCTTAAGGCCATCAGTGGCAATGCTTGCGCAGGAACTGGCACCCGCACTCGACGGGCTTCCTGCGGGAGACTGGATGGATGCGCTGCCACGTGTATTCACCGGCAGTGAATTTGTCGCGCACGCCTGTGTGTCGCGCTCGGATCTATTGCCTGATTTGGTGCGAAGTGGCGATTTGCTTCGCCTGTACGGCGCGGACGAAATGCGTGCCCGTGTACTGGCGGCCGTTACCCTTTGCACGGACGAGGTGGCGCTCAAGGCGGCGTTGCGTGTGTTGCGCCAGCGCGAAATGGTGCGCCTCGCGTGGCGCGATCTGGCCGGCTGGGCGAATCTGGAAGAAGTCGTGCGTACGCTCTCGGCGTTGGCCGACGCCTGTCTCGATGCGGCGCTCGCCAAACTCTACGACTGGGCCGTGGCGCGCGAGGGTGTACCCAGAGAGCAAGGCACCGATAGCGCAGCCAGGTTCGTCGTACTGGGCATGGGCAAGCTCGGCGGCGAGGAACTCAACTTTTCCTCCGACATCGATCTCGTCTTTGCCTACACCGAGGAAGGCGAGACCGACAAGCGTGGTTTGAGTAACCACGAGTTTTTCGTGCGTCTCGGTCAGCGCCTGAACCAGGCACTCAACGAGCAGACCGCTGACGGCTTCGTGTTCCGCGTGGATATGCGCCTGCGCCCGAACGGTGCGAGCGGGCCGCTGGCGCTGTCGTTCGACGCCATGGAGCAGTACTACCAGGCGCACGGGCGCATGTGGGAGCGCTACGCGCTCATCAAGGCGCGCTGCGTGGCCGGCGATCCGGTCGCCGGGGCGGAGATCCTGCAACGCCTGCGGCCGTTCGTATTCCGCAAGTACCTCGACTACACCGCGGTCGAGGAGATCCGTTCGCTCAAGGCCAGCATCCACCGCGAGTTGTTGCGCAAAGGCATCGAGTCGAACATCAAGCTCGGGCCGGGCGGCATCCGCGAGATCGAATTCATCGGCCAGGCCTTCCAGCTGATCCGCGGCGGACGCGACCTGCGCTTTCAGGAGCGGCGCATTCTGCCGGTGCTCGCGCACCTCGCTGAAGAAGGCGATCTCACGCCGCAAGCGGTGAGCGATCTGACGAGTGCGTATGAATTCCTGCGCAACACCGAACACCGCTTGCAAGAGATCCGCGACCAGCAGACCCAGGTGCTGCCGACCAATGATCTCGACCGGCAGCGCGTCGCGGTCGGCATGGGGTTCGCCGACTGGCCGACATTTTATGCAGCGCTCAGGCACCACATGCAGCGTGTGCACGAACACTTCAATTCGGTATTCGCCGCGCCGCAGGGCGAGGCGCCGGCCGCGGATGATCAGGGCCTGCATGCACTCTGGGCCGGGACGCTCGAAGAGGCCGCCGCGCGCGAGGTGTTGCAGGCGGCCGGTTTCACCGACGCCGGGACAATCCTCAATCTGCTGAAAGGGCTGCGCGCGGGCGGCGCGTACAGCGCGCTCTCCGCGAACGGCCGCGAACGTCTCGACAAACTCATGCCGCTGCTGGTTGGCGCCGCCGGACTCACGCCGGATCCACAGACCACGCTGGCGCGCCTGGTCGCCTTCGTCGAGGCCATCGGCCGGCGTTCGGTGTATCTGGCGCTGCTGGTCGAGAATCCGCTGGCGCTGTCGCAACTCGTGAAGCTGTGTTCGGCGAGCGAATGGATTGCGCGCTATCTCAATCAGCATCCTATTTTGCTGGATGAGTTGATGGATGCCGCCAGCCTGTATGCACCGCTCACGCGCGCGGCGCTCGCGGCCGAGCTGCAGAGCCGGCTGGCGCGCCTGCCGGTGGACGACCTGGAAGCGCAGATGGAGGCATTGCGCGAATTCCGCAACGGCCATGTGCTGCGTGTGGCGGCGGCCGACGTCGGTCCCGGCCTCACTCCGGAGGAGATCGGACGGCATCTCGCGCACATCGCCGAGGTGATCGTGGCGCAGTCACTGACGCTCGCGCACGATGATCTGGTGCTCAAGCATGGCCGTCCGACATTCGAGCAGGGCGGCGGGATTTTTCATCCCGGCTTCGCGGTAATAGCCTACGGCAAGCTCGGCAGTCTCGAACTTGGCTACACCTCCGACCTCGACATGATTTTCCTGCATGCCGCCGAACAGGAAGGCGGTGTCACGGATGGCGCGCGCCCGATTGCGAACGAGGTGTTTTTCGCCCGGCTTGGGCAGCGCCTCATTCATATCCTGACGGCACGCACCGGCGGCGGCATTCTCTACGAAGTGGACACACGCCTGCGCCCAAGTGGCCGTTCCGGCATGCTGGTGACCAACCCGGCGGCGTTCCGCGAATATCAGGATTCACATGCCTGGGTGTGGGAGCACCAGGCCCTGATCCGTGCCCGGCCGATTGCCGGGGATACCGGTTTGGCCAAGGTTTTTGAGGAAATTCGCGCCACCACCCTGTGCCGGCCGCGCGACCCGGCAACCCTGCGCGCCGAGGTGGCGGCCATGCGCGAGCGTATGCACGCGGCGCAGGCCGCGCACGATCCGGGTGAATTCAACCTCAAGCACGATCCGGGCGGTATGATTGACGTTGAATTTATGGTGCAATATGCGGTATTACGCTGGGCGCATGACCACCCGGAACTGATACGGCACCGGGGCAACATCCCCCTCCTGGAAGCGTTGCAAGCGCGCGGACTGTTGGACTCCGCGCCGGCCGGTCTGTTGCGGGACGCCTACCACCGATATCTCGGCGTAGAGCAGCGTCTCAAGCTCATGGAACGCCGGCCGCTGGTGGCGCCGCAGGAACTGGGTGATTTTCCACAACGGGTGCGGGCGCTGTGGCGGGAGTGGTTTGAATAGTTCAGGTAGGGTGGGGCCACCCTGCATTTTATTGGTAGCGGAGAACAACGATGTCGATGTCCGACCGAGACGGTGTCATCTGGTACGACGGCAAGCTCGTACCGTGGCGCGATGCCACCACCCATGTGCTGACGCACACCCTGCACTACGGCATGGGGGTGTTCGAAGGTGTGCGCGCCTACGAGACGCCGAAGGGTACGGCCATTTTCCGCCTGCAGGCGCATACCGACCGGTTGTTCCGTTCGGCGCATATTCTCGGCATGGCCATGCCTTATAGTAAGGATGAGATCAATGCCGCCACGCTCGCCGCGGTGCGCGAGAACCAGCTGAAGTCGGCCTACATCCGTCCAATGTGCTTCTACGGCAGCGAGGGCATGGGCCTGCGCGCCGACAACCTCAAGGTGCACGTGATCGTGGCGGCCTGGACCTGGGGCGCGTACATGGGCGAGGAAGGCCTGCTGGACGGCATCAAGGTGCGCACCTCGTCCTTCAATCGCCACCACGTCAACATCACCATGTGCCGCGCCAAGGCCAACGGCCAGTATATGAACTCGATGCTGGCGCTGCGCGAGGCACAGGCTTCCGGTTGCGACGAGGCGCTGCTGCTCGATACCGAGGGTTATGTGTCCGAGGGCAGCAGCGAAAACCTGTTCATCGTGCGCGACGGTGTTATCTATACGCCCGATCTGACCTCGGCACTGGACGGCATTACGCGCGCCACCATCGTGCAACTGGCCGGTGAGCTTGGCATCAAGGTGGTGGAAAAACGCATCACCCGCGACGAGGTGTATATCGCCGACGAAGCGTTCTTCTCCGGGACGGCCGCCGAAGTGACGCCGATCCGCGAGCTCGATGGCCGCACGATCGGCATCGGCAAGCGCGGCCCGATCTCCGAGAAGCTGCAAACCCTGTACTTCGACGTGGTGCATGGCCGCAATGGCGGGCATCCGGAATGGCTGGCGCCGGTAAAATGAATGTAGGGTGCGCTTGCGCACCATTCAATGTCGGTGCGCGGGGCGCACCCTACGAAGGATGAAATCCATGTCCGGCACGCAAACAAAAACGGCGAAGGAAATTCCCGCCAACGCGCAGAACCGCTACGAAGTGACGCGCGCCGACCTGCCAGTGCATTGCCCGATGCCGGACATGAGCCGGTGGAATTCGCACCCGCGCGTTTTTTTGGCGCTTGAGGAAACAGGCGAGGCACGCTGTCCGTATTGCGGGGCGCTGTACGTGCTCAAGCGTGCCAAATAATACAATGGATTCTCACCAACTCCCCCTCTCCCCCTGGGAGAGGGATGGGGTGAGGGCTTCATCATTTGTGCACCAACTCCCCCTCCCCCTCAGGGGGAGGGATGGGGAGAGGGTGGGTCGTTCCCAACGCAACCCCGCATTCCACTTACGTCACGACCCCCTCTCCCTCAGGGAGAGGGATGGGGAGAGGGTGGGTCGTTCCCCACGTAACCCCGCATTTAACTTACTTCACGCACACCTCCCCCTCCGGGAGAGGAATGGGGCGGGGCGCCACGCATGACGCAGCCAGTAGTCGTCTGGGCGTTCACCGATGGCAAGGCCGGTCACGAAAACCAGACACGCGGGCTACTCGCGGCGCTTGCCCGCCGCCGGCCGGTCGATGCCCGTTGGATCAACGTGCCTGCCTACGCGTCGGTGCTCTCCAGTCTCATGACACGGCGTTTTCTGCCCGGTGTCGGCCTGCCGCCGCCCGATCTGCTTATCGGCGCCGGTCATCGTACCCACCTGCCGTTGCTGGCCGCGCGACGCGCACACGGCGGGCGCACGATTGTGCTTATGAAGCCGTCGCTGCCGCGCGCCTGGTTCGACCTGTGTGTAATCCCGGAACACGATAGCGTGGCGGGCGCGAATGTATTCACGACGCGTGGTGCGCTCAACCCGGTGGAACCCGGTAAGAAAGACGCGCACGCCGGACTGATCCTGATCGGTGGCCCGTCGCGCCACCATGGCTGGAGCGAGAACGATATTCTCAGCCAGGTGGAGGCCATCGTCGCGCGCGAGAAAGATATCGATTGGAGACTAACCACGTCGCGCCGCACGCCGTTGGCCACTACGGCGCGCCTGCGTGCGCTGTCGTTCAGGAATCTTACCGTTGTACCAGTGAGCGAAACCGGACCGAGCTGGCTGTTGGAACGTCTGACGGGCGCTGCGCAGGCGTGGGTTACGGAGGACAGCGTGTCGATGGTGTACGAGGCGCTGACTGCCAATGCCGCGACCGGCGTGCTCGGCGTACCGGCGAAACGCGAATCACGTATCGCGCGCGGCATCGACGCGCTCACACGCGATGGCCTGGTGATGCGCTTTACCGACTGGCAACGCGGCAAAAAACTGGCAGCGCCCACCGTGCCCTTCAATGAAGCCGCGCGGGCGGCTGCCTGGATCAGTGAAAAATGGCTAAGCGCCTGACCGTGGTGCAGATGCTGCCGGCGCTGGAATCGGGCGGCGTGGAGAAAGGTACGCTTGAGGTCGGCAAGTATCTCGTCGACCACGGTCATCGCTCGATCGTGATCTCGGCCGGCGGGCGCCTGGTGGCGCCGCTCGAACGCGAAGGCAGCGAACATATTGCCTGGCCGGTCGGCGCCAAGCGCCTCGCCACGCTGCGTTACATCTGGAAGCTGCGCGCGTTCCTGGCGCGCGAACGGCCGGACATCCTGCATCTGCGTTCGCGCCTGCCGGCGTGGATCGGTTACCGCGCCTGGAAAGGCCTGCCGGCGGCGTCACGTCCGCATCTCGTCACCACGGTGCACGGGCCGTACACGCCCGGGCAGTACTCGTCAGTGATGGTGCGTGGCGAGCGCATCATCGCGATCTCGGACATGATCCGCGCTTACATATTAAGGAATTACCCGTGGGTGGATCCGGCCATCATTCGCGTCATCCCGCGCGGCGTCGATCCGCAAGCCTATCCGCACGGCTATCAGCCGCCGGCCGGGTGGCTCGCCACATGGCGCGCGCAGTATCCACAACTCGCCGGCAAGTATGTCATTACGCTGCCGGGGCGGCTCACGCGCTGGAAAGGGCAGGAGGATTTCATCCGTATAATCGCCGGCCTGAAAAAGCGTGGCCTGCCAGTGCATGGCGTACTGGTGGGCGATGCCCACCCGCGCAAGCAGTATTACGCCGATGAGTTGCGTGCCAAGGCACGCGCCGCCGGCCTGGAGACGGACATCACCTTCACCGGCCATCGCGGTGATGTGAAGGAAATCATGGCGGTGTCGAACGTGGTGCT
>Ga0209640_10004823_pt1 | contig 11803 bp, 16 predicted proteins | sample RifCSP10_1_FD_184018 | JGI IMG/M metagenome (GOLD analysis project Ga0209640, IMG submission 184018) | Soil microbial communities from Rifle, Colorado - Rifle CSP2_sed 10_1 (SPAdes) (version 2) | ecosystem: Environmental > Terrestrial > Deep subsurface > Rock core/Sediment | place: Rifle... | reverse complement strand
GCCTACGGGGATGTCCGCTCTCACGGACTTGAGGGATGGCTGTCGAAGCACACCCTGCTTGCTAATCCCACGCTGCAGCACCTCGACAACGAACCTGGGCGCAAACCAACGAGCACTCGCCATTTTCGCTGCGCTGGCGGGGACACTCACGGTGGGGATGGGGGACGCGTCGACCATCACGATCGGGCTGAGATCGCGAATCTGCCTGTCGGTGAAACCCGACCCGATTCGTCCCGCGTACACCCACTCAGTTCCCGTCCACTGCGCAAGCAAGAGGGAGCCGAATTGCCCGCGGCAGTTCTTCGCCGGCGTGTAACCGACGACGGCCAACGTCTCGGTGGCCTGGCGCTTGCACTTCAACCACCCGGCGCTTCGGCCATGGACGTACGGCTGCAGCGCGTCCTTGGCGACTATCCCCTCGAACAACCCTTGGGAAGCGAGCTCGAATGCCACACGGCCCTGTTCCGGGATGTGGGAGCTGTAAGCGATCCTTGGTGGTGGCGCTTTCAGCATCGTTGCAAGGATCGCTTTCCGATCAATCAGCGGCGCTGCCTCTACTGAAACGCCGTTGATGTGCAGGAGGTCAAAGACCACGTAGGACAGTACCGACTGGTCACCGCTGGCTATGGAGGATTGCAGCAGGTTGAAGTCGGCCTGGGTTCCACCGGCGGCGATGAGTTCGCCATCCAGCTGCGCGCTCTCCAGTCCCAGCTGCTCAATGGCGCGGACTATCACCGGCAGCCTGGCGGTCCACTCGATCGCGTTCCGGGACCACAGCCGTGCCTTGCCCGCGACCACCGTGGTCATAAGTCGATATCCGTCCCACTTGACCTCGTGGATCCACGGGGGCCCTTCGGGTGGCTTTGCGACCATGGTCGCCAACTGCGGTTCGACAGGCTTGTGCGCAAGCTTTGCCGGTCTCGCCTGGGGCAAGGCAGCCGCCATCCGCTTCAGATCCACACCGGCCATGCCCAATACTCATTTGCCTGCGAGATGCTCCATGTGAAAAAGCCGCGGCGGTGCGGCATTGGTTAGCTGAACCCTTCACCTTGAAAGCTGAGCTTACTGAGGCTGGTCTCCCCCGATCTAGCAGAAAAGAACCCGGTAAAATGACCTCGCCGCCATTTCGCGGATAGCAGGGCCATGGCCTTGGGGTTGCACAGATGGTCGAAGTCCTTGCGAACGTCAGGAAGCGGCTGGCCAATCGGCCTGATAGCGAGCATGAGCAGCACGTCGTCAGAATTTGTATCGCGGCCATCGTCTCCACCTACATCGGCTGGCGTTACCAATTTGATGATTCCGGCACTCTCTCACTGACCTGGTTGATCCTGACCGCCGAGCTACTGATTTCGGTAGGTCTGCTGATGTCCATAGTGCGCAGGCCGGCTTCGTCACACATTCGCCGAACAATCGGAATGTTGGCCGACTACACCGCTATCGGCGCGATGATGTGGCTGCAAGGTGAACTGACATCGCCGCTGTACGCGGTGTACCTTTGGGTCACGATCGGTAATGGCATGCGCTACGGTAACCAATACCTGCGTGTTGGGACTGGCCTAGCGACCATTTCATTCTTCAGCGTGATCATGCTGACGCCGTATTGGCAAGAGAACATCTACCTTGCCTGGGGACTGTTGATCGGTCTGATCGCAGTGCCGCTCTATTTCGACTCGCTGCTCCGTGCATTGACAAATGCCATGCAGGAAGCCAAGAGCGCCAACCAGGCGAAGAGTCGATTTCTGGCAAATATGAGCCACGAGCTTCGTACACCGCTCAACGGCATCATCGGCATGGTCGAACTGCTTGCTACGAGCAAGCTGGACAAAGAGCAGCAAGAGTCGACGGATATCATCCAAACGTCCGCTCTGGCGCTTCTGATGCTTGTCGATGATGTTCTTGATATCTCTGCAATTGAAGCGGGTAAGTTGCGGTCCCAGGTGCAGGATTTCGACCTGCGAAACCTGATCGAACGCAGCAGAAAGATGGTTTCACATCAAGCAAGTGCCAAACAGATTTTCCTATCGAGTGAAATTGACACCGAGCTGCCATCAGTCTTGCGAGGAGATTCGCAGCATCTGTTGCAAGTACTTCTGAACCTGCTTGGAAATGCCATCAAGTTCACCCACAAGGGAAGCGTGGCGTTGAAGGTTGCGTGTCTGAGCAGATCTACCACCGAAATTCAGCTTCGGTTCTCTGTCAGGGATACAGGCATCGGGATCCCGTCTGAAGCTCGTGACCGTATCTTCAATGCGTTCGAACAGGTCGACAGCGGACGTGATCGTCGCTATGGCGGAACCGGCCTTGGTGTGACAATCGCCAAAACATTAACAGAGCTCATGGGGGGCACGATTGGATTCCAGGACATCCCGGGAGGCGGAACGCACTTCTGGGTCGATGTCTCATTTGAAGTCATCGCACAAATATCCGAAAAGCTTGAGCCAAAAGGACCTGCAACCTCGGATTCATGCAATGAGAACGTGATCGCCTTTAACGACCCCTTTGTGCGTCATCGAGCTCGTGTAAGCCGCAGATCCATATTGGTCGCGGATGACCAACTGGCAAATCGTGTCGTGCTGCAGCGTCTGCTTGAAAGGGCAGGGCATCTGGTCACTTTTGCCGCGGAAGGCGAAGAGGCGCTGGACCTAATCGCAAGCGGTCGCTTCGATGCCATCGTTCTGGATTTGCACATGCCCGGACTCAGCGGTTTCGATGTCCTTCGTCAAGCAAGGGTGATCCAGGCAGGAATCAAACGTACGCCCATCATCGTCCTCTCCGCAGATGCGACTATCAAAGCCAAAGAGGATGCCGAGAAAGAAGGGGCTTTCGCCTTCCTCTCAAAGCCTGTTGTGGTTGAGCGTTTGTTGGAAGCGTTGGCGAGTGCCACCTGCGCTGACATCGGTTCACGTGAAGTGCCCTCCGAAACAGCACATGTGACCAGGAGTGACAGCGTTCTGCGGGAGTTGGCAGCGATGCAACTGGGTGACGAGTTCCTGCGTCAATTCGTCGAGCAATGCCTACGTGACTTGGCAAATTGCATGGCTGTAGTGCGTCATGCTTCCGGTGCGGCACAAGGTGAAGCATTTCACGATGCTGTCAATGCAATGCGGGGTGTATCTGAAAACCTGGGGGCCAAAGTGCTAGCCGATCGCTGCCATCAAATCATGCAGGAGGGAGCTACTAAGTTGACGCTGGATGGTCGCAGACTGACAGAAAATCTTAGTGGCCTTGTCGATCTCGCAGCAATTCAATCTCGCTCTGAGCTCAATGAATTGCTAGCAAAAAACGCGGCCTCGAGATCGGCACCTGTGAACGATTGATTGTCTGGTTCGGAACGTCAATGCTCACTGCTGGCGACAAGCCCGCGAATAATGCGAAGAACGTAAGTACTGTCTGGGGATGAAAGCGTCCGAAATAGGGAAATCAGGCGTCGCTCCTCAGTGTTTTGCTGAAGCACCGGGACTTCAAAATCGGCGGGGCGGCTTCTGCCGGCCGAAAGCCACATAGGGTCAACACCGAGCGTCGCTGCAATAAGAGCCGTAGATGTTGATGCGCGAGTGTCTCCATGCTCCAAACTTGCCAAGGTGGATACCGGAATGCCGGTTTCTTTCGAGAGCCGCAGTCGACTCCAGCCGAGTTCGGTACGCTTCTGTTTTATCCGTTCGCCAACTGTCATGTGGGCCCCCCGCCTGAATTAAGCCGACTTGCGAAGCAGTTCGGTTTGGATGAATTGTTAGGCCACAGCCTGCCGCAGATCCAAGCGATAGCAAAACCGTAGCCCAACCACTGTGCAATACCGACGACGGCCACGGTGCTATCTGCCGGTGCCGGTGAACCTGGGACGCAAGCGAGTGCGAACAGCATGGTTGGCAGATTTACCGCGGAAGCAATGTTGGTGATCAGGGGCAACCCGATAAGCCAGTCTGAAGCAGGGGAACTTCCAGACAGCAGTACCCAGCTAAGGACGAGTCCTATGGCAGCGATGCAGAGAGATCGAACGACAAATTGCGACATAGCTCCTCTGGCACCTAACGCTTGAATTAAGCCGACCCGCAACGCGCGAACCGAGAGTGGACGGAATTGTCAACAACAACACACTTCAACGAAGCGACGAAGCGGGTTCGGCTTGAATGAATTGATAGGTCCTAAAGGTGGAGCTTCATGCCGTGATGGGACCGTACAAACCCTAAGCGCTCGTAGAACCGTAGTGCATCCTCTCGTGCCCTGTCCGTGGTCAGTTGAACCATCACGCAGTCTCGAGACCTCGCACGTTCAATTGCCCACTCAAGCAATGCTCCTCCAACACCATGCGACCGTGCTCCTGACGACACGCGAACGCCTTCGATGAGTGCCCGCCAGCGGCCCTGGTAGGTGAGATAGGGGATGAACGTAATTTGGAGCATGCCCACGGGAACATCATCAAGGACTGCAATAATCAATTCATTGTTTGGATCTGCCTCGATTGCAGCAAATGCCTCGATATAACCGACGACGAGTGGGTTTGAGATGACTTCACGTCGAGCGCCGAGAGGATCGTCTGCGAGCATATGAACCAGCTCGGGCAGGTCATCAGTCCGGGCGGCCCGGAAGGCGAGGGCGCTTGAGCCTACGCTTGGGGATGGCGAGTAACTGTCCATTGGGCCTAACCCTTAAATTAAGCAGACCCGCGACGCGCGAACCGGCGATGTATGGAAGACCAGCAACGACATCTTTCAACGAAGCGACGAAGCAGGTTTGTCTAGAATGATTGTTAGGTGTCATTGCTTAGCTACCGCCGAGCGCTCCTGGATTGCGCCGAACCACGAGGAAACTGAGCGCATACAGCACTGCTAGTAGCGCAACTTGCCAGACAGGAACCAGTAGGAAATCCCAGCCGGCAGTGTTGATGCCGTTCAGTCGCCACGAAGCAAACGCAACAACTGGCAGCGCCAAGAACAATGCGAACGAGGCGATTTGGAAGAGCGGCGATGATTGCGTGCGGCGTAGCAGAGCAACGAGTAAGGCATACGGCAAAAGTGCAAAGCTAAGAGCCATCAAGAAAGCGAGTGCGGCTGGACCAAGTGTTCTTGTCTCATGCGCAAAAGACCAGTCGATGCCTGTGGCATAAAACACAGCGGTGCCTAAAGCAGCCGTGAGCATGGCAAAGAAAAGCTGTTGAGGCACGCCTGCGACGAAGTTCACGATGCGACACCTAACGCTTGAATTAAGCCGACCCGTAACGGGCCAATTGTCAGCTGATGCTTCCGCGCCAGCGACACAGTTGAATGAAGCGATGAAAAGGGTTCGGCTTGAATGAATTGTTAGGCAGCGCCTAGAAGCACGCGCCAGCCCACGAACAGCCGATGAAGATAACCGCAAATATTGCGAGGACAAGCCCCGCAAACAAATAGCAGGCCGAAAGCCAGAGTCGAACAGGTAGCGTGGCCTGCTTATGGCGGTAGATGCCAACTACGCCTACCAAAGGCAGGGCTATAAGAGCAAGCAGCGCGAATTTCTCGGTGGGCGCGCCATAAAGTTGGTGGAACTGAGGCAACACAAAGACTGCCGCGGCCAAGAGAAGTGGGCACGCTAGTAGCCAGGCAGCAAGCGGGAGTCTCTTTCGATTTGCGACCATGTCCATGAGCGGCCTAAAGCTAGAATTAAGCCGACCCGCAATGCGCGAACCGGAAGTGGACGGAAGAGCAGCAGCGACACATTTCAGCGAAGTGACGAAGCGGGTTCGGATTGAACGAATTGTTAGGCGGCTCCCGGTGTGTCACGGCCCAATTACAGCAGAGGCGCCGTCGGCAAAACCGATGAAGAAATCCTCGATACTTGATGCAGAAGCAACGACCACAATCAGAGCAAGTAGGGACCAGAAGAGCCGGACCTCGGCTTTGTGGGTTGCCGCGTAGGCTATAAAGCTCTTGCGAAGCGCTTGAAGCATTTTCTTGTCTCCACTGCGGGAAGAAATGTGGTGGTGCCGCCTAACGCTTAAATACAGCCGACACGCAACGTGCGAACCAGGAGTTGAAGGGCAACAGCAACGACACATTTCAACGAAGCGACGAAGCGGGTTCGGCTTTAATGAATTGTTAGGGAGGTCTCCCTCGCAACTATGGGACTAGCCGGCCTGCCCGATGAAGTGCACGACCATCGAAGCCAACCCAATGATGCAGCCGCCTATCCAGATTGCAGCCCCGGTGGGCGCGAGGTAGCGATTGGCGTGCCACACAGGAGCGAAAGTCCAGAATGGGACTCCAGGCTTTCGAAAGACACCCCACGCGAAGAACGTTGCGCTGACGGCGATGGCAGCACCAATGAGTAGAAGATTCAACAGATGTCTCCTGATGCCTAACGCTTGAATAAAGCCGACCCGCAACGTGCAGGTCGGTGAGTGGGTTGAGTTGAACGATGACGCATTTCAACGAAGTGACGAAATGGGTTCGGCTGGAATGAATTGTTAGCTTTGCCCTGGTGACTCGGAGACCACGCCCTTGCCGTCAACTTGCTTGAACGTAAAAGAATAGTCCTGATGAAACGGCAATTTAATTGCGTTGCCCGATGCGTCGATTTTGACCAACGAGTAGAACCGCCAACCTGAAACGGCGGCTACAACAGCGTCGAGGAAAGGCTGGGCAGCTTCATCTGTATGGCCGAGAGGGGTAGCGCTCGTAACGGATCCCTCAGCACTAACGATGATTCGTACTTGGACCTCAACTGGAGGAAGCCGGCTCGAGAGTAGATATCCGGGGTAGATTGGCTGAGCGTTGTTGGGCGCCTTGTGCGGCCGCAAAAAGCTTTCGCCTCGCCGCGCTTCGTACTGCTCAGATGAAGGTGCGTCCAACACGAAGCCGTCCACCGTGCCACCGGCTTTGTAAGGCCCCTGATCTTGCACGGCCACTCGCTTGCTTGCACAACCAGTCGAAAGCGCGACAAGTACGACCAAAGCTGTAATTGATTGCAGACAAGATGCCATGTGGTCTCCCGCAAAAGCTATCGCTTGAATCAGGCCGACCCGAAATGCGCTGGTCGGTGAGTGGTTGCTATGGCTCACGACATAGTTGAGTCACCTATCGAAGCGGGTTCGACTTGAATGAAAGTTAGCCAACACGCTTCCCGAGCTTTGAGGGAAGCTTTCCCCTAATGGCAATGTGTCCCAACAGGTAAATTCCCCAGACAATGCCAATATAAGACACGATTTCAAGCCAATCCAATGTAGTGACTTGATAAACGCGCATGGCCATTACGACAACACCACTTGCTGCCAGCAAGCCGCTGATCGGGCGGATCACCATGCGGGAATCAATGACTTCCTGGTCCGTTTTCATACTTTTCCTTAGATCGTAACGTCCAAACTATCCATTTGCCGCGGCAGCAATTGCTGCCCGGATTTCCGGCATCGCAGCAACCGTCTCGACATCAACGCGACGTTCCGCCTCCGTCTTGGTGAACTCCATCGCATCGAGTACATCCTGACGATCGAGCGCGAGAGCGACAGCCAACATCTCTCCTGTGGACCACGCGGGCCAAAGCTCGCCCTTTGCGAGACTACTGGCAGCAATGCCCATCTGGATGATCCTCTCAATGCCTTCGTCGGCCTGATGCCGGTCAAATAGCAACTGGGCAGCCTGCGAAGCGGGCCGGAGTCCTTTCGCGAATCTCTGCTCAACGACACGGGCCCTGTTTTCGGGTGAGTCGACCAGGTACCAGGCGATTCGATCGTCGTCGCCAGGTGTCATGCCAACCAACTCAGCCGCATGTGACTCCAGATGGTCGCCGTTTCCTTCCACCAGCGAACGCGCACTGCTGGACGCGCTGAGATCGCCACCCAGGACCGATGCCCGCGCAACCACGATATGCAGGCGCTGCTCATAGTGAGAGCGAGCTTCGGAGGCAGAAATCGGGACGAACGTGATGGGACGGGGAAGTGGCATTCGATTTTCCGGCCAAGTTAGTTGAAGAAAATGTACGCGCAGATCGCCAACATGCCCAGCAGCATGGCCGGTAGCGTGAGCCTGAAGTCCGCGCGGGACGGAAGACTGGCGTTGAGGATCGTTGCTGCCGCCCATGCGTGCGCCCAGAACTTCCAGCCGGTCGACGGTGACACCCATTCGGCTGCCCAGTAAAGGCTGATTGGAACCAGGGCCACGGGTGCCAACGCGATGGGTACGGCACGTAGCAGGCCGGCGCGGAAAGTCACTGATCCCAGCCGCCACCCATCCTCCGTACGCACCGGCCACATCTGGGGAAATCGTGGACGTGCGAACAGAAGCACCGCGGTCGTGAAATGGGCCAACTCATGGGCCAAAGTTCCTGGCAGTGAGAACAGGGCATACGGCCACATACCCATCCGTGCCGTTGCACGTTGCGCTACCAGCATCACAACGACTGCCAGTACCGCGGCAAGCGTCGTTGCTTCCCACTGAGAGGATATCCAGGCCGTTGCTGGGATTTGCATCGGCTGCCCTAAGGAATCGTCTTGACGGCAGGGATGGATCCGAACTGTTTGCCTGCCTGCACTAGACGATCGCCCAGGTTGACGCGCTTCTCCGGCGGGTGTCCAAGGCCAACAGCTGATGGCTCAGTGGCAGGCCGTCAGTGCCACGGGGTAGGGAGGTTCTATCCAACCTCTGAGCTGCATCCTCGCGATCGCATGCTTGTGCGACGGCGCTGGCAAGCTTCACATCGATGCGAGGTAGAAAAGAGCCAGGCTGGTTGCCGATCTCCGCCCATACCCGCACCGAGTAGATCTCCTCCGCCGGCGGCGCCATCTCGCCTCTCAGAGTGCTGGCCAACACCGTTCCATCTTCACCGAGCAGGCGATACGCGACCACTCGTAGGCCATAGAGAGCCCAGAAGGTCCTTGAGACTTCCTGTGATGTCGCAAGCGAAGTGCGGACCTGTTCGGTCATCTGTGTGTCCTGCCACGGACGATTGCGGCTGGGCAACCGTTGCAGGCGTAGTGCCATTGGTTCGTGACAAATCATCGTGGCCTTCCTGCTGGGTAATGGGATCGTAACGCCACCGGCTACGCACCAAAACTGGACATGCAAATTAGCGGCTCTCCGGTGTCTGGCCGTGATAGGCCTCGAGCTCAGCCGCGTTCGGCGACCTTCCCACGACTAGGGGGCAACTTGTCTTCGGATCTTCAACATCGAGGTGGTTTGTCATCGGTGTTCTGCAACGAACAAACGAAGATCAAATCAGTGCAACCGGAGCCCAGAGGGCTGCGGTGTAAGGCGCGCAGCCCATCCACCTGGCTTCCAAATTCGGGGCAGTTTGTTGTGACGTCGCCGACCAGGGGGTGACTTATCTGCGGATCTTCAACATCGGGGTGGTTTGTCATCGGCTACGAAAGCGAGCAACGTACCCGCAGCCACGCAGACCGATCAATGCACGCTGTGCCCAGACGATTCGCATGTTTCAGGTGCAGGTGCCTCTGCGGTCTGGTCTGCTCCCTCATCCTCCTCTGTGCTGATGAGGTTCTCGATCACCTCAAGCATGTCGACACCCTTGAAGATGCCCGGGGATAGGAAGTGATCCAGACCGCCATCAGTTCCAGCAGCCATCAGAGTCTTAGCACTCGGCAGGACAGCGTCTATGGGGTCTTGGTTTCGGCTTTCGATGTGGACGGCCAAGGCAATCGTCGACTCATCTGGCGTCCCAGGAACGAATACGGTCAACCGGTCGATAGCGTCAGGCTGAAATGACCCGTGATAGATCTGCTGTGCATAGCACCTTGCGTTTCCGCAGTCGGACAGATAAATCGCCTGATCAGACCCATCTTCATAGAAGGCGATTGCCACGGCAGAGAGGTGCACCAGTTCAGTGGTCGCGAACAATGTCGCGTAGATCTGTTCCCCCCTGTCGACCATTCGCCGTACCTCCTTGTCCAGGACAACGGGCTTCATCGGCTTCGGGTGTTTCATATCGATCGTCCTGGGGCTCTTGGAGCCGTGAGGATTCCCTGATCTTGCAAGGAATGGAAGTGGACAAAGCGTCGGCAACTGCAATCGCTAACCAGATTTGGCCAGAGCACTCTTGACTCGAATATAGGCCTCAATGTCTCGTCTGGCAGGTGCGTCCAATGACCGAATCTGCTGGGTCAGGCGATCGGGCTCACTGATACCGCTCAGCGGGCTGTTGGTGCCGCCGAATAGAAGCCAATCCGCACTTACCTGAAGATGTCGACAGATGAGCATCATCGAGCGCAGTGGTGGATCAGTCCGACCATTGAAATAGTAAGTGACGGCCATACTGCTGACACCCAGTGATTCGGCAAGCGCTGTCTTGCTGATACGAAGCTCTCGCATCCGCACTCGCGCTCGGTCACTCCATGATTCTGTAGAGGTATCACTCACGCGGCTCGGTTCTGCAGTTGAGGATCGGATCGCCACTAACGAACCTCAATGCGTCGAATGGGAGTTCCAGTCACCCATCCATCGTCGGACCTGGACAGCTTCATCTCCATGACGAAGGATGTACGGATATCGGCGATCTCGCGCGGGATCCCAGATCTATCCTTGGCCTCAATGAAGTAGCCAAAGGCTCTGTAGCCTTGATCGAAGACCAGCGAAAGCTTCTCGTCGTGGTCGTTGCGTGCAGCGGATTTCCTGCCCAACTCGTTAACGCCCCATGCTGGTCCCTGGAGCGTGTAAGTGGTTACGCCATCAACCTTGTCGACGTGATCGGTCCAGACACTCAGATAGACCGACTTCTCCGCTTCATTGACCGCGCACCAGCTCCATACCGTGTTGAGCTGTACCGCACCGAAGCGGTCCATGAGTTGAGATCTATTCGCGGGCTTGGCCATCTATGTTCCATACATTGATTGATCCAGCTTCAGTGGGCTAGCGCGTACTTTTAGCCACTAGCGCAAGGAAAGGCATCACGCAGGGCTGCTGTCGCTAGCAACGTCTCATCATCATGAAGATTTTGAGGATGGTCGTTGAGATAGCGGACTACAACGCGCACAGCTTGGCCATTCTGGAGCCCTGCTTGGGGAAGACACATGAGCGGGGCATCAGATCGGCCGGTCGCCTTATAGACCCTGCTTGTTTCCTTAATTCCTTGAACCAAACCAACACAATAGCCTGCGCCGAACATATCTTTGGACGAACTATTTGACGTGCCATCCACCATATGGAGAAACGTCGTGCATTGACTTAGAAGTTCGTTACCGTCCGCAAATGCAGGCGGCGTTATAAGCAGAAGTGCAATTAGCAGCCTTTTTGGCAATGGAGTCATCGGTAATTCCCCTGCGTTGATGTTGAATCACGCCGACTTGGAGCCAAGTGGAGTGAATGACGACGCCGCGTGCAACTGGAACGAGACCTCGTACTCGAAAAGGCTGACGTTCGGCACCACACAAATGGCATAGCGCAACGTGTCGGTGATCTGCTTGGCCACCACCAGTCCGTTGACACGCTTGGCCTTCCCGATGGTCTGGCTCACCCAACCCATGTACCGCATCAGTTGCCCGACGGTGTAGTCAGGCGTCCGGCCTCGCTTGAGCTCGAACACATAGAAGTCACCCGCTTCATCGACGGCCAATAGATCGATGGGGCCAACTGCGGTGGGGAACTCGATGCCATCGCGGCCCGTTGGATCGACGTAGACACGCAGGCGTCGGCCATTGACCGGGATGCTGGCGAGGTTCTGGGCTAGGAAATCCCGGAGCTGGTACTCAAGGCCAAATGCCGAATCGCCGATGGGCTCTCGCCCGTCAACTTCGTCGACCTCAAGAATTTCGCTCAGTACCGCGCTGTCAGAGAAGCTCGCACCTGGCGGGAGAAGACGAAACTCCCTCTCCGTTTCCTGAAGT
>Ga0209640_10004821_pt1 | contig 11805 bp, 11 predicted proteins | sample RifCSP10_1_FD_184018 | JGI IMG/M metagenome (GOLD analysis project Ga0209640, IMG submission 184018) | Soil microbial communities from Rifle, Colorado - Rifle CSP2_sed 10_1 (SPAdes) (version 2) | ecosystem: Environmental > Terrestrial > Deep subsurface > Rock core/Sediment | place: Rifle... | reverse complement strand
GCGGCAGGGCAGGAGTGGGCCGCGGGAAACATGCCCAGAATCGCCGCCCTGATGGAAGAGCGCCTTCGAGCGGAGGGGTTCACCAAGTAGGGCGCTAGTCCCATTCGAGCTCGACCCCGTGGCCACGCGCCTTGTCGCCGTGCATAGGCGTCACAAACCCGAGAAGACAGCCGTTGGTGCCGTCGCGGAGCAGATGGCACCGCGCCTTGATGCGGTCGCCCACTTTGACGTCTTCGCGCTTGACGCCGTTCTGCTGGATGGCGTTGGGCCCTGCAGCCTCGAGCGCCCACAGCGTCGCCTGCCCTTTCTCATCCTTGACCTCGAGGTACACCCACGAGTGGGGGGTGATCAGGTGCACTTCCGTGACCGTTCCCTCCAGCGTCGACCACTTGGTCACCTCGTAGGCATTGTGGGAATGGTGCGCCGACACCGGCAAGGCAACAGCCATCGCCGCACACACCACCGCAAGGCTCAGGAATCTGAACTGCATACTCACCCTCCTGCGATGACAACCTTCTGACGTCATTGGCCCTGCTGACCGGGGCCACCCTGGCGACCCTGACCGGTGCGCGCGGGCGGCGGATATCCGTTGGAGTAGAGCCGCGTGCCCTCCCATTCGTAGCGAACGGGCCTGAACTGGCTGTCGAGAAATCGCACGGAAATCTGGAACAGCCCGGGCGCAGGTGCACCACGAGGGACGTTTGCCTCCAGGATGTAGAGACGGTCTTCGTGCATGTGGACCGTACCGAACGTACGCGATCCGTCGGCGTTGGTCAGATGGATCTCGTGGCCTTCCACTCTGTCCGAGTTGTAGTGCGCGTAATGCGTGAGCTTCACGCCTTCCCGTTTCATGAAGTTCCAGGAGGCGTAGACGAGCGCCCCCCGCATCTCCTCCGGGCCGTCGTCTTGGCACTGATCGCCGTCGCCGCCGGCAGCGAGACACTTCTTGTTTCGTTCCAGGTGCAGTATGACGGCGTTTCGGTAATCGACCACCGTTACGGAAAAGCGGTACGCGCCGTTCTCGTGGCTGTAGACGCGCCCCGGCAGCTCAATCCGATATTCCGTCGGATAGGTGATCTCCTGCACCTTGGGTGAACCAGGGAAACTGATGCTGAAGAAGTCCTGTTTGCTCACATACTCGGTCCAGGTTGCGCCTTGGGCGAAGGCCGATCCCGACACGAGCAGCATGAGTGCCGCCGACACCAGTGAAACAACGTGCATAGTGTGTCCTCCCAGGCTCCCCGCCGAGGCGAATGATACACCGGTAGGCGGTAGGCAGTAGGCAGTAGCGCGCAGGCTTAATTAAGCCTGCGCGCTACTAAAACAAATACCGGGCGCCCAGTTGCAGCTGGCGTTCAGGTCACTGCCAGCCGTCCGGTGGTACGGTGGTCTGGCCTGAGACGGGATGATAATCGGCGAGCGGAATCGTGATCTGTGCGCCCCGATCGGGCGCACGGATGGCGAGCCCGCGGAGCGCATTAGCGTGTACCCCCTGCTGTTCCGCATCGGGAGCTTCGAGGTCACCAGCTTCGGCGCCATGCTGGCGGTTGCGGCGCTCGTTGGCATCTGGTTGTTCGGTCGGGAGCTGGCGAGGAGCGGTTTGCCGCGTGACACCATCGACGCAGCGATTGCGGGTGTGATCGGCGGGCTGGTCGGTGCAAAGCTCCTCTGGACGCTGGAGTTCTTCGGCGAACAGCCGTTTACGAACCTTCTCTTCAGTCGGGGCGGCTTCAGCTGGTTTGGCGGCTTCATTGGAGGCGTCGGCACCGGTCTGTGGATGCTGCGTCGGCGGCGAGTTCCTATCGTACGAGCCTTGGCCGCGGCGACGCCGGCCCTGGCGATCGGCCATGCGATCGGACGGATCGGATGTTTCCTGGTGGGCGACGATTACGGGCGGCCAAGTGACCTGCCATGGGCCGTGGCCTTCCCGCAGGGACTGCCACCTACCGACGTCCCGGTCCATCCAACCCAGCTGTACGAGGCAATCGGTCTCGCAGTCATCGCGTGGGCGCTGATGCGGTGGCGGCGTGCGGGTGTTCCTGACCCAGTGGTGCTAGGTCGCTACTTCGTCCTTGCTGGTTCGACGCGGTTCGCAATCGAATTCATCCGAGTGAACGCGCGGTTGATTGGACCGCTGACCCTGGCGCATCTGCTGTCAATGACGCTCGTCGTCGTTGGCGCGGTGATGATTCTCCGACAAGATTCTGTCGAAGGCCGCCGCAAAGGCAGCGGCTGCTGATCCAGCCTAGAGTAAGCCGGGCCAGCATCGCTGGGTGCTTCACGTACTCAGTCAGTTCGCATGGGGGGCCGCGACGGTTACAGCGGGTCCCCGTTGTGGCGGTGGCCTGTAACCAACCGGCGCCGGATTCCGAACTGACTCTATAGAGGGTGACCGGGGAGACGTTTGACTTCCGTGGCCAGCCACGGGAACATTGGATAGGTCAAATGGGTCGACGTACACGGTTGAGCGGTCGGCTTCTCACCTGGGTGTTGGCGCTCGCTTTTGCGTTGGTGTCGTCGGCCACCTGCATCCTGAACACCCAGATGACCGAGGCGCAGAAGGCGTGTTGCGCCGCCATGAATCACGACTGCGGCGCGATGGCGGTCAAGCAGGACTGCTGCGCTACTGAAGTCCAGAGCCTGACCCATTTCATTGCTGGCGCACCGGCCTTCCAGCTCGCAGCTCCGGCGCCCGTCGTTATGGACGTAGCCTTCAGCGAGCCGCCGCTCGCCGCGCACTTCAGCGCATCCGCTGCGTTCGATCCCAGCGCGCCCAATCCTTCGAGCAGCCCCACCTATCTCCTCGTCTCGGTCTTCCGCCTCTAATCGCTTCGCCATTTGTTCGTGAGCGCGTCACCCACGGTTGTGGTGTGCGTGTCGCCGTTCCCTTTTTCCTGGCGAGTGCAACATGGCGCGAAGACTGTTTGTTGTTGGAATTCTCTTCTTCTCCATTCACGCGGATCGGGCCGCGATGGCCCAGGCGGTCGATCACCTGCACGGCGCCCTCGTGCGACGGGTGTACGAGGGCCCGCCGCTCTCTCTGACGACGGCGGTAGGCGAGGCGCTCTCGAGGAACCCGACGCTGATTGCCTTGCGGCGCCAGTTCGACGCTGCGCGACAGCGGCCGGCTCAAGAGCGGTTCCTGATGCCGCCGAGCTTCGAGGCGCAGATCTGGCAGTGGCCGGTCACCACGCTGAATCCGCGGAACACGAACATGTACATGTTCACGGCGCAGCAGGAGCTGCCCGGCCGCGGGAAGAGGGCACTGCGCGCCGATGTGGCCGAGAAGGACGCGGAAATCGCATCAGCGGAGATTGCGGTTGGCGCACGTGAGGTCATCAATGAGGTGACCCGCGCCTACGCGGAGCTCGCGATCGCACGTCGAGCCATCGACATTCATCTCGCGAGTGTCGATTTGCTCCGTCAGTTCGCGGACGCTTCGACGATCAAGTACGCGGCCGGTCGCACGCCTCAGCAAGACGTGCTGAAAGCCGTCGTCGAGGTATCGCGGCTTCACGAGGATCTCGTGATGCACGAGGAGACCGCCGCTACCGCAGCCGCGCGCCTCAACACTCTCCTCGACCGCGATCCGCAGACACCGATCGGCCCGCTTGCCGAGCCGCGTGAAGAGATTGTGCTGCCTGCATCGGAGGAGCTGCAGCGTCTGGCGCTCGACCACCAGCCAGAGCTCCGCGCGGCGCAACTGGGCGTGGAGCGGACCCAGGCCGCGCTCGCCGTCGTGAACCGCGAGTACAAGCCGGACTTCTTTGTCGGCGGTGGGTACATGCTGATGCCACGCGAGGCCGGCGCCTGGACGGCGTCGGTCGGAATGACGTGGCCGAACGCGCCGTGGTCGAGAGGCCGGTTGGATGCCAGGAAAGCCGAGGCGATGGCGGAGATCGCGGCCGCCGCCGCCAACGCTCGCGCCGTGGAGCGGCAACTGCGGCTGCACGTGCACGAGGCGTATATCCGTGCGAATGCCGCGACGCAACGGGCTTCGCTGCTCCGAACGACGCTGCTTCCACAGTCCGAGCAGACGCTCGAAGTCTCGCGAATCGCTTATCAGGCGGACCGTGTCGATTTCCTCGCGCTCATGGACAACCAGCGGGCGCTCCTCGACGCCCAATTGAACTACTACCGCGCGCTCAGCGACCGGGAGCTGGCGCTCGCCGATCTTGCCCGCGCGGTCGGCACGGACATCCTCGCAGCAACACCGCAGGTCGCACCTGGCAACGAGGTGAAATGACGATGGCATTTACCACTCGGCGGGTCATCGGGATCGCTGTTGGCCTCATCGCTATCGTGGCGGTCGTCGTCGTGTATGCCTTCCGCGATCGGCTTCGATCGCAGATGGACGACCACACTGCGATGAGCCCGGCACCGGCTGCGGCGGCGACCAACGGTTCGCCCAGTTCGCCGGGAGCCGTTGCCCGAGGCGAGGTGAGCATCGATCCTCAGCGCCAGCAGCTGATTGGCGTCAGGCTGGCGTCCGTTACACGAGAACCGATCGTCGCCACGGTGCGAACGACCGGTGTCGTTCGGTATGACGAGACGCGGCTCGCCGACGTGAACGTGAAGCTGGAAGGGTGGATCCGCGAGCTTCACGTCGACTACACGGGGCAGTTCATCCAGAAGGGGCAGCCGCTGTTTACGCTCTACAGCCCCGACCTGTTGACGACACAGCAGGAGTATCTGCTGGCGCTCGAGACCCGCGATCGGGTCAAGGGGTCTGCCATCGCCGACGCCCGTGAGTACGCCGGCCGCATTGTTGACGCCGCCCGCCAGCGCCTCACGCTCTGGGACCTTCCGCCGGAGGAGATTGCCGCGCTGGACGATACGGGGCGCGCGGCCGACGCGATCACATTCCGATCGCCGGTCAGTGGCTTTGTCATCGAGAAGCAGGCAGTCCGCGGCATGCACGTCACCGCCGGCCAGACGCTCTACAAGGTCGCGGACCTGTCGGTCGTGTGGGTCGAGGCGGACGTGTACGAGCAGGAGATGGCGCAGGCGCGCGTAGGACAGCGCGCCACGGTAACGCTCGATGCGTATCCGGGTGACTCGTTCAACGGTCGGGCGATCTACATTTACCCGTTTGTCGAAGAGAACACGCGCACCGTCAAGGTCCGCTTCCAGTTTCCGAACACGCGCGGCCGGTTGAAGCCCGGGATGTACGCCAACGTCGAGCTCCAAGGCGCCGACGGCGTGGCCTTGACGGTGCCGACGAATGCCCTGCTTGATTCGGGCGCGCAGCAGGTTGTCTTCGTTGCGCAGGGCGACGGGTACTTCACGCCGCGTTCCGTGAAAGTGGGCCGGCGACTCACCGATCGCGTCGAGATCCTCGACGGCCTGAAGGAGAGGGAGCAGGTGGCGACAGGTGCAACCTTCTTCCTGGATTCGGAGAGCCAGCTCCGCGCCGGTCTGCAGAACTACGAGTCGCAGCAGACAGCCGAGGGTGCGCCGCCAGCACGCGGCCCGGCGCTCGACATCGTCTTCCGCTCGCAACCGGATCCACCGAGAACCGGCGAGAGCCTGTTCGAGGTGACGGTCAAGGATCCCTCGGGTCAGCCGGTGACCGACGCCGACGTTGCAGTGCAACTGTTCATGCCGGCGATGCCGACGATGAACATGCCGGCGATGCGCAACGAGGCGAAGCTCCCGCACGCGGGTGCAGGCGTCTATCGCGGGCCAGGGCAAGTGATGATGGCCGGTCGATGGGATGCAACGGTCATCGTCAGCAGAGGTGGCCAGCAGATGGGGCGCAAGCAGTTCGCCGTGGTGGCGAGATGACGAGGAAGGAAGTCAACGACATGGAGGGACGACACATGACAACGACGCGTTGGACGACCGCGGCGATAGCGGCAGTGGCCTTTGTGGGAGTGACTCTGGCAGCGGCCGGGTGCGGCCAGCAGCAGTCGGCGGATCAGGCGCCGGCGAGTGAGCCGGTTGGCGCGCCGGCCCAGTCGGGCACGCAATCGATCGAGATCACCTTGAAGACGGACCCCGACCCCGCCCGGACCGGCGAGACGACGTTCGAGGCGATGGTCATGCAGGACGGCAAACCGGTGACCGATGCGACGGTCTCGACCGAGTTGTTCATGGCGGCGATGCCCGCGATGAACATGCCGGAGATGCGGAACAAGGTCGACCTTGCGCACGAAGGGAACGGGATGTACCGCGGCAAGGGGCAGGTAATGATGGCCGGCAGTTGGGACGTCACCGTGATGGTGATGCGCGGCGGCCAGGAACTCGGGAGCAGGAAGGTGACGCTCACGGCTAAGTAGAAGAAGTGGAACAAGTGGAAGAAGTGGAAGAAGTGGAAGAAGTCGAAGACGTAGCCGTTCGAGAGCAACCATGATTACGCGAATCATCGATTGGTGTGCGGGCAATCGGTTCCTCGTCTTCACGGGGACCGCCGTGCTGACGGTGTGGGGCATCTGGGCCATGACGGCAACGCCGCTCGATGCGGTCCCGGATATCTCGGACGTGCAGGTGATCGTCTCGACGGAGTGGATGGGGCGGAGCCCCGACATCATCGAGGACCAGATCACGTATCCGATCGTCACGGCCCTGCTCTCCGCGCCACGCGTACGCACGGTGCGTGGCTTCACCGACTTCGGCATCTCGTACGTCTACGTCATCTTCGAAGACGGCACCGACATCTACTGGGCTCGCAGCCGGGTCGTGGAGTATCTGCAGGGGATTCGGGGCCGATTGCCGGAAGGGAACAATCCGACGATCGGTCCCGATGCCACAGGTGTCGGGTGGGTCTTCGAGTACGCGCTCGTCGATGAGACGGGCCAGCACAATCTCGCTGAGCTGCGCGGCGTGCAGGACTGGTTCCTGCGCTACGCGCTCGCGTCGGTGGAGGGCGTGGCCGAAGTGGCGAGCATTGGCGGCTTCGTCAAGCAGTACCAGGTCAATCTCGATCCCAACAAGCTCGCCGCCTACGACAAGTCGGTCAAAGACGTCGTGCAGGCGATTCGCGCCAGCAACAACGAAGTCGAAGGCCGGTTGCTCGAGTTTTCCGGCCGCGAGTACATGGTCCGGGGGCGCGGGTATCTGACGTCACTGGACGACATCGCGGCCGTATCGCTGGGCGCCGACGCCCGCGGCACGCCGGTGCGAGTGGGAGACGTGGCTCGTGTCGCGCTCGGACCTGACCTCCGGCGCGGAGTGGCGGAGCTGGACGGCAAAGGCGAAGTCGTCGGCGGCATCGTCGTGATGCGATTCGGCGAGAACGCGCTGCGCGTCATCGGTCGGGTCAAGGCCAAGTTGCAGGAGGTGCAGCATGCGTTGCCCGAGGGCGTCCGTGTCGTGCCCACCTACGACCGATCTGGATTGATCAACGACTCGATCGGCACGCTTCGGCGCACGCTCATCGAGGAAGCCATCGTTGTCTCGCTGGTCATCCTGGTGTTCCTCTTCCATGTGAGATCGGCACTGGTGCCGATCCTGGCGTTGCCAATCGCAGTCGCGGCATCGTTCATCCCGATGTACTACCTCGACGTCAACTCGAACATCATGTCGCTCGGCGGATTGGCGCTCGCCATCGGTGTGCTGGTCGACGCGTCGATCGTCATGGTGGAGAACGCGTATCGGCACGTCTCCGAGCCCGATCGGCCGCTCGCCTACGAGGATCAGCCGCGCGCCATTGTCGGCGCCGCCAGGCAGGTCGCCCGCGCGATCTTCTTCTCTCTCGCCATCATCATCGTGTCGTTCGTGCCCGTCTTCCTGCTGGAGGCGCAGGAAGGCCGGATGTTCCGGCCACTGGCGTTCACGAAAACATCCGCGATGGTGCTCGCGTCGCTGCTCTCCATCACGCTCGTTCCGGTGCTGATGACGATGTTCATTCGGGGTCGTCGGTTGAAGCCTGAGTCCGTCAATCCGGTATCCCGCTTCTTTACGTGGCTGTACGAGCCGATCCTGCGCGCGGCGCTGCGCTTCAAATGGACGGCGCTCTTCGTCAACTTCGCGGTCGTGCCGCTGACGATCCCGCTGCTCTTCGTGATCGGCAGCGAGTTCATGCCGCCGCTCTACGAGGGATCGATGCTCTACATGCCCACCTCTCCGCCGGGTATGTCGATCACTGAAGCGACCCGTCTGCTGCAGGTCCAGGACAAGCTCCTCCGCCAGGTGCCGGAAGTGGGGCAAGTCTTCGGCACGGTGGGTCGCGGGACCACGCCAACCGACAACACGCCGATGGGCATGGTGAATACGACCGTTGTCTTGAAGCCTCGGGACCAGTGGCGGCCGGGAATGACGTTCGAGAAGTTGCAGGCGGACATGGACGCGTCACTGCAGTTCCCAGGCTTCCCGAACGTGTGGACGCAGCCGATCCGTAACCGCTTGGACATGCTGTTGACCGGGATCAAGACGCCGGTTGGCATCAAGATTTTCGGCGAAGACCTTGACGTGATTCAGGGCCTCGGCCAGCAGATCGAGCGCATTCTGCAGCAGGTGACCGGCACCCGCAGTGTGTACGCCGAGCGCGTCGCGCAGGGGTACTTCACGGACATTCGCATCAACCGCGAAGCGATTGCCAGACTCGGGCTGACGATCGAAGACGTGCAGGACGTGATTCAGTCGGCGCTCGGCGGTGAGAACGTCACGCAGACGGTCGAGGGGCGCGAGCGGTATCCGGTCAATGTTCGCTACGCACGTGAGTTCCGTGAGAGCTTACCGGCCCTCGAGCGCGTGCTCGTTCAGACCCCGACGGGGGCCCGGGTTCCGTTGGGGCAGCTCGCCGAGATCGTGCTCACACCGGGTCCAGCGATGATCCGGGATGAGGACGCGCAACTCGCGGGGTACGTCTACGTCGATACCGCGACAGGTGACATCGGCGGGTACGTGGACGCCGCGAAAGCCGCGATCGCCCGTGACCTGCAGCTTCCCACGGGGTACACGCTGCAGTGGACCGGACAGTACGAATTCCAGGTGAGGGCGCGGGAACGGCTGCAGATCCTCATTCCCCTCGTCTTCTTCATCATCTTCATGCTGCTGTACCTGACCTTCCATTCGGTCTCGGAGGCCACGATCGTGATGCTCTCGGTGGTCTACGCGATGACAGGTGGAGTCATCCTGCAGTGGCTGCTCGGCTACAACTTCTCCGTTGCCGTGTGGGTGGGCTACATCGCCCTTTACGGCGTCGCCGTGCAGACCGGCGTCGTCATGGTCGTGTATCTCCATGAAGCGCTGGACAAGCGTTTGCGTGCCGGCGCGGAGATCACCGCGCGCGACGTCCTCCAGGCAACCATTGACGGCTCCGTCCTGCGGCTGCGCCCGAAGTTGATGACCGTCACCGTGGTCATGGCGAGCCTGGTGCCGATCATGTGGAGCACCGGCGTCGGATCGGACGTGATGAAGCCGATTGCCGCCCCAATCATCGGCGGCATGATCACGTCGACGGTGCACGTGCTGATCGTCACGCCGGTGATCTTCTACATCATGAAACTGCGTGCCCTTCGCAAGGGCACGCTCAAGCCTTCGCTGATGACGATGTAGCAGGTGTGAGGGTGTCGTTCACGCTTCTCCGTTCTCGGCCTTCGGCTCCGCTCAGGCCGCCCTGAGCTCCGCCGAAGGGCGCTTCTCGGTTCGCGTTCAGGTTCGGGGCAGCATGCGCAACTCAAGAATCCTGGTGTAGAGGCCATCGACCGGGCACAGTCGTTGCGTTCGTCGTCGTATTCAGGAGCGTACATATGTCCAGTCGTGCTAATAAACACCGGTATTCAGCAGTCCATCATGGCGTGACCGATTATGACCATGACACCCGGCCTCCGTAAGCTCGCGCTCACGACCCACGTCACTTCCTCGGTTGGCTGGCTCGGCTCGGTAGCTGCCTTCCTGGCGCTTGCCATCGCAGGTCTGGGTAGTCAGGATGCGCAGATCGTCCGAGCTGCCTACCTCGCGATGCACGTGACGACGTGGCTGGTCATCATCCCGTTCTGTTTTGCCGCGCTATTAACAGGGCTGGTGCAGTCATTGGGCACGAGCTGGGGTTTGTTCCGGCACTACTGGGTGGTGACGAAACTCCTCCTGACATTGCTTGCCACGATCACCCTGTTGCTGCACACGCAGCCGATTGAACGCGTCGCGGCGATAGCTGCTGAGACTGCCCTGTCCGGTGCCGATGCTCGGGCGCTCCGTATTCAACTCGTTGGTGACGCCGCGGCGGCGCTGTTCGTGCTGCTCATGACGACGGCGCTCTCGGTCTACAAGCCGTGGGGACTGACATCGTATGGTCTGCGCAAGCAATACGACGCGGCTCCGACGCGGCGTCAGACGACTCAGCGATCGACGTCCCTGGGCCGGTATGTACTGCTGGGGATCGTCGGTCTAGGGTTCATCGTTCTCCTTTGGCACCTCCTCGGCGGAGGTGTTCATGGCCACTGACCATGGCAAGCACTCCATGGGCGGGAACCACTACCACCATCTCCTCCTCATGGCAGCTCTCTCCTTCGTTGCCATGTACATCTTGATGTACGCGATGGTGAACTCCTTCGACGATGTGCACATGAACGTCGATCAGGTGTACATGGCCGGTCTTATGACGTCGCCGATGGTCGTGATTGAGCTCGTGGTCATGCGTGCGATGTATCACAGCATGAAGCTCAACGCTTTCATCATTGCGGGGAGCGTTGCCGCGGGAATCGTCCTGTTCGTGTTTATCCGACAGCAGACAGTCGTGGGGGATCGTCAGTTCCTGCGGTCAATGATCCCGCATCACTCCAGCGCGATTCTCATGTGTGAGCGTGCTTCGATCCAGGATCCGGAGATCAGGACGCTGTGTCGAGCAATCGTCTCCAGTCAGGCAAGCGGAGATCAATCAGATGCGGGCGAAGCTGCGTCAGGTCGATTGAGCGCGTTTATCTGGTCTGTTTCCAGCCGTGGTCGTGGTACCGTCGAGGCATGGACCAGATGCCGATTGTCTGCACGCTGACACCTGAAACGCTTGCGACACGGAAGGCCGAATTGTTGCCAGGCCTTTTCCGCCAGGCTGAAACGATCGAGCCGACACGCGACGGGTACAGCCTGCGCTTTGCCGCGTCAAGCGAGATGCTGCACGCCATTGCCGTGGCAATTGACGGCGAGCGTCGGTGTTGCCGGTTCCTGCGATTCGACCTCACCGTTGAGCCTGATGGCGGGCCTGTCGTGCTCACACTGAGCGGCCCTCCTGGCGCGCGCGAATTCGTTGCCGCCCTGTGCGACGTCTGACCGTGTGGCGCTGGGGCCCTGGCTGGTAAGCCTGTGCATCGTTGCCGCGATGCCGCTGACCTTCGCGTCGGCCCGCGCTGGAAGGCGGAGAATCTCGGCTTCACCGGTCGTGAGCACGACGCGAACCGGAGTGGCTTCGATCTCGCCGCACTCCTCTCATCGAGTTCGGCCCCCAGAGATATGACCACATGGTCAGCTGCCAGCGCCTCGCCACCGGCGAATACCCTACTCGGCTAGCCATGATCGCCTCCCCGACAGGGTCACCCGTTCACGCTCGACGGGCGTACCGTCCCTCCGGCGCCAGTAATCCCGCTGGCTCCGGAATGGCAGCAGCAGATCGTTCCAGAGCCTGTTGTCCGCTCGGTCTGCATAGCCTGGAACCCCGATGACGAGGTCCGATTGCGGAATGTTCAGGCCGAGGGTCCTGTGGAGGCGGTCCCACCAGGAGAAGACGACGGAGTAGTTCGAATTCGTTTCGTCACGCACTTGGGAGTGGTGGATGCCGTGCATGCGGGGCGTGACGAGCATCAGGTTCAGCAGCCGCTCGATTCGGATTGGCAGGCGGACGTTGCTATGGTGAAACGAGGTGTTCGC
>Ga0209640_10004820_pt1 | contig 11806 bp, 13 predicted proteins | sample RifCSP10_1_FD_184018 | JGI IMG/M metagenome (GOLD analysis project Ga0209640, IMG submission 184018) | Soil microbial communities from Rifle, Colorado - Rifle CSP2_sed 10_1 (SPAdes) (version 2) | ecosystem: Environmental > Terrestrial > Deep subsurface > Rock core/Sediment | place: Rifle... | reverse complement strand
AAGGCGCGAGCTTAAGCAATTTGGTGAGAAGTTCGATGGCCGCGACCGGCTCTTGTTCTGCGAGCATCATTTGAGCCATGCGGCCTCGGCGTTCTATCCATCGCCTTACGCCGAAGCGGTCGTGCTGACCATGGACGGCGTCGGCGAATGGGCGACCACCTCGGCGGCGACGGGAACGGATAATCGCCTGGAAATATTCCAGGAGATTCACTTTCCGCATTCGCTTGGATTGCTTTATTCGGCCTTCACTTATTACACCGGATTCAGAGTGAATTCTGGCGAGTACAAAGTCATGGGGCTCGCACCCTATGGCGAGCCAAGATATGCCAAGCTCATTTTCGATAAAATGATCGAACTGAGAGAGAGATTACTAAGGGAACACAAAAAAGCTGGATGTCCGCCGGTCGCAGAAATATCGCAGCCACCCAAAGTTTTTAGATAACTCTATCATAAATGAAGCTCGCGTATTAAATCATCTAAGATGTAACTGAAGGAGATATCGTTGACTCATTTGGAATGTAACCCACAGGTGTTGGGGATGACCAGCAACCAAGGAGGGTTACATTTTCATGAGTGGAAAGTCCAAATGGGATTACCTCAAAGCGATTTACTTGCGTTACAAAAAAGCATCCAAGCCCATCCGATCTCGCATTCTCGACGAGTTCTGTCAGGTTTGCCGCTACAACCGCAAATACGCGATTCGACTGCTCAGCGGTCCGGCGCCGCAAAAACCCAATATCCCAACTTTCAAGGGCCGTCGCCCGACCTATGGAACCAAAGTGATCGGGGCTCTGACGGCGATCTGGCAAGCCGCAGGCTATCCGTGCTCAGCGCGGCTCAAAGCTCTCCTGCCCCTGTGGCTGCCGTGGGCCGTCAAGCGCTTAACGCTTTCGGGCCAGGCGCAAAAACAACTCCTGACAATCAGCCCGGCCACCATCGACCGCCGCTTGCGGCCCAAAAAGCGTCAGCTCAAAAAACGCCTCTACGGACGCACCAAACCCGGCACCTTGCTCAAACATCACATCCCGATCAAAACCGACTCCTGGGATGTCCAGATGCCTGGCTTTACCGAGATCGATCTGGTCTCTCACTCCGGCAACTCGGCGTCGGGAGATTTTCTTCACTCCCTCAATGTCACCGACATCCACTCCACCTGGGTGGAAACGCGAGCGGTCATGGGTAAAAGCCAGTTCGGCGTGCTTGAGACCGTGAAGGAGATCCAACAGGCTTTGCCGTTTAAGCTCCTGGGCATCGATTCCGATAACGGCTCAGAGTTTATCAACTATCACCTCAAGACCTTCTGTGATCGAAACCAAATCCAGTTCACCCGAGGACGCCCTTACAAAAAAGACGATAACGCCCATATCGAACAGAAAAACTGGACCCACGTGCGCAAAATCTTCGGCTATGAACGCTATGACTCCCAAGCGGCCCTTGATGCCATGAACGACCTTTACCGAAACGAGCTGAGCATCTGGCAAAACCTGTTTCTGCCGTCCATGAAGCTTTTAGAGAAAGCCCGCATCGGCTCCAAACTCAAACGCCGCTATGATCAACCCCGCACGGCCCTGGATCGGTTGTTAGATAGCCCCCAGGCCGATGCCCTCAAAATCGAAAAGCTTAAAAATCGGCGCGAGACCATCGACCCCTTTGCGCTTGCCCAACGCATCGAGCAAAAGCTCGAGCGTATCTATCTCATGGCCAACGGTCGCCTCTCTCCCAACCCGCCTCCACAACCAAGCGTCCTACCGTTAACTCGTGCCGAACGACAAGCAGTCCAGGAAATCTCCGAATTCCTTGGCACCCTTCTGCCTACCAAAAAGAAAAAATCTTCCCGCGCAGGGTTACATCCTAAATGATGCAATGAATCCTCTCACGGTTACATTCTTAAATGAGTTGATAGGGGATGGCTGTGGATCCATCTCTCGATTTTTGCCCCTTGTGTGGAAAAGATTTCACATCGTGAAGCGAAACAAGACCACCACAGTAGAGAAAGATATGAAGACGCTTTGTCATGTTGTACGAGATTCGGAGCGCTGGATAAGTGAGAGTTTTTGGGCAAAGGTAGACGATACAATGGCTCACCTCAACCTGCGAGGATTTGCTGAAAGCCCTGCCGAAGATCGGACCTGTCACGCTGGTGGCTCTCTTGTTCACAATTTTGTGATGTTCTCGCTCAAGGCGACATGTGTAAAGTTACGGATGACGTCATTCGTATCGTCATCCTGCTCACCAGCTATCTCGTGATCATGTTCTTCGTTAGTTTCTGACGGGTAAGATGATCGACGCTGTCTCATTTCAGCATTACGAGCACCTTATCGATTCGCTTGCCGTCCATATCAACGATTTCGAAACGAAGGCCGTTCCAGTCAAATGTTTCAGAGACTGACGGGACCTGGCCCATTTGGGTAAAGAGGAAGCCCCCTAAAGTTTGGAAGCTGTCTTTTTTCTCTCCCGGCAGAGTTTCAATGTGAAACAATTCCCTGAACTCATCCACCGACAGCATCCCATCGAGCAACCAGGAACCATCTTTTCGTTGCACGGCTTTAGGTTCGGTCGGCGTTGTTCCGAGTGGCATATCGCCGGCAATCGCTTCGAGCAGATCATGGTGGGTGAGTAAGCCCTCAATGCCACCGTATTCGTCGACGACCAAAACAATGTGGCTACTAGACTTCTTGATATGATCCAAGACCTGGAACGCGGTCATGCTCCTTGGAACGAAATCGGGCGGCTGCATGGTTGTCTTGAGGTCGAAGCTTTTCGACGATAAGAACGCCGTCAACAAGTCTTTTGCGTGTGCTATACCCAATACGTTGTCCAAGCTGCCGTCGCACACAGGGAATCTGGAGCGGCCGCTTCCGGAGATTTTTGCCCCGAGTCGCTCAACCGTGTCATTTACATCGAGCCAAATAATCTGTGTCCGCGGCGTCATCAAGCCGCGTGCGCTCTTATCGCCGAGCTCAAACACGGCTTCGACCATTTCCTGCTCCGTTTCTTCGAATACGCCTGCCTCGGTCCCTTGTCGTAGCAAAGTCGTAATCTCTTCTTCGGTCACCAAAGTTCGTTCCTCGAACCGTTTGCCGACAAGCCTGAACACGAGATCGGTAGAGAAAGTAAAAAGATGAACGAGCGGAGAGCCGACGGTGAGCAATAAACGCATGAGCGGTGCCATGAACATGGCGATCGATTCGGGATGGCCTAGGGCGAGGCGTTTCGGCACCAGCTCGCCGATGATCACGGAGAAATAGGTTATGCTCACGACTACAATTCCAAGCGCGACGGAGCGACTGTAAGGGGCAATAGGCGGGACCTGCTGTAGCTGCAAGGCGAGCGACTCGGTGACGGCTCCGCCGCCGAAGGCGCCGGCGAGAATGCCAACCAATGTAATTCCTATTTGAACCGTCGATAGGAAGCGGTTGGGATGATTGGCTAGATCCAATGCCGCTCGCGCCCGGGCAACACGTTTGTTCGCCAACTCTTGCAAACGAGATTTGCGAGCCGTCACCACCGCGATTTCCGACATCGCGAAGATTCCATTGGCGATCAAGAGCAGGAATATGACCGAAATTTCGAAAATTACGGTTGACAAGAGCGGCTCCTATTTTACGAGATAATCACTTTCGAAGCAGCCAAAACGCGCATAAAAGCGCGACAATAATAATGAGGATCATGAGCGCATCAACGAAGAGGTAATTCATAGTGGCAAGTCACGCTAGTGCTCGCAACGCGACTTCTCATGCTAGGACTAGAGACTGGAATACGTCACGAGCAGTACCACCGAGCGGTGAACGCCGCGTTTGTGACTAGATGTACAGAACGACGCAGCGTGGTCAGTCTGCCGTCCAACTAAGGAATATCGACACGATTACGTAGACCCCCGTTGCGGCGAGAATTAGCCAAATCAGTAATTTGAACCAAATCGGAAGATCTTCCATCAGCAGGTTCCCTTTCCAACGCAGCTTGGCCTATTGCCAGTACGCGAGCTAAATTCAGCCGCGCATGAAAACGAGACGTGGAACCTGGAGGCTAGATCAAAAAGACGTGATAGAGCTTGTGGAGTTGGAAATGTTTTTGAAATTGGAAAACCGGCTCATAATAAAAACCAGTTTCCGCAATGCTGATAAGCACAACATTCGTGTCTTGGATGCGGTTAGCTGATTCGACGATGTTGTTCGCGAGAGGTCCCCATCCGCCCCGTTTTGAACCAGAGGTTGCATCATCCGGTGCCGGTGAAAGAGCGGTTTGGCCGGGCGCCTCGTCGAGGTCTTCGATAACGTCAAAGCCCGAGAGGCTGACCCATCCCAGAATGAGCAGAACCGCTAAAAGCTTTCTGCACATGCGGCGGATCATCCATCGAATGATGAGGCTTGTCAAGGGTGGTCTTTGTCCGCTTATGACCCCACCCAAACACGACGATTACGGGAAATGCCATGATCTCATTGCTCTATCGATCGAGGGTGGACTTACAAGCAAGCCACGGTTAGTTTGCAGCGTCTCATAAACGTTCATGGTGCCGGAATGCACACATCAAAACACTATTCGAAGCAGGGAAGTCGCGGTTTTGATAATATGCGCCAATTCAAACATAAGGAGAAGCGATTTGGCGCTTCGGCGGAAACTTCCTGTTCGCTTTCGCTGCTGGCGCTGCGATTTCTTTACTGCACCCCTGATCACGTGAACCAGCCATGATACAGGAGTCTGATTTCTGTGCCAACGGATTGCGCCTCTCACTCGCCGTTCTAGGTCTTCTCTGGAAGAGCCTAGCGGGTCTGGTAGGTAGGCATTATAAAAACTGGCTTCTTGCTCTTGCGAGGTGAGACGCGCGAAGTTGCCGAGAAAAACGGCCAAATCAAACGCTTGTGCCCAACGCACAAAAGGTTGTTTAGCTATACGCAACGCATAAGGGATATCAATGATAATTATTTGCGGGGTATTAGGCGTCCTGCGCACCAAGATATTTCTCGGTTTTGCGGTAAACAGAAAAAAGTGCTCCTGGTGGAGCGTGCGAAATGTTTGTCCAAGCGGGTTATAAGTTTCTTGCTGAAAGGCAATGTCCATTCATAACCCAAAACACCGTCACCCGTACCGCGGTCGCGATTACCGCTCGGCAGGATAAGGCTGAACTCCGGCGCGAAAGCAGGTTTGCTATCTCCCTCTTCTACGACTTGGTAGCGATAGCCGACCGAAATGTCCCCCAAGCCATAGATTCGATCGCCGCCCTCCCGCACGTGAAACGACGGAATCGTGTACGAAAGCTGATGGTCTTCGGAAAGAGCGGCCACTCCTGCGAGAAACTAAACGCCCAACCGCGCCCGCTCAGGACGCAAATGCTCTCGCTTCGGGAGCGTTGCCGTTGTCTTAATTGCACTTGCTATTGGCTGTTCCCCGCATGAAGAGAAAAAGAGAGAGCCGTCGAAGCCTCTTACGGCAGGGAACATCACTCAGCAGTTCACAAAATCTTGAAAAGTCACTATATGCGGGCCGATACGAACTCAGAAGAATCGATGACCACCTGAACAGCATCACAGAGAATGATCCAGAGTTTAAAGAAGCTAGAAAACTCAAAACAACCGTTGGAAAACTAAAGATTAAAGTTACACGGGATGCCGCCGAAGAAAAGCGCCGCGTCGCAATTTTGGCAAGAGAGCAATACGTCGAAAAACTTGAGCGTGAGTTGCTCAAACAAGGCTGTGATGTGTATTCCACGCTTTCGGGCCCAGACAAGACCACACTTAGAATGAAATACGTTCTACTGTCTCGTCCCACGTTGAGAGGCTTAACGAGCGAGGTTTCAAAAAGGCGATTCTCACTGACGGCTATCAGTCCGAATGGAATTTTGATCTCAGCAAGTGAATCAATGGCCAAGAATTAAACGTGGGAGAGAGCCAGACGGGTTGTGACGCATGGAAAAATTCCTGACGCCGAAAAAAGTGCGAGAAATTCTCAAAATGCCTCACACCGGAACAGCGCAAAGCGATCCGGGCCAGAATTTCAGACGTGTTCGCCAAGCACAGGCGTTCACGGTTTAGGCTCATCTCTCGCACACAACAGGAATTTTAACGGAGTCGATGAACAGTCTCGCCGGTGAGTTGACGCGGTCGAAGCCGAATGACCGCCGCCGGGGCGAGATCGTCAAGGAGATGTCGCAACTTGAGTCTACTCAGTGCGTCGCTCAAGGGGCAAATCACGGATGGCTAAATATATCCCTCGATCCTGTCCTAGATGTCTCGATTACCTTGGCGTCGTGGTGAGCCAATGGCCTATTAGCAACCGCGAGTATCCCATTAGCGGCTTTTGCACCACTTGCGGGTATCAGCTCAAGGGGTGCGAGTGATTCTCGGGCGGAAACGATCACCTTACGTGTATGGCGATAAGGTGTCCAAGGTGTTTAGTTGATGACACCCCCGGCCCACGGGTGTGCTCGTAACGGAGTACCATCCGCCACGACTTCGCGATGTCCGAAAATGAATACACGGAGGCGGAAGGAAACCCACGTCAAGACCGAGGATCAACTGGCGTTTCAAACAAAGGTCGAACTCGTCGTTAAAGTAGTCCACGCCTCGACTGTCCGGACGGAATCTCGGCTGCCGCCACCACCGTTATTGTCGATAATGCGAGCCTTGTGAGGGGAATCCGAGAGACCTGAAACTTGATTCTGCCTCCCTGCGAAACGCTGATTACACCGCGAGTCGTGTCGATCTCCATAACGCAATTCTCAAGGCGTGTGATCTTGGGAATTTTCTTAAACGGTGCTCCATTCTGGTGATTGATCGTCTCTGCGCGGTCGGAAGCGATTCTACGTTCTCGGGGTTTGATCATAACGGCTCCAAAATTTGTTTGGATTGTTCGGGCCTCTCAATATCACGGCGAGGTCACGTTGGTCGAGCGCTACGGAGCCGGGCGGCGGAGTTGGAGTGAGGCGCTGACTGATCCCAACCGTTATGAAGGAAATTCCTTCGCGCCAACTCCTACAGGCGGCGGTGAGGGCCTTGTCAAATCGCCGTGTTAGTTTGAGCGCCTTTTGGTATCGAGATTGCTCCCGCGTCTAGCGTTCTTACTCACTTCCCACACAGTCCGGTTCTGTAGTTTTCGTCGCTGCCGACGAAAGGTGCCGCCTATGCTGCAGCTGGTGATCATCCCCTTAGATGCGTACAACGCTCTTATGAAAAAATGTGCAGAGTGTTATCTTGAGTATCCGGTACTCAAAAACGGTTTCATCATACGAAACGCGGAGGGCCAGCAGGAAGTCCACCTCGCGTGCGACAGCGCCAGAGCGATCGTCGTTTTCGCGGAGGAACATTGCCCCGAAGTCGCGCCCTACATGCGAACGGTGACGGATGCGGCGCTTTGGCCGGACAACTAGGATAGCCAGGTAGAGGCTAATCCCAATTCATGCGTACCCAGTAGCCCGCGATAAAAACGGTGCCCGCTATCGCCGCGAGCATCCATTCGAGGCCATAACGGGGCAAGGAATACGCTTCGAGCAGACCCACGGCACCAATGGTCAGCAGCATCGCGGTCCTTCTAACCCACTGACGCCAGTTAGTAGTTTTCATAGATCAGGCACTCCCTCGATTCCGAAGCATCTGTTGCTGGCGCATTTATACAATACGCGTTAGACACTTACTCGTCGCCGCTTGTCGGATCGCTTCCCGTCAATCACAATCCAAGCCAACCGATAGTTGCACTCTACGCACCGGCCATTTACAGTCCGGAGCAGGGCCGGTCTCTGGGGCTCCCGAATAATGATCCCGACTGGACCCTTACAGCGAGGGCATGCGCGTGTGAAGAATCTGTTCAACGGGCTTGCTTGTGGCAGCATCGAGTTGCCGTTTCTCCAGGCTTGCTGGCAGTAGAGCAAGCAGCGTACCCAACACTCGACAGAAATTTGAGTCACTTTGACGACATGGAAGGTTTGTCTTCTCCTTCAGCCCGGCGGCAATTCTGCCCGTAAAGGATTACCTAAGAATGTAATCAGGTTTCGGTGCTACTGGTTTGCTCGACGGCTGGAGCCAGCGGTAAGATCAGATGAGGTCCAAACTATGACAGAGCCATACAGGACATTTCACATATCCGGTGGGTTTGAACCCGGTCTGGAAACGCTGCTACGGTGATAAAAAGAGCACGTACAACCAGCTCAAACAAAGCAACCCAAAAACAATGTGAAAGTAGATGAGAGGGAGAAATTCAAACCCGCTGGCCATGAGGGCCAGCCGAATAACCTTCCATGACTGGAAATTCGAACTCTCTAAGAATAAAAAGGGATAAAGCGCGCCGTTTACCCCGGCGTGGTTTAGGCAAGTCGCCAGTAGCAACAAAACCATTATGACACTGAGATCTCTGATTTGGGCCGTGGAATTGTCCGCACGGTTAAAACCGAGCCAAAGCCTCCGCATAAATCACGCCGATCAGCAGGCGTATTAACAACTGGTACGCGACCGCCAGTATCCTCAATCAGCGCCCTGACCGCTCGGTGGTGAAACTGATGCGATTTCGTCTCTCGTGTTTGAAATTTGACGATGAAGGAAGTGCTAAGATCTTCGGCCTGGAACTCGCACGGCTTTTCGTGGATTGCTGCTACCGGGATTTGGTGATTCAGCGCTACGAGATCGAGAAGCGACGAATACAACAAAGGTCGAACTCGTCGTTAAAGTAGTCCAGGCCTCGACTCTCTGGGCGGAATCTCGGCTGCCGCCACCCCTTCCTGGAATAGACTCCAGGCGTGTCGCTGGGTTCATTTGTAGCGCGTATGCGAGGATAAATTTTCGCCAACGCCTCGGCGCGCTCAAGGATTTCACGAATTTCGGTTTGCCTTCAACCGATGTCGCTATGTCATATCGACGAGCGGATCGGGCCACACGGTTTCTTCGCCATGAGTTTTTACGCCCGGAAAGGCGAACAATTCGCGGACACTGCGTAAAATCTCTTGACTGAGTAGATGCTTAGCGTAGCCCAATTGATCGTCAGTCAGATGGGCCCTGTTTGAAAGAATTCTGGATTCCAAAAGGATGTCTCGGCGATCACCGTCGCCAAACACTCGGAAGATAGCGGGAAGTTTATTGGAGCGGTTATACGTCAGGCTTTATGCTCAGTTAGCAAAGGGCGCGATCGATGTGCGGTTCTCGAGGATAGTGGTCGATTCGGCTTGCCAGCCTTCATCTCATAAGGACGGCGTCGTCTTGTCGTATAAAACCGGGGGGTCTTCCTTGCTTGGAGCGTACCTCTAGCCAATCGCCTGTGGATCCAATGACTCTGACCCTGCTTCCGTTTGATATGCTTCCTACCTTTCGGGAAGAAGCAGATGGTTCTTCAAAAACGGATGTGCTCCGAACCGTCTGATAGAAGCGCGGCTCCGGTGAGGGGTTCTGATCAGCTAGTCGGGGTGTCTCTCGTCTTGAGTTGTTTACTTTCCGTTGGGCCGGCCGGCCCAACCTCATAGTTGCGTCCGAACCGGCTTGTAATGGTGCGATCTGTTTTGAGCTTTGCTCAAGCTCTTTCTCGAGCCTAGATAACCGATCCTCCATGTCCTTGATCTTTTCTTCCTGCTGCTGGAGCGCTAACGAATCTCTGTCATTCGGCGTCCAGAAGGCCCGTGCCAGGAAGACGACTAGGGCAAAGGCAATCACACCAGCGAAAATCGACCCTTGTTTTCCCATAGGCAGCACTTGCCACCAAGTCTTTTTATCATTCATAAACTGCCTGTGGGGAGCAAGCAAAATGCCAAGTTGCCGCCAATGATAACTTAGCGATTTTTAAGGGCAGGTAGGGATTTCTCACGTTAGGGGCAGCGAAAATTGGACGGCCAGGTGCAAAATTCACGCGTAATGAAAAGTCGGTCGTGGCGATCGCCTCAGCCACCCTCTTCATCAGTGTCTTTACGTGCGATACATTTCCGCCGCGATGGTCCCCTATCAAGGGGCTATTTGCCCCGATTGCAAGAGCGGCAACACTCGGTATTCTCATCGCAGGGATTTCAGAGAACGTGCGATGAGCTGGATCGGCATTCGCCCGTTCCGATGCTGTGAATGCCGAATGCGATGGTGGCAAGTCCGCGGTCGCGTATGGGACGGCACGCTTTTTTCTCTGCTTTGGTCTCTGCTTTCGTTCTGATCCATACATAATCTTCCAATCTCTCTCAGAGAACGATACTCCTGCCAGAGCGGGGTTGGCGCTTTTTTTAGGCAGATGACGAGCCGCAGTTTCGACTCGGATTGTTCGAGAACAGTAAGAGTCTGTATCATCTGCGAATCCCATCTTTCGTTGGAATACCAGGCGAAACGATTGCCACCCGACCCATGTTCTATGCACAACAAACTGGTTCCTAAAAACTCCATGCGCGCGCGATACGCTCTTGCTGCGTTCGGGCGAACGTGTTCGTCATTGGTATCGATATCGGGGAAACCAAACACAAGAAAAACGGACAATTGACGGACAGCGTAAAATAGCCTCGAAATCTCCGGTTATGCCAGACCAGATGATTGTCTATCGATCCGGCGCGCGCCCGACCGTGCGCCAATCTCTTGATCGCCTGACCTCTCTAGGCGACAAGGCCTACCAGAACCGCAGGCTGCGCGGCACTCTGGCCGCCGAAGCTTGAGCTGAACGAAAAGCGTTGGGTGCCTTAGGCTTTTCTTTCGGTCGCCCTTTGACTATATCGAGTGGTGGGGCCGTCGCTACTGCCATTTGCTGGCAAATGAGCTTTCACCGCATGGCTGAGCCTAACCTCTGCCGTAAACGGTCCAAAGCGCAAGACGAGCGACGCCGATTCAGCTTTTAGCGATCGGAGGATATCGCCTATGAAATGGGTAACGCGCGCAAGGCCGAAAGTGGATCGCATCGCTTGTCCGTGGCTCATCAAGAAATTCGTAGATCCTGAAGCCCAGTTCCTTTACGTTGCTGCCGAACAGGTCATGGCTGTGGCAAAAGCGGAAAATGCAGTGCCGTTCGACGTACCCGATATAGAGCTGGGTCATCATGGAAATGAGTGCAGCTTCGATGCAATCATCAACAAATACGATTTGACTGATCCCGCACTGTTGAAGATGGCGATCATTGTTCGAGGTGCTGATACCAACGCGAAGGACCTGGCGCCGGAATGTGCCGGTCTTGAGGCGATCGCTGAAGGCTTTCGGATCGCCTTTAGCGATGATTACGAGCAGCTAAATCGCGAGCTGGCGGTTTATGACGCACTGTATGCGTACTGTCAAGGGCGGATGGTTAAGTGAACGCAACGAAAAGAAGCATTCATCGGCATGAAGAATCAAACAGGAGGATCCATGATTCCCCTCAACGCGTTTCGTTCTGCCGTGTTTTTGGCTGCGGCCCTGGTGCCTTCCAGCTCCTTCTTGTGGGCGGCCGAAGTGATCATCTCCAGAGTTCCTGACGCCTCTGGAAACTATTGTCATCTAAGATTTGCGGCCATCAGGCAGGAGACGTTTAGCTGGCCGCAGCCGGAGCTTAAGGACCCAAGCGAAGGCGACATCATCGACTTTTACGGCCCTTGAGCAAAAAGTAAATCTCTCGCGCACCTGTGATTTTTGAACCGGTAATACGGTCAGTATACTCACGGAGAGCGCACGGGTGGCGAAGGTTAACGGCGGTTACAAACTCGGCTCCGACTTGCGGGCAACAAACTTGGAGAATCGGCATGAAGATTGTAGTTATCGGCGGCAGCGGGCTCGTCGGAACAAAGCTCGTAACAACCTTCGTCAGCATGGCCATGAGGTAGTGGCTGCGTCACCCTCTTCGGGCGTCAACACCCTCACTGGCGAGGGATTGGCTGAAGCGCTTGCATGCGCTCAGGTCG
>Ga0209640_10004819_pt1 | contig 11809 bp, 12 predicted proteins | sample RifCSP10_1_FD_184018 | JGI IMG/M metagenome (GOLD analysis project Ga0209640, IMG submission 184018) | Soil microbial communities from Rifle, Colorado - Rifle CSP2_sed 10_1 (SPAdes) (version 2) | ecosystem: Environmental > Terrestrial > Deep subsurface > Rock core/Sediment | place: Rifle... | reverse complement strand
GGGAGGTGGCGACCATCCTCGAGCGCAGAGGCGTCGAGGTTCGCTACGGAATCCACCCCGTCGCCGGCCGCATGCCCGGCCACATGAACGTGCTCCTGGCCGAGGCCGACGTCCCCTACGAATACCTGCTGGATCTCGATCAGACCAACGCCCTGCTCCCCCGTACCGACGTCGTCCTCGTGCTGGGCGCCAACGACGTCGTGAACCCGGCGGCACGTGACGATCCCGGCAGCCAGATCTACGGCATGCCGATCCTCGAGGTCGACCGCGCCCGCACGGTGGTGGTCGTGAAACGCTCGCTGTCCCCCGGTTTCGCCGGCATCGACAACCCCCTCTTCTACATGGACGGCACGCTCATGCTGTTCGCCGACGCCAAGAAGGCGCTCACCGACATCGTCGCCGCCCTCGACCTGGTCTGATGCAGTTCGCCGACGCCCTCCGCCGGCGGCGGATGGTTCGCCGGTACACCGGCGAAGCCGTCGCGCCCGACAGACTCGACCGCATCCTCGAGGCGGCGATGCGCGGACCGACCGCAGGATGGTCTCAGGGTGTGGCGGTGGTCGCGGTGACCGATCGCTCGACGATCGCCGCCATCGCCGACGCCTGTGGCGAGCACGACTATGTCGCCAGAGGGTTCGACCCATGGTTGTCGGCGGCCGGCGCGTTAGTCGTCCTGTGCGTCGAGCCCGAGGTCTATCGCGCCCGCTACGCCGAGCCCGACAAAGATCCGGCCGTCCTCGATCGGATCCCGTGGTGGTGGGTCGATGGAGGCGCGGCTCTGATGGCGATCCTGCTGGCCACCGTCGACGAGGGGCTCGCCGCCGGATTCCACGGTGGCCACCGGGCGGACGGGGTGAGAGACGTCCTCGGGATCCCGGACCGGGTGGAGATGGTCGGGGTCGTGACTGTCGGCCACCCCGCCCCCGACCGGCCGTCCGGCTCGCTCACCCGGGGCCGTCGTGAAGGGACGATCCACCGCGAAACCTGGTGATCAGGCATCCCGGCATCAGGCATCAGGGCTCTCCTCCCGCCACTACCCTCCCCACAGCCCTCGAGCCGACATACGGGAGCCACAGGTGCAGCCGCGCCGCCATCTCTTCACGAGTGAATCCGTCTCCATGGGCCATCCCGACAAGGCGGCCGACCAGGTGTCCGATGCCGTCCTCGACGCGGTGATCACCCAGGACCCCGAAGCCAGGGTTGCCTGCGAGGTGCTCCTCACCGACGGCCTTGCCGTCGTCGCCGGAGAGATCAGCGCCCAAGCCGAGGTCGACTACCGGGCGATCCTGCGAGACACGATGCGAACCATCGGCTACCAGTCTGCCGAGGTAGGTTTCGACGCCGACACGGCCGACGTCGTGATAGCGGTACAAGAGCAGTCCCCGGACATCAAGAGAGGCGTCCTCCGCGAGGACGGGTTGGGTGCCGGGGATCAAGGGCTCATGTTCGGGTATGCCATCGATGAGACCCCTTCGCTCATGCCGCTGCCGATCATGCTCGCCCATCAGCTGATCGCCGCCCAGGCCGAGGTGCGCCGGGCGGGAACCGTGCCCGATCTCCGCCCCGACGCCAAGTGCCAGGTCTCGGTCGTGTACGAAGGCGGCGTGCCGCGGGCGATCGACTCGGCGATCCTGTCGACCCAGCACGGACCCCGGTGGAATGATCGACAGGAGGAACTGCGCGCCGAGGTGGTCGAGCACATCGTCCGGCCGGCGCTCGGCGAATGGTGGGACGATCGCGTCCATGTGCACGTCAACCCGACCGGCAGATTCCTCAGGGGCGGTCCGGCCGGTGACACCGGCCTGACCGGGCGCAAGATCATCGTCGACACCTACGGCGGTTGGGGACGCCACGGCGGAGGCGCGTTCAGCGGCAAGGACCCCTCGAAGGTGGATCGCTCCGCCTCGTACATGGCCAGGCACATCGCCAAGACGGTCGTGGCCGCCGGGCTCGCGACCGAGTGCGAGGTCCGACTCGGCTATGCAATTGGCCTGGCCGAGCCGACCGCGGTGACGGTGGATTGCCGTCACACCGCCACGGTCGACGAGGCGGAGCTGGAGGCCGCGGTTCGCGATGTCTTCCCGTTGACGCCGCTGGGGATCATCGAGGCGCTCGACCTGCGGCGACCGATCTACCGTCCCACCTCCTACCACGGCCACTTCGGGCGCACCCCGGACGAGCGGGCAGGAACCTTCACCTGGGAGCGAACCGACAGGATCGAAGCACTCCGGGCTGCGGTGGGGATGTCGGTCGGCGCTTGAGAGGGCGCGCCAGCTCCGGCGGAGCCACTCCCCCCTAGGCTCGGAACGAACCGCACGTCGTGAAGGTTGACCGCCGCATGCCCGATGCAATGATCCGCCTCGAGTCCGTCACCAAGGTGTTCCCCGGATCGACGACCCCGGCGGTGAAGGACCTCTCGTTCGAAGTCTCCCAGGGCGAAATCGCGGTGCTCGTCGGGCCCTCCGGGTGCGGCAAGACCACGACGCTGAAGATGATCAATCGCCTGGTCGAGCCCACATCGGGGCGGATCGTCGTCGCCGGGGAGGACGTCATGTCCGTGCCCGGCCACGAACTGCGCAGGCGGATCGGGTACGTGATCCAACAGGTGGGGCTCTTCCCTCATCGCACCATCGCCGACAACATCGCCACCGTTCCCCGACTCCTCGGGTGGGATCAGCCCAAGATCGCCGCCCGGGTCGACGAATTGTTCGCGCTCGTCGACCTCGATCCGGCGTTTCGCGACCGTTACCCGCGTTCGCTGTCCGGTGGGCAGCGGCAAAGAGCCGGCGTCGCCAGGGCACTCGCCGCCGATCCGCCCGTGCTGTTGATGGACGAACCGTTCGGCGCGGTCGATCCGATCATCCGCAGCCGCCTCCAAGACGAGCTGCTCGATCTGCAGCGCCGCCTCCACAAGACGATCGTGCTCGTCACCCACGACATCGACGAGGCCATCAAGGTGGGCGATCGAGTCGCCATCCTCAACGTGGGCGGCTTCCTCGAGCAGTACGGAGCGCCGGCCGACATCCTCCGCGAGCCGGCGGGGCCGTTCGTCGAGGACTTCCTGGGTTCTGACCGTGGGATCAAGCGTCTGTCGCTGATGCCGATTCGGGACGTAGCGCTGGAGACCGGTCCGGTCGTCGACAGGAGCGCCTCGATCGGCGAAGCCCAAGCGGCGATGGAGCGTTACGGCGTCGACTGGTTCGGCATCCTCGACGGCGACGTCCTGGCCGGGTGGGCACCATCGACGGATCTCGACGCCGGGCCGATCGCGTCGCTGCAGGCTCGTCCGTTCATGGCGCGCCTCGGATATGGCGACTCCCTGCGTGATGCACTCGACACGGTGATCACGTCGCACACCAGGGTCGCTCCCGTGTTCGACGGAGATCGCTTCGTGGGAGTGCTGACCGCCGAGGCGATCAGCCGCGAGTTGGCGAAGTGATCACCCTCGCCCAAGCAGCCGGCGATCAGCGGTTCTTCCGTTGGGATTGGGTGTGGAGCCACCTCGGGCTCATTCTCGAGAAGGTCACCGAGCACCTGATGCTGACCGGCATCGCCCTCGGCGTCGGCCTGGCCATCGCGTTTGGCCTCGCCCTCATCGGGCTGCGCTTCCCCCGGTCCTATCCCCCGATCACCTGGGTCACCGGGCTCCTCTACACGATCCCGTCTCTCGCTCTCTTCGCGCTCCTCGTCCCGATCACCGGGTTCACCACGATGACCGCGGAGATCGGGCTGGTGTCGTACACGCTGCTGATCCTGATTCGCAACATCGTCGCCGGGGTCCAAGGGGTTGACCCGGCGGTGCGGGAGTCTGCGATCGGCATGGGATACGGGCGCCGGAAGCTCCTCCTGGAAATCGAATTGCCCCTGGCCCTGCCCGTCATCCTCGCCGGGCTCCGCATTGCAGCAGTCACGACCATCGGACTGGTGACGGTGACTGCCCTCATCGGCAGGGGTGGGGTCGGGTTCTTCATCCTCCGCGGGCTGAACCGCTTCTTCGACACCGAGATCGTCCTCGGCACTGCCCTCTCAGTGCTGCTCGCCGTTGCCGTGGACGTCGCATTGGTCGCGGTCGAGCGATGGCTCACCCCGTGGACCCGCACAAGAGGTGTCGTCTGATGGGGTTCTTCGCCGAGCTGAGCCGGTGGTTCCTCGACAATTGGTCGGGCGACACCGGGTGGCTGATGCGAATCGCCCAGCACCTCGAGGTATCGGCCATCGCGGTTGCCGCCGCCGTGGCGGTGGCGATCCCACTGGGCGCATGGTTGGGCCACACCGGTAGAGGCGGGCTCGCCGTCGTGTCGGTGGTCAATATCGGCCGAGCGATGCCGTCGTTCGGGATACTCGCCCTCTCCCTGCCATTCACGATCTGGCTCGCCAAGACCGTCCCCTTTGTGAAGAGCGGCCTCGGTTTCGCCCCGACGTTCGTGGCCCTCTTCGCGCTGGCGCTGCCCCCGGTGTTCACCAACACGTGGGCAGGGGTACGGGGAGTTGATCCCGAAGTGGTCGAAGCGGCCAGCGGCATGGGGATGACGGGTGTCCGCCTCCTCCGCGAGGTCGAGTTGCCGCTGGCACTCCCGGTGATCATCACCGGCGTTCGGATCACCGCGGTGCAGGTGGTGGCGACCGCGACCCTCGGGGCCATCGTCGGGTACGGAGGCCTCGGGCGGTACATAATCGATGGCTTCGCCACCCGGGACGACGTGCAAATCGTGGCCGGAGCACTCCTGGTAGCGGTGCTCTCGGTGCTCACCGAGTTGGGTTTCTCGGCCACGGAACGGTGGGCAGTGTCCCCCGGGATCGCCGCCCACCGCCGGGCGATCTCGCAGATCTCGGGCTGACCGGCTCCGGAGACGTTTCCGGAACAGTCACCGACTCTCCTAGGTTGTGACGACATCGAGTCCCCCTTCGGGTGCTCGACGCACGCAACCGAGAGGAGAGAACCCATGCGGATCGATTTCCGCAGCCGGGTCGTCGGGGCGGCCCTCATCGCCCTGGCGCTCATCGTGAGCGCCTGTGGCGATGATGACGGGTCGGGTGGCGACACCAAGGAAGGTCCGACGATCACGGTCGGCTCGACGAACTTCGGCGAGCAGCTGATCCTCGGAGAGATCTACGCCCAGGTGCTCGCGGCCAACGGCTACACGGTCGAAACCCAGTTCAATCTGGGAAGCCGCGAGGTGGTGTACCCCGCTCTGACCAGCGGCGAGATCGACCTACTGGCCGAGTACACCGGGTCGCTGCTGACCTTCAAGGGCGGCACGCCCAGCACGGACTCCGACCAGACGGCGGCCGACATGCAGGCGGCGATCGCCGGCGACGGGCTGACCGCCCTGGCGTACTCGCCCGCCCAGGACAAGAACGGGATCGTGGTGACGGCCGAGACCGCGGCGAGCCTGGGGCTCACCATGGTGAGTGACCTCGCCGCTCACGCCGGCGAACTGACATTCGGCGGTCCTCCCGAGTGCCCGGAGCGTCCGCTGTGCCTGCTCGGCCTTCAGGACGTCTACGGCCTCGACTTCGCCGGATTCATCCCGCTCGACGTCGGAGGCCCGCTGACGGTGGCCGCGCTCGAAGGCGGAGAGATCGACGTGGCGCTGCTGTTCACGTCTGACGGCGTGATCGCCGCCAAGGGCTTCGTGCTCCTGGAGGACGACATGAACCTCCAGCCTGCCGAGAACGTGGTGCCGGTGCTTCGCAACGAGATGGTGGAGGCGTACGGGTCGGAGTTGACCGATCTGCTCGATGCCGTCAGTGCCAAGATAACCACGGCCGAGCTCTCGGAGCTCAACAAGCGTTACGGCATCGACGCAGTCGACGCCGACGTGCTCGCCAGGGAGTGGCTCGAGGCCAACGGCTTCTAGCCCACCGCAGATGGACGACCGCGCACGCCCGGGGCTCACTGTTGAGCCCCGGGCGTCGCTGTCACTAGCGGACTACCGCCGCCGGGTCGCCGACCTCTACGAAGAGGTCCGAGCCTCAGATCCCCAGAACGGATGGCTTTTGTGGCGCGCGGGTCGCGACGAGCTGTTCCACACCCACCCGCAGAGCCCGATCCCGCAAGACAGCCGGGCCGCGTTCGGCGGCCTCGCCTATTACGACTACGACCCCGCCTTGAGGTTCGTGGTCGAGGTGCAGCCTGCGACCGGGGGGCGGGTGGCACTCCCCCACAGCGGCGACGGCACCACTCCGGGACGGGCGATCGGGACCGCCACCGTGACGATCGAGGGACGTCGAATCACAGTGACGCTCTTCAGGCTGGAGCAGTACGGCGACGCCTTGTTCCTACCCTTTCGCGACGCAACCGCCGGAACCGAGACCTACGGGGGAGGGCGGTATCTGCTCGACTCCGCCAAGGGTGCAGATCTCGGCGGCAGCGAGGCCGAGATCGTCCTCGACTTCAACTTCGCCTATCACCCGTCCTGCGTTCACGACCCCCGATGGTCCTGCCCGCTGGCGCCCCCGGAGAGCCGTCTCTCCGTCGCGATCAGGGCCGGCGAGCGACTGGAGGCCTCATGACACCGGACCAGGAAGCCGCCGACTACGGATACCTGACGACCATCGGCAGGGTGACCGGGCGTCCTCATACCATCGAGATCTGGTTCGCCCGTCACGGGGGAACCGTCTACCTGCTCGCCGGCGATGGCGCCAACAGCGACTGGTGCCGAAACGTCGAAGAGAATGCCGCGGTCGAGTTCGTCGTCGACGACGAGATCGTCGGCAGGCGCGCCCGTCCCGTCACCGACCCCGCCGAAGATGCCCTGGCTCGCCGCGTCGTGGTCGGCAAGTACCAAGCCGGCTACGGCGAGGATCTCACCGAGTGGCGGGATGACGCCACGCCGTTCGCCGTCGATCTCGGCTGAGAGAGCCGGTGTGCGTCCAAGCCATCGACCGGCCATCATCACGCATCATGCAGACCCTCCGTGTCGTAGGCGCCGCCCTGACCCTGGTCCTGTTCGTCGCTGCGCCGGGGTTCGCCGTCGAGCAGCGCGTCCCGGCGGTGGAGTGCGAGCCCTATCAGGGCGTCACCTGCGACGGCTGGGTGACCGACGACGCGGGTGTGCTGACCAACGAGCCGGCCGTCGAGGCCGCCGCAGGCCGCCTCGTCGAGGAGCACGGTCACCAGATCGCCGTAGTGGTGGTCGCCACCTCCGGAGGACTCGACCCCGTGGATTTCGCCGCCGGGCTCGGTGATACCTGGGGCGTCGGTGACCCCGAGGTGAACGACGGGATCGTGGTCCTCGTTTCCCTGGCGGAGCGGCGGACGGAGATCGTCACCGGCGATGGGCTCGAGATCTCCGGCCTCGACACGGTGGCAGCGTCCGGCAACGACTACTTCGCCGACGGCGACTTCTCCGGCGGCCTGATCGCAATAATCACCGCACTCGATGCCCGGCTCAGTGGCGGTTCGGTGCCAGGAGATGGCGGTGGCACCGACTTCGGCGGTTCGTCCGGCATCTTCCGCCTGGTCGCGGCCGGCGGGATCATGGCGACCGGGTTCTATCTCGTGGCCGGGACCCGCCGCCGTCAGAACTCCCGGGTCCGATCGGCCCGAAGGGCCAAGGTCGACGACATGCTCGACCAATTGCAGCCGGCCGGCGACGAAGTCCCCGCTCTCGACGAATACGCCGTCGCCCGGCCCGGGGGCAGCGGCGATGTCGCCACGAACAGCGCCGTCACCGCTCTGCGCGACCTGTCCGATGGCCGTGCCCCCGGCGATGAGGACGCGCTTGAGGCCCTGTGGCGATGGGGTCTGGTCGACGTCGTCGATCAGGAGCGGCTCCTGGCCGACGCCGCCGAGCCCCTCGAGCTTGCGGTGTCCCAGGAGCGGGAGATGCTCGAGGGAGCCGTTGAGGCCGGCGCCAAGGAGGCGCTCGGCGTGGGCCGCACAGCCGACGACGCCTTCAAGGTGCGGCTCGACGAACTCGAGACCCTCGTCCAAGCCCTGCGCCCCCATCGCATCGCCGAGGCCAGGCGACATGCCGCCGAGACGCTCGCCGATGCGCTCACCCCCACCGACATCGGGGCGGTGGCCGTTAGCGAACTCGGGGCCCGCCTCCTCGAGGTCGCACCCGCCCTCGACGGCGATCAGCCGGTCACCGACTCCATCGCCGACATTGATGGCGCGTTCCACGTCGCCGAGGAGAAGGCCGACCGGCTCGCGACCCTGTACCACCGGCTCGACGAGTCGGTAGCCCGGCCCGCGGTGGCCGCGGCTCTGGCCGATCTCGACGATGACCTCGACGACGCCGCCGAGCGATACGAGAAGCTGCGGCGGTATCTCGACGACCACGGTGAGGTGCTGGCCAAGGACGGCCTCGAGGTGCCCGCCATCGCCGCCCTCCTGCTGATGAACCGCGACGAGGGCAACGCCCGTGAGTTCCTCAAGACGTATCGGGCCCGGCGCCAGCAGGGCACGGATCCCGCCGAGGCCGTCGAGTGCGCCCTTGCCGGCCTGCGCGATCCGGACGAGATCCGTCGCGTGCGCCAACTCGCCCTGCAACTCGGCCTGCCGGTGTCGATCACCGTCGCCCTGATGCGGCGACGCGACGACGGCGTCGAGGTGTATCGCCAGATCCTCGACGAGATCTCCTCACATGGGGTCAAGGGCGAGACCCGCCGAACCATCGCCGGGGTGCTCGCCGTGTCGCTCGAGCCCAGCCGGGCCGTCGACCGTTGGGTCGAGGCGCTCAAGGCGCTCAACGCATTAGGCCTGACCGGGGCGTACGCCGAGGTGGCGGCCGCCTTCGGCGCCTCCGACGCCCGCGGGCCAAAGGCTTTCGCACTGGCGTATGCCGCCCAGCGTCGAGCGCTGGACCGCGCCGACCTGGCGGACGCCGAACGATTCGCCCCCGAACTAGCCCACGAGGGGACGGCCAGGGGCAAGGACAGTTGGACCGGCCAGCCGATTCCCAGCGACTACGGCTCGTTCGATCCGTTCACCTTTTTCTACTACCACTGGGTGGTCACCCGCGGATCGGGCGGCTCGACCGGTTGGGAGCCGGTCCACCAGGACCGCTCGTGGAGTGGCGACCGATCCTCGTGGTGGGGCGGCTTCGGGGGTGGCGGCGGATTCTCCCGAGGGTCATCGGGTGGGTCTTCCTGGGGCTCGTCCTCAGGTGGGTCGTCGTTCGGCGGGTTCGGTGGAGGCGGAGGATTCAGCGGCGGAGGTGGCGGCGGTGGAGGAGGGGGTTCGTCCGGAGGGAGCGGGTGGTGACCATCCCCGACATCGCCAGCGCCACCAACGCCCGCATCAAGGCGCTGGTGCGGCTGCGCAACCGACGCGAACGCGACGAGGCACGCCGATTCGTCATCGAGGGATACCGTGAGTTGACGAGGGCGCTCGCCGGCGGCATCACCATCGAGACGCTGTTCGTCTGCCCAGAGCTGTACCTCGGCCCGAACGATGCCGCACTGGTCGTCCGGGCATCCGAGGGCGGGGCAGAGATCGTCACCGTCGCCGAGGCCCCGTTCCGCAAGGCGTCGTACCGCGACCGGCCGGAGGGCCTTCTCGGGGTGGCAGAGCAGTTCGACACATCGCTCGCTCGCCTCGACCTGTCGGGCAACCCTCTCGTGCTCGTCGCCGAGGGCATCGAGAAGCCGGGAAATCTGGGGACGATGCTGCGCACCGCCGAGGCAGCCGGTGCTTCGGGCGTCCTGGTCGTCGATCCGACCACGGACCCGTTCAATCCCAACGTCGTGCGGGCGTCGCTGGGGACGCTGTTCACCGTCCCGCTGGCGGTCGGCTCGACCCCCGATGCCATCGCCACCCTCCGCGCCGCCGGGGTCGCCATCGTGGCCACCACGCCATCGGCCACGCTCCCCCACCACGGCGCCGACCTCAGCCGCCCCTGCGCGATCGCCGTCGGGAGCGAGCAGTATGGGCTCAGCAAGGAATGGATCGAGGCGGCCGATGACCGCGTGGTGATTCCGATGCCCGGATCGGTCGACAGTCTCAACGCGGCGATGGCAGCCGGGATCGTCCTCTTCGAGGCGGTGCGCCAGCGTGCGATCAGCGGGGCGCCCGGCGACTCCGATCGCTAGCGTCCGCCGGCATGAACCCGATTCTCGCCGTCGGCAACGTCCTCGTGCTTGGCGCCTTCGGGTGCGGTGCCGCCGCGGTCGTGTTTTCAAATGCCCGCGGGGCGCTGCTGATCACCGCCGTCTCGCTCGTGTTGCCCGGGCTGATCATGCGAGGCGTCGGCGCCCGGCTGGGAAAGCTCGTCGGAGTGCGTCCGTCCTTCATCGAGTCAGGGGAACGGGGCAGGGCGCTGATCACGGGCATCGGCGACACCGGCGTGACCATCAACAACGACCCGGTCGTGGCGTTCGACCTCGACGTCACCATCGGCGAGCGGAAGTTCACCACCAATCTGAAACAGCGCACCCCGCGGGTGATCATCGGCGCGGTGATGCCCGGAAGCGTCGTATCCGTCGTCGCCGATCCTGCCGAGCTTGACCAGGTGGCAATCGATTGGACCCAGGCCCCGACCCAAGGACCAGCGATCGGCGTGGGCCTAGAGGGTGTCTCGGCGAAGGTCGGCGAACCGGTCACGTCGGTGAGCAGCGCCGCCGAAACGTTACGCACCGGGCGACCGGGTACGGCCGAGGTGAAATCGGCCAAGGACGCCGGCGACATCTCGGACATCGGCGTGGTCGCCGACGACGATGCCCACCCCGACGACCGGATATACATCTTCGAACTCGAGGTGAAGCTGCCCGGTCGATCACCGTACCCGGTGCGGATAGGCCACCGGGTGCCGGAGCGCCTCTTCGGCCACGTCGGGCCGGGGATGATCCTGCCGGTCGGGGTGGACCGGGATGACGATCAGGATGTGGCGATCGACTGGTCCACGATCACCTGAGCCGCATCAGCCCAGCGCCGAGCGGTATTCCTCGTCGCTGACCTTGCGCCCCAGCCACTCCGTCGGTCCCCCGTCGGTGATCGACAGGTGGATCAGCGGCTCTTCCGGGCTGGCCCCGTGCCAGTGGACTTCACCCGCCGGGGCGTAGACGATGCCGCCGGGCCCGACGGACACCGAGTCACCGCGATCGTTCTGCACGAGGGCGGTCCCGTCGACCACGAACAGCACCTGCCCGGCCGGATGATGGTGCCAGTCCGACCGCGCTCCCGGCGCGAAGCGGACGCCGACTACGGCAAGCGCGTCGGGAGCCTCCGGCGGCCGCATCGCTCTGGTCTTCGGCGAGGGCCCGGTGCTCACCGACGCCCCGCCGTCGGCGTTGCCTTTCCTCGAGAGTCAGGTGCTGGCGGGCGCGCGCATAGCCCAGCACATCCGCGACGCCACGAAGGACGACTCGATCAGGGCCATCGTCTTCCGCGTCAACAGCCCGGGCGGATCGGCGGTGGGCTCCGACATCGTGCGGCGCGCGGTCGAGGAGGCCAGGGCGGCCGGCAAGACCGTCGTCGTCAGCATGTCCGACGTCGCGGGCTCGGGAGGCTACTGGGTGGCGATGGCGGCGGACGCCATCGTCGCGCATCCCACCACCATCACCGGCTCGATCGGCGTCGTGTTCACCAAGTTCAACCTCGACGGCTTCTTCGAGTGGATCGGCACCAAGATCGAGCGTTTGTCGACCGCGCCGGGCGCCGACGCGCTCGGCCTCGGCCCGCTCGAGGACGAGGAGAAGCAGCAGATCGCCGCCTGGATGGAGGAGGTCTACGACCTCTTCACCGGCCACGTCGCCGCCGAGCGCGAGCTCGACCTGGCGCGCGTGCGAGAGATCGCGCAGGGCAGGGTGTGGTCCGGCAGCGATGCGCTCGAGATCGGCCTGGTCGATCGGCTGGGCGGCC
>Ga0209640_10004818_pt1 | contig 11810 bp, 9 predicted proteins | sample RifCSP10_1_FD_184018 | JGI IMG/M metagenome (GOLD analysis project Ga0209640, IMG submission 184018) | Soil microbial communities from Rifle, Colorado - Rifle CSP2_sed 10_1 (SPAdes) (version 2) | ecosystem: Environmental > Terrestrial > Deep subsurface > Rock core/Sediment | place: Rifle... | reverse complement strand
GACGGGAACCCGGATTCCGGGATGGGCACGATTGCACGGCTTGAATCGCGCGGGGGAGGCCACTATAGTCAACGATGCGGCGCATGTGGCGCACGTGCCACACGATGACGAAAGCGCAGGGTCCCCAGTCGAGCGAGCGCCGCAAAGCGGCACGCGTCCCCTTTGAACCTCTTCGCGTCCGCCTTGACGGGTCCCGCGAAGGCATTTTGATCGATCTCAGCGAGAGCGGGGCGCTGCTCGTGATGTCGATGTCGCCGCCGCGCGACGACAAGTTCAGGCTGACGATCGAGTGGAAGGACACCCACGTCGAGGTCACCGCGCGCGTCGTGCGCTCCGAGCGGCGGCACGTGCAGCTCGAATCCGCCACGCTCAAGCGAAAGGATTACAACGTCGCCCTCGAGTTCCTCGACATGACGCCCGCCACGACAGCCGCGATCCAGCGCATCATCCAGCACTAGCGGCATGCACGGCCGCGCCTATCCCGCGGCGTGCGCGCTGGCCATCGGACTGCTGGCCGGCGCCTACGCCAACCATTTCCACGGTGCGTTCCATCTCGACGACTTCCACACGATCGTCAACAACCTGTTCATCCGCGACGTCGCCAACATCCCGCGGTTGTTCGTCGATCCCCGCACGTTCAGCGCGCTTCCCGCAAACCAGAGTTACCGGCCGCTGGTGACGGCCACGCTGGCCATCGACTACCGGATCGGCGGCGGTTTGCGTCCGGAGGTGCTGCACGCCACGAACTTCGGGCTGCTGGTGCTGCAGTGCGTGGCGATGCTCGTCCTCTTCCGGCGGCTGCTCGACATGAGCCGGCCGCACGCCTGGAACCGGTGGGTCGCGCTGTTTGCGGCCGCCTGGTACGGCGTCCACACCGCGAACGCGGAGACCGTCAACTATTTCATTGCCCGATCCGACATCCTCTCCACCTTCGCCGTCGTCCTGACCGTGCTGATGTTTACGAGCCGCGGCCTCGCGCGGACGTGGAGGCTGTACCTGATCCCGGCGGCGGCCGCGGTGTTCGCGAAAGAGCAGGGCGCCATGGCGGCGCCGCTGCTGTTCCTGTACACCGGACTGTTCGAGCGGCAGCTGTCCCTGCGCGCCTTGCTGCGGCCCCGCGAGATGCGCGCGGCGCTCCGGGAGACGTGGCCGGCGTTCGTGGTCTGTGGCGCGATCGTCGTCGCCGGCATTCGGCTGGCGACGACGTTTGCGCCGGGGGGATCGCGGTGGCCGTACCTCTTCACGCAGCCGTTCGTCCTGCTGCGCTACGCGTGGACGCTCTTCGTGCCCATCGGCCTCAGCATCAACCTGACGACGAAGCGCGCCTTTACGCGCGACGCCGCGCTGCGGCTGGATGTCCACAGCGACTTCGAGTACATCCACGAATCACTGCTCACCTGGAACCGGTTCGGCCAGCGGGTCGTTGAAGTCGAGCTGCCGGTGAAGGCCGAGCGGGCCACCGGCGAATCGCGCGTCGTGTCGAGCGTAACGGACTACGGGCTGCGGGCGACACCTGTCCTCATCGGCGCGATTCGCGACTACAGCCCCCTGAAGTTCTTCGGGTCGCTCGCGCTCCTGGCGTTCGTGCCGTCGATCCTGATCGGCATCGGCGTGTTCGTTCACTGGTGGCGTACCGGGGAAACGGCGCCGTACACGTCGTTCATCACGGTGAGCGTGGGCGGCGTGCTGCTGGGCGTGCTGCTGGGTGCCGTCGCGATGCTGGCGGATCTGATCGCGCGGCTGAAGTTCCAGGTCGAAGAGGTGCTCCACAACTCGCGGCGGCTGCGCGGAAGGGATTCTTGACCCACTCCGATAGGGATAGTACGTTAGGACTTCGTGACCACCGCGAACGCACCGAACGTTTCGAACGATCCGAACGTTTCGAACGGCCTGAAGAAAACTCCCCTTAACGCCCGTCATCGCGCCTCGAACGCCCGCATGGTGCCGTTTGCCGGGTGGGAGATGCCTGTGGAGTACGCAGGCATCACCAGCGAGCATATGGCCGTGCGCACGCGGGCCGGCGTCTTCGACGTCAGCCACATGGGCGAGATCGAAATTGCCGGCAGCAACGCCGAAGCCGCGATGCAGCGGATCGTGTGCAGCGACCCGGCGCGGTTGAAAGCCGGGCAGGCGCAGTATTCAGGCCTGCTGACGCCCGACGGGACCTTCCTGGACGACTTGATCGTCTACCGGATGGCGCCGAACCATTTCCTGCTGGTCGTCAACGCGTCGAACACCGCGAAGGACTTCGCCTGGATCAGCGAGCAGGTGAAGAGCGTGGGCGATGCCGCGGCGATCGACTCGAGCAGCCGCTACGCGCTGATTGCGCTCTGCGGCCCCGCGTCGCGCGAGGTGCTGCAGCCGCTGACCGGCGTCGAGCTGGGCGATATCCAGCCGTTCTGGTTCGCGCACGGGGAAGTCGCGAGCGCCCGCGCGACCATCGCCCGCACCGGCTACACGGGCGAGGACGGCTACGAGATCTTCGTCCCGCCGAACATGGCGGATCGCGTGTGGCAGGCGCTCCTCGAGTCAGGGCGGTCTGCCGGCGTCGTCCCTGCGGGCCTGGGCGCCCGCGACACGTTGAGGCTCGAAGCGGCACTCCGTCTGTACGGCAATGACATCGACGAAACGACGACGGTACTCGAGGCCGGGCTCGGGTGGATGATTGGGTGGACGAACGAAGCGTTCATCGGCCGCGACCGGCTGCTGGCGCAGAAGGCGAGCGGCGTGACGCGCCGTTTGACCGGATTCGAGATGATCGATCGCGGCATCGCCCGGCATGGCTACCGGGTGGTGGAGGGCGACACGCCCGTCGGTGTCGTGACAAGCGGGACGCAGACGCCGTTTCTCGGCAAGGCGATCGGGATGGCCTACGTGCCAATCGATCAGTCGAAGCCCGGTTCGCAGATCCAGATAGACATTCGCGGGCGCATCGCGGCGGCGCGCGTCGTGCCTATGCCCTTCTACAGGAGAGAGCGCAATGCCGTATCCGGATGACCGGAAGTACACGAAGGATCACGAATGGGTGCGCGTCGCCGGCGACGTGGCTGAAGTCGGCATCACCGACTTTGCCCAGCAGCAGCTCGGCGACGTGGTGTACGTGGAGCTGCCCGATGTCGGGAGCCGGGTCACGGCGGGGCAGTCGTTCGGCTCGATCGAATCGGTCAAGGCGGTGTCAGAGCTCTTTGCCCCGGTCAACGGCGAAGTCGCAGAAGTGAACGAGGCTCTGAAGAGTCATCCCGAAGCGGTGAACAAGGACCCGCATTCGACCTGGATGATCAAGGTCCGGGTCTCCGGGCCGGATGGTGCGGCGGACCTCCTCGACAGTGCGCAGTACCAGGGCATGCTCGGGTAATGCACCCGCTCGATGCCAACGACTGGTTCGCGCCGCGGCATATCGGACCGTCGCCGGCCGAGCGCGACGCGATGCTCCAGGCGATCGGCGCGCGGTCGCTGGACGGTCTGATTGACGAAGCGATTCCCGCATCGATTCGGCTGAAACAGCCGCTGAACCTTCCGGCCGCCGAGAGCGAGCACCAGTATTTACGCCGGTTGACGCGCATCGCCCGCCTGAACAGGACGTTCCGGTCGTACATCGGCCTCGGGTACCACGACACGATTACCCCCAGCGTGATCCTGCGCATGGTGATGGAGAACCCGGGCTGGTACACCCCGTACACGCCGTACCAGGCGGAGATCGCGCAGGGGCGCCTCGAGTCGCTCCTCAATTTCCAGACGATGGTGTCCGATCTGACGGGGATGGACGTGGCGAATGCCTCGCTGCTCGACGAGGCCACGGCCGGGGCCGAAGCGATGACGCTGCTGCACCGCGTGCGATCGAACAAGGACTCTCATCTCTTCCTCGTGAGTGACCGCTGCCTCCCGCAGACGATTGACGTCGTTCGCGCGCGTGCAGAACCGCTCGGCATCGAGGTCCAGGTGCTGCCGGCGGGCGAGATGACCTTCGCTGCCGCGCCCTTTGGCGTGCTGCTGCAGTATCCAGATGAGCGGGGGCTCGTAGAGGATCTGGCCCCGTTCATCGCCCGCGCCCACGCCGGGGGCGCCCTTGTCGCCGTGGGCGCGGACCTGCTCGCCCTTGCGCTGCTCACGCCGCCGGGCCAGATGGGCGCCGACGTCGTGTTCGGCAACTCGCAGCGGTTCGGCGTGCCGCTCGGATATGGCGGACCGCACGCGGCCTTTTTCGCGACGCGGCAGGCCTTCGTGCGCCAGATGCCGGGCCGCATCATCGGGGTATCGGTCGACGCGCACGGGAAGACGGCGTATCGGATGGCGCTCGCCACGCGTGAGCAGCACATCCGGCGCGAGAAGGCGACGTCGAACATCTGCACGGCGCAGGCGCTGCTCGCCAACATGGCGGCGATGTACGGCGTCTACCACGGCCCCGACGGCCTGAAACGGATTGCCGGCCGTGTGCACGCGCTCGCCCGCGCGCTCGAGGCCGAGCTGACGGCGATCGGCCTGCGCCAGGTGAACCCCCATTACTTCGACACGCTGCGCGTGGAAGTGTCGGGCGGCGTCGAGCCGATCCGCGAGCGCGCGCTGGCGGCGGGGATCAACCTCCGCTACATCGATGCGACGACCGTGGGCGTGGCGCTCAACGAGACGGTCGATACTTCCGATCTCCGCGACCTCGTCGGCGTCTTCGCCGGGAAGCCGCGTCCGGTCAGCGGAAACCTCGACGTGTTCGCGCATCACCTGGCCTCGGCGCATTACGGCTTTCCCGCATCGCTCCGCCGGACGAGCGCCTACATGACGCATCCGGTGTTCAACACGCACCGGTCGGAGACCGGGATGATGCGCTACGTGCGCAGCCTCGAGCGCAAGGACATCGGCCTCGACACGTCGATGATCGCGCTGGGCTCGTGCACGATGAAGCTGAATGCGGCCTCGGAGATGCTGCCGGTCACCTGGGAGCATTTCTCCCGCGTCCACCCGTTCGTGCCGGTCGACCAGGCGCAGGGCTACGCGGAAATCTTCCGCGACCTCGAAACGGCGCTGTGCGGGATCACGGGGTTCGCAGCCGTCTCGCTGCAGCCGAACTCGGGCGCCCAGGGGGAGTTTGCCGGCCTGATGGTGATCCGCGCCTACCATCGGGAGCGCGCCGACCATCACCGCGACGTCGTGCTGATCCCCGCGTCCGCGCACGGCACCAATCCCGCCAGCGCCGCCATGGCCGGCATGCGCGTGGTCGTGGTCGCCACGGCGCCGAACGGCAACGTCGACGTGGAGGACCTTCGCCGGAAGGCGGCAGAGCACCGGCGCGACCTGTCGTGCCTGATGATCACCTATCCGTCCACGCACGGCGTCTTCGAGGACGAGATCCGCACGATCTGCGACATCGTGCACGAGCACGGCGGGCAGGTGTACATGGACGGCGCCAACATGAACGCGCAGGTGGGGCTGACCAGCCCGGCGTCGATTGGCGCCGACGTGTGCCACCTGAATCTCCACAAGACGTTTGCCATCCCGCACGGCGGCGGCGGCCCGGGCATGGGCCCGATCGGCGTCGCGAAGCACCTCGCGCCCTATCTGCCGGGCCACCCGTTGATCCGGACCGGAGGCGAGAAGGCGATTCATGCCGTATCGGCCGCGCCGTGGGGCAGCGCGAGCATCCTGCTCATCTCGTACGGGTACACCCGGATGCTGGGCGGCGCAGGCGCGACGGAGGCCACGCGGTACGCGATCCTCAACGCCAATTACCTGAAGGCGCGGCTGGAGCCGCACTACCCGGTGCTGTACGCGCGCGAGAACGGGCGGGTCGCGCACGAGTTGATCTTCGACCTGCGCGGCTTCAAAGCGGCCGGCATCGAAGAGATGGATGTCGCCAAGCGGCTGATGGACTATGGGTTCCACGCGCCAACCGTGTCGTTTCCGGTGGCGGGGACGCTCATGGTGGAGCCGACCGAGAGCGAGGACAAGGCGGAGCTCGATCGGTTCTGTGACGCGATGATCCAGATTCGCGCGGAGATCGAGGCGGTGGCGAGCGGGCGGGCGGATCGGACCGACAACGTGCTCAAGAACGCGCCGCACACCGCCGAAGCCGTCTCGGCCACCGAGTGGCGCCATCCCTACACGCGCGAGGAGGCGGCGTACCCGCTGCCGTTCGTCAGAGCCCACAAGTTCTGGCCGCCGATCGGCCGCATCGACAACCCGTACGGCGATCGGAACTTGTTTTGTTCCTGTCCGCCTGTCGAAGCTGTCTGAGCGTGCGGCGCGGACCTTTACGGTCCGCGAATCTAGTCGGTATGTGCTCGACGGCGAAACCCATCAAGCAACTTCCTGGTGATCGGTCCAGGGCGGCCGGTGCCGATCGTCTTGTCATCTACCTTGACTATCGGTACCGCCTCGCGGGTCGTGCTGGTAAGGAAGGCTTCGTCAGCAGACAAGAGGTCGCTGTCCCTGAGCACCTGCTCGCGGACGTCCACGCCGACCTCCTTGCCAATCTCGAAGAGGAACTCGCGCGTGATGCCCGGCAGCAGGCCCGATTCGAGCGGCGGCGTCAGCGCGGCGCCGTCCTTGACGATGAACAGGTTCGATGTCGTGCATTCGCTCAGCTCGCCTCGATAGTTCCGCATGATCCCTTCGAAGCCACCCTTGCGGAGGGCTTCCTGCATCCCCAGGGCGCTATTGAGCAGGTTGTTGCTCTTGATCATCGGGTTGACGGTCTGCGGATGATTGCGGACGACGTCGACGATGACCACGCGGACACCGCGCTCGTAGACGTCGGGCGGGGCATCGATGTGCGGCTTGACGATGATGACGACCGAGGGGGTAGGGGTGGCCTGCGGATCGTAGGTGAGCTCGCCGATGCCGCGCGTGACCAGCACGCGGATGTAGGCCTCCGACCCGTTGAGATCTGCCGCCGCCATCGTGTCGCGGATCTGCGACGCCAGGTCGTCATCCGTGAAGGGAATGTCGAGAACGATCATCCTGGCGGAATTCCGCAGGCGCCGCACGTGCCGGTCGAACAGGAATGGCCTCCCGTGATACGTCCGCAGCGTCTCGTAGATGCCTTCGCCGTAGAGGAAGCCGTGGTCGAAGACCGAGACGACCGCGTCGCGCCCGCTGCTGATGCGGCCGTTGACGCACACGTGGGCGGACATGGACTTCTGCAACATACCTCTGTAGTACACTTCGCGCAACCTGAACGTGCGCATTCTCAACGCCGCGCAGATGCGCGAGGCCGATCGCTACACCATCGAAGAAATCGGAATCCCGTCGCTGGTGCTCATGGAGAACGCCGGCCGGCAGGTGGTCGCCGCGATGGAAGCGGCGTACGAGGCCCGGCTCGACGGGCGCGTCGGCGTGCTGTGCGGCCGCGGCAACAACGGCGGCGACGGGTTCGTGGTGGCGCGGACCCTGATCCAGCGCGGCGTCGATGCCGCGGTCTTCGTGATCGGATCGGTCGCCGACGTGCGCGGCGACGCGCGAACCAACCTCGACATCCTCGGCCGCCTCGGCGTCACCGTCGTCGAGGTCGGCGACGAGCAGACCTGGGAGCTCCACTTCTCCGAAATCTCGCAGTGCACGCTCATCGTCGATGCGATCTTCGGCACCGGGCTGAAGTCGGCGCTCGGCGGCATGATGGAAACGGTCGTCGCCGACATCAACGCCTCCGGCATCCCCATCGTCTCGATTGACCTGCCAAGCGGGATGTCCGCCGACACGCCGCACCTGGTGGGCGACTGCATCGACGCGTCGATGACGGTGACGCTGGCGGCGCCGAAGCTGCCGCTGGTGCTGCCGCCGGGCGAGGCGCACGCCGGCGACGTCGTCATTGCCGACATTGGCATCCCGCCCGATGTGCTGGAGACCCTCGATGGCCCGCACATCGAGCTCCTGACGCCCGAACAGGTCCGATCGCTGGTCGAGCCGCGGGCGCCGGAGTCGCACAAGGGGGATTTCGGGCGGGTCACGCTCGTGGCCGGGTCGCGCGGCAAGACCGGGGCGGCGCATCTGGCGGCCATGGGCGCGCTGCGCTCGGGCGCCGGGCTGGTCACGGTGGCCACGCCCGCATCGTGCCTGGCGATCGTGGCGTCGATGGCGCCGGAGCTGATGACCGAGCCGCTGGCGGAAGCCAGGAACGGCACCGTGGTCCCGGCGGCGGTCCAGACGGTGCTCGAACTTCAGCAGGACGTGATTGCGTGCGGTCCTGGCCTCGGGCGCGGTCCCGCGATCGCGGAGTTCGTGCGCACGCTGATCGAGCGATCGACGGTGCCGCTCGTGCTCGACGCCGATGCGCTGACGGTGCTTGCGGACGATCCGTCCTGTCTGGCCGGCAAGGAAGAGCGGGAGGTCATCATCACGCCGCATCCCGGCGAAATGGCGCGCCTCATTGGCGCCTCGATCGACGAGGTGCAGGCGAACCGGATCCAGGTGGCTGGCGAATTCGCCACGACGCGGCGCATCTACGTCGTCCTCAAGGGCCACCGGACGATCATCGCCACGCCCGAAGGGCACATCTTCGTCAACCCGACCGGCAATGCCGGCATGGCGACCGGCGGAACGGGGGACGTGCTCACCGGGATGATCGCCGCCTGGCTCGCGCAGCTGCTCGACGCCGAAGCCGCGTGCCGCCTCGCGGTCTTCCTGCACGGCGCGGCGGGCGACGTGGCCGAGGGGAACGAAGGACAGGTCGCGATGACGGCGACCGACCTGGTTGGCTGTCTCGGCGACGCGCTCAACCAGCTCATGGGAAAAGGCAAAGACGGGGAACCCTGACACCTGCGGCGCGGACCTTCTTGACCGCCGAAGCTTGGAAAGCGAAGGCGGTTACGGTCCGCGACATTCTGTGACACGGACTTCCAATTCAGAAGACGAGACGATCGTCATCGCCCGCGAGCTCGCCGCGACGCTCCAGCCTGGCGCCGTCCTGGTTCTGTCGGGGCAGCTTGGCGCCGGCAAGACCGCCTTCGTCCGCGGCCTCGCCGCGGGGCTCGGGATCGACCCGGACGACGTCAGCAGCCCGACCTTCACGCTGGTCCACGAGTACCGCGGCGGCCGGCTGGCGCTGTGTCACGCCGATTTGTATCGCCTCGAGAAGACCACGACGGAGGACCTGGGACTGGAAGAGCAGGGCGTGGCCGAAGGCGTCCTGGCGATCGAGTGGCCCGATCGCCTGGCGCACGCGCTTACCGGCGCGATGACCGTGAACATCGAGATCGTCGATGAAACGACGCGCCGGATTACTTTCGGTAGCCGGTAGTTGGTAGCCGTAATTACTACGGCGTCACTCGATACCTATCGTGGTTCGACTGGGTTTCAAACGTGACAGAATAGCCGCCAGTGGCGCAGGGCCAGCGTTTCACACCGTTTGAAAAGCCGATCGAATCGCGAACGCAAACAGGCTTCGGTCTTCCAGCAGATCTCCTCGAAAAGTCCCGCCACCGAATTCGCATTGTCGGATTTCTGGCGCTTGCCGCCTCGGGTATTGACATTGTCGTCATGCTGACCGGCCTGGCGCTTTCGGTTCAAACGGACGCGGCTGGGGTACGATCGAGTCCGCTCCCTTTCCTGGGCAACATCGTCACGATCATCCTCAGTATCGCGATCATTCTTGCTGCCAGGAATCCTCGGATCAGGAGTTCGCACTTGCTTGATCTGGGACTGATGTTCGAGGTCGTCCTGTGCGCCATCATTTCCGTCGCAAACCCCCTGGCCGTCTACGAGGACACTGGCGTACTGCCGTCGATGACATGGGTGACACCGCTGATCATCCTGTTTCCTCTGATCGTGCCCTCGCCACCGAAGCGCACGCTAGCCACTGCATCAGTAGCGGCACTGACAGCCCCGCTGGGTCTCGTGATCCTCCAACTCACCGCGGGCGTCGATGCGAGTCTCGACGCCATCCTGAGCATCGCCTTCAGCCCCGCGTTGGCGGTGTTGATGGCCTTCTACGGCTCTCGAGTCGTGTACGGACTGGGTCTCGAAGTGGCGGATGCGAGGCGAATGGGTAGCTACCAGTTGGTGCGGCCCTTGGGGAGTGGCGGCATGGGAGAAGTGTGGCTCGCCCGCCATCGGCTCCTGGCTCGACCAGCGGCCGTGAAGCTTGTGCGGCCGGATCTCTTGGCCGCCGGCGCTGATCCAACGCACAGCGTCGCAGTCCGGCGTTTCGAACGCGAGGCGCAGACGACGGCGTCCCTTCGATCGGCCAACACTGTCGAGCTGTACGATTTTGGCATCACTCACGACGGGACTTTCTACTACGTCATGGAGTTGCTCGACGGTCTCGATGTTCAATCGCTGGTCGAGCGGTTTGGACCCGTGCCGGCCGAGCGCGCCGTGCACCTGCTGACGCAGGTCTGTGAATCACTGGCGGAGGCGCACGAGAGCGGACTGGTCCATCGCGACATCAAGCCGGCCAATATCTATCTCTGTCGCCACGGGAGGGATGTGGATTTCGTCAAGGTACTCGACTTCGGGCTCGTGAAAACGATCGAAGCGACGGATGATGCTCGGCTGACGATGGACGGGGCCATCAGCGGCACTCCAGCGTACATGGCGCCCGAGCAGATCGCGGGACATCGTGAGCCAGACGCACGCTCCGATATCTACGCTGTGGGGTGCACCGCTTACTGGCTGCTGACGGGTCATCTGGTGTTCGAAGGCCGCTCAACAATGGAGACGCTGATGCACCATGCGCACACGATGCCTATCCCGCCTTCGCAGCGTACGGAGCTGCCCGTGCCTCACACATTGGACGTTCTCGTGCTCGCTTGTCTCGACAAGGATCCAGATCAGCGTCCGCAGACAGCCGACGACCTGTCAGCGAGGCTCCTCGCCAGCCGGGAGAGGATCTGGTCGCGGGAGGAAGCGCGCCAATGGTGGGATCTTCATCAATCCAATCGCAAAGAGCGACTGGGGCCGGTCCATCGATACGCCGCCACCACCAAAGCCTGACAGCGAAGCCTCATCGTGCCTGTGCGACACTGCGTAACGAGTAGTCACGTGGTTCGTGGATCCGGGCGCGGCCAATCGGAAGCGGCTGCGGCGTTTATCGCGGCAGCCGCCGCGCTTCAACCGCGATTCGACCATCGACCAGGAAGTCGGGCGGTACGTTGCCGTCTGGCTCGTACTGCACACCGCCGATTCGAAGGCTGTCGAGGTACTCGGATATCGCTCGTTCGGAGTCGTTCATCACATAGGTTCGAAGAATTGCTACTGAAGAAAGACTGGACGCCGGAATGAACTGGCGTTGCCGCTAATACTTACGCGAGGCAGCTATCAGGCGGTGGTGAACTGTCCGATATGCGGATCGGGCGGGGGGAGGAGGAGGCCATTCGCGGATGGCTGGCTAAGCGTTCGCCGCGCGTCGAGTTGCTGCGCGTCGTGCACAAACCGAATAGTTTCAGGCTAGAGCTCGCGCCGGCGTAGGCCCTTTGCCTTCGCGAACCGTTGAGTTGTGACCTGCGTCGTGTGAGTCGCGTCTTCAAGTAGATCGCAAGGACGCTGACTCTTTGTCGCGGATTGCTCCTCCCTTGTCGCCAAGGGTTTCGGCAATCCAGCACGCGCTTGTAGATGACAAGAAAGCATCTTCTAACCCATAGAATCATTTGGGTCGAGAACGTTCTTCTGGGCTGGTGGCGCCGGGAGGGGCATCCCCACGCGCCGCGCAGGCGCCGTCAGCTGGAGGCGTTTGTCAGGACGAGCGCTCTCCAGCGGCAGCTTCGAGATGACGCACCATCGCTTCGAGGCGGGCGGCCTGCCCGGGGGCCGTTGCGGTCTTCAGCAGTGACGCGTGCCAGGCAGTGTGGTTGCGTCCCGAACTGATCGAACCACGCAAGATGCCA
>Ga0209640_10004817_pt1 | contig 11810 bp, 10 predicted proteins | sample RifCSP10_1_FD_184018 | JGI IMG/M metagenome (GOLD analysis project Ga0209640, IMG submission 184018) | Soil microbial communities from Rifle, Colorado - Rifle CSP2_sed 10_1 (SPAdes) (version 2) | ecosystem: Environmental > Terrestrial > Deep subsurface > Rock core/Sediment | place: Rifle... | reverse complement strand
GAAATCCGTCAAAAACTGTTTTTCCTAATTCCTCGCTTGTCCTGAAACCGTCGCTTGAACCGTCGGAATCTAGTAATTCTGACCCTTTCGGAACATAAATCCTGAACCAGTCCCTAAAACCGGGATTCAATCGGGCATTGAATTCACCGTCGTTTTTGTAAGTAATCGTTAATGTTTTCTCAACCGTTCCATCGCTTTTGATATCAATATTCTGATCAACTTCGTGGGTTGTAAACAAATTGCTTTTTCCTCCGGCAAAGTTAGCATCGATTATCGCCAGATAATCGCCGTCATAATCTCTAATTCTTCCCGCCCAGTTAAATTTTTCAGCTACATCTTGAGCTTTTTGATCTTCCATAAAAATAAGGAAGTGCTTTTCATTTAGCGATCTTATTCCGGTTTCAACTAACGGTTGAAACTTTTCTTTTGGAGACTGCATTATCGTTAAAAATAAAGTATTCATTAAATCTCCTAAAACCGCTTTTCTGCTGGAACCTTCAAAAACGCTTGTGGCATATCCTTCAAGCTCATCGACTACGTTCTCTGAAGAAAATTCCGTTTCATAGCCTCCTACCCTAACCGGTCCGGTAATTTCGAGCAGGTTTTTAACAAGTTGGGTATCAACAGCTATAATTCCATCAAACCCTTGTCCGCCGGCAATGTTATAAAATCTGGTAAATTCTGTAGCCGCTTCCTTCCAATCCGGAGAAATGTTTGAATCCCTGGATTCAATCGCTTCTTTTGGCTTGCCATTTGGTTCGGGTAAATATTTAATAATGGGTAAAGGAGGAGACAAATCGCAAATCACGTTCAGACAAACCCTATTTATTCTTTCGTCAAGCTTATAGATATCATCTGATCCGCTTGTTGTAATTTGACCCGAATTAACCTTTATATATGTATATGCAGTTAAAAAACCTCCCGACGGTCTTATCTCCTTATCGTTTTGAAAGAGTACTAAATATGTTCGAGGAGTAGGTTTACCCAAAACTGATGGTAATATTTCCAAAGCGGGTCTTGAGTCATTGACCAATTTTTCTACAGTATCAACAGCGGTACGAAATGAACCAACCTGATCTTGAAGCTTAAATTTTCCAACGTTGGGATAGCGGCCGGGATTTATTTGATCGACTTCCAAGCGCATCTGGGTTAATTTTGGGGAGAGCTTATCCATCTCCGGTAATAACTTTTCAATAACGGTAACAACCACCGCGACTCTGTTTTGTGTATTGGCCTGCGCACCTGAACCAACTAACCCCAGCTCGGCAGCATAAGGAGACAGGTTATCAATCGCAATTTCTGCAGTATCCAAGCCTAAATAAGCAGCTTTAAATAAATGCTGGCCGTCATTATAGTAACCGCTTAAAAATGGAACCGGTTTTAAATACACAAAAAATTTGAAGTTATTTTGGGTCTGCTTTAAATTTTCTCTAACTGGACCTAAAGCTGATTTGAAAGCCTGTAAATCCTGGCGCTTAAGGGAATCCGCGGCAACTTTGGCACTAACGACAGTTTTTGAATATGCGAAGTACACTCTAAGCCCTGGGATCACAATTAAAATTAATAAAACTGCAATTATTACTGCGGTTATTACTAAAATCTTTCGTTTTCTTTGATTACCGTAGAAAATTAACATATTATAAACCTAGAATTTTCTATAATCTTCAATCTTTTTAAACTGCTCCTTTACCGCTAAAAAGGGCTGGAAAGGTTTTTAATATTATAAATAAATCATAAATAATCGATTTTCTGTTTGCGTAAACGTAATCCATTTGGATGCGCTTATCAAAGTTGATATTACTTCTTCCAGATACCTGCCAAAAACCTGTTAATCCGGGTCTAACTTTAAGAATGGACTTAACAAGCGGTTTGGTTTCCGGATAAACCTTCTGCTGTTCAACAAGTTCATCAGGTAAGTATGCTCTCGGACCAACTAAACTCATGTCCCCCTTTAAAATATTTAAAATCTGAGGCAGTTCATCCAAGGATGACTTTCTCAAAAATTTTCCCAAAAACGTAATTCTGGGATCATTTATTAACTTGTAACTATTTTTTTTATATTCCTCAAGTAATTTCGGATCACTTTTCAATACTTCGTGAGCGTGAGCAAGTCTGCCGTTTATCTGATACATCCTCATACTTCGGAATTTATACATCCTAAAAGGCCGACCATTTTGCCCAACTCTAACCGGAGTAAAAAAAATCGGTCCGGATGATGTTATTTTAATTAAAAGTGCAATTAACAAAAAAATCGGTGATAAAATCATCAGCCCGATTATCGATCCGGCTATATCCATTAACCGTTTTAAAAACCCGTACATTTATTACGCCTTATATTTATATCAGCAATCCTTCGGATTCTGATGTAATAATGAACATCTGATTTTAATATATTTGAATGTTCACAATTATAAAACTTCGTCTTTATTTGCATCTTTTAGTTTCTCAATTATTTTTTTAACATCCGCAGTTCTATTTTTATCACAAACCAAAAGCGCGTCCGGCGTATCAACTACAATCATCCCCTCCAAACCAATTGTCGCAACCACCTTACCTTTAGAGGTCGAATATAACAAATTGTCTTTCCCGTCAAGATCAAAAACGTCTCCGCTTACTACGTTATCTGTTTTTGATTTTGAAAGTTCATCTTTTAAAACGTCCCACATTCCTATATCCGACCATCCCAAATCAGCTGATATGACCAATTGGTCTTCCTTGCCAAGTTTTGACAAAACTGCGTAATCAATGGAGGTTTTTGGGATCTTTGAATAACTTTCTGACAATATTTTATCATATTCATCACTTCCGTACGCTTTTGCAATTTTATCAAGCTGTTTTGAAGCCTCTTTTGCATGTTTTTCAAAAAGCCGTAGCATAGTACTTGCCCGCCAGACCGAATAACCAATATGCCAAAGGTATTCCCAACCCTGAACATATTTTTTTGCTTCTGCCTGCGACGGTTTTTCAATTTGCTTAACAAACTCAAAGATAGCCAAACCGTTTGACTTTTTTACCATTTTGCCGACTTGTAAATATCCAAGCTGAGTATTAGCAAAAGTGGGGCGAACTGCAATTTCAATTGATTTGTCCGTATCTATTGCAAGTTCACGGGCCAAATTTAAAGAGGAAATAAAATCCTGGTCATTTCTAACCAAATGATCAGACCAAACCGAAACAACCAAAGGATTATTGGCCTTTTTCTTAAGAATTGCTGCTGCTAAACCAACAGCAGCTAATGTATCCCGTCTGTCCGGTTCAATAATAATGTTTTCAAGCGGAATTTGAGGTGCCTGTTGGACAATTAAACCAACATACCTTCTTGATGCAATAGGGTAAATATCGGCAGGAGATAAGCCTTTAAGAAGTCTTTTTACCATCAACTGAAAAGTAGAAAGTTCACCCAAAAGCGGCTGAAATTGTTTTGGTTTATCCTCACGGCTCATCGGCCACATTCGGGTTCCTGCACCGCCGCAAATTAAGGCTACTTTTAAGTCGTTAGAGTGATTTTGTACCATTAATGTTTCTTAAAAACTTTTCCTGAAAGTTTTGTTTGGAAAATCTTTTTGCATTTACGATGGAATCCTTGGCATTAAAGCTAATTTTATCAAATTTTTCAATCGCTTTGGCAAGTACCTCTTCACTTTGCTCATCAAAAAATAGTCCGGTTTTCCCTTCGATTATTGTTTCCAAACTCCCGCCTGCTTTGTATCCTATGACTGCTTTGCCAAATGCCTGCGCTTCAAGAGCAACCAGTCCAAAGTCCTCTTCTTGTGTAATTATAACCGCTTTGCAATTTTGATACAGCTCTTTTAATTTTTCGTCACTAACATTTGAAAAAAATACTATACCGTCTTTGACAATTTTACGTAAGTATCTTTTATGAGGACCATCGCCTACAACAAATAACGGTTTCTTTAACTTTTGACATGCTCTAACGGCTATATCAATTTTTTTCCAAGGTATAAGGCGTGAGACGATAAGAAAGTAGCTGTTATCCATTAGCTTTTCGCTATTGGTTTTATTTTCTCTCGAATGGCGAATGGCGAATGGCGAATGGCGTTCTAAATCGACAAAAGGATACAAAACTGCTGCCTCTTTGTTGTGCAGTTGCCTGATTTTGGCGGCAACATTTTCGGAATTCGCAATTAGCACATCAGGTCTTGAGAAAGCTACTTTGTCCCAACTTCTTAAATAACCCAAAATAGGAAATATTAAAATTTTTATTATTAATTTAAACTTCTCATTTTCCAAATAATTTTTGGATTCCCAAATAAATCTTGGAGGTGAATTTATGTAAGCTATGTGCCGTTGACCAGGTTTTGTTATTACTCCGTGAGCAAATCTGGCTGAAGAACTAATAATCAAATCAAATTCACTCAAATCCAAAGTTTCAAATGCAATCGGATAAAGCGGCAATAATAAACGTCTTATAAATTTTTTAAATGGTAATTTTTGAAGGAATGTTGTTCTAATTTCCCGATTGGCAAGTTCCGGAGCAAATTTTAAAATTTCCAAGTCGTATATTGAAGTATAAATCGGAGCGGTTGGAAAAATTTCGGCAATTCCCAAGAATAATCTCTCTCCACCACCCCAATGCGTTAACTCGTCGTGAACCAAAGCAACTTTCATATCTATAGTTTAGTTCAATTTGAAATGCTTTTTAAACTACGGAAGTATAAGACTAAGCTCAAGATTAATGCAATTTACAGGAATTTGGCAAACTCAATTATTCATCCATAAAAAATCTTTTGGATAATTGTTCACAAAACTTTTGGTACTTTATTTCCTGAAGATCATACAAAGTGAACGTGCCCTGGATTTGATTGGCTTCGTGTGCTGATCTGGCAATCATGGTTGCACTCATTCCAAAGTTTAATGCTTTGCAAATTGCGAGGTACCAAGCCGTAAAACTACCAGCGCTGCCTACATAAATCTCTCTACCAACTCTAACCTTTTGGGGATTAGATGTTAAATCTAAACTAATTTGTGTATATGCTTCTTCGTTTCCGAAACGAATCGACACACCTGTTAAATTCTCAACAATCCCCCATCTTGTTTTTTCTTTTTCATATGTAGCAACACTCATACTGGCCACAACTTCGTCTCCGGTTAAATTTTGTCCTTTCCATTCTATTATTGGTTGATGAATAACTTCGCTTAATCCTCCTTCTGCTGGAGGATTATTAGTTATCTTATTCGAAATCATATCAATAACCCGATCACGGAAAAGGTTGTCAAACTTCTCGGTTATAATAAGAGGTGGAAGTTCTCTTTTAGATTCAATTGTCATTTTTAATCCGTAAAGTTTGCTCTCACTTTAAAAAGTAATGACTGGTCCTTTTCGTTGATTTTATCTATCAAAAAACCTTCAAACCAGCCGCCTAAAATCTCTACTTTAAAATCAGATACCAATTGTCCTTCGTTCCTTAAAGTTTCAATTTCATCAGGAAATAAAAATGAAGCAGTTTGCTTTTGAATTATTCCTTTATAATATTTTGAACTTTGATCTAACGTTATTTCAGGAATTCCCAAGTTATAACAAATCATTTCGCTCCAACCTCTTTTGTTTTCCTCTCCCAATTTATATAGCTTTTGCAAAACCGATGAATCCTCAAAATAGCTTAATTCTCCGGAAGCTCTAACACTTCCACTGTAATCTTTCCAAACTACCCATCTAAAAGTATCTCCCCGGTTAAAGACCTCCCTTTGAACCTGGCCAAAAGAAGGAATTTTAACGTTATTTGCCTCAAGAATCTTGTATCTTAACTCGGTCCTCAAATCCCGAAGTATCAAAGGGCTTAAATCCAGATGAGTTGAAGGCATTCTAACTTCGTCTGCAACCTCGATCCTGATTTTATCTATTGAATTAACTCCAAGAACAACAGACTGGTTAATTAATCTACTTGCAAGTTCTTTTTGTGGGGGAGTGACAAAGAAGATTTGATGCTTATATGATCTTTCCGCTTGAGTTTCAACTAAATTCATAGTTAATTTATTTTGATAATACTTTCCTTACCGTGAAAAGTCAACCGTTTCAATTATGAAAACTCAACGCAAAAAAACTATTCCCCTAACCTTAGCGGCAAATTGCTATAAAAAGATAATTTCCGTAATTTTTATTTTGCTCCACCCATCATCGCACCGCAAATTTTGCAGTCGTTTTTGTGGGTGACAACCAGATAAACTGCTGATACTCCAACCAGGATATAAACTATAGTTTCAAGTCCGGCAATCGAACCGAATATTGCGTTTACCAAATTAAGATCCAATAACCCAACCAGTCCCCAATTTAAAGCTCCTACGACCGTTAGAGTAAAAGCTACTATGTGCAGCCACTTCAAGAAAAATCACCTCCTTCTTTTTAAACAGATTTGAAAGATTCATACAGCACCTTTAGCATAAGCATAACAATAAAAAGAAAGCAAATTAATTTTTTTTCAAGATGAAGCTTTTTCATAAACTTTTAAAGTCTGATCGGCCATTGATAGCCACGAATATTGAGAGGCTTTTTTCATACCTTTGCTGATTAATTCTTTTCTTAGCTTGTCGTCTGATAATATTTTGTTAATTTTTGCTGCAATATCGTTAGGATCTAATGGATTAAAGTATATTGCAGCTTCCCCCAATATTTCAGGAATGGAGCTAATGTTTGATGCCGCTACCGGTAAACCGCTTTTCATAGCATCAAGAGGAGGGATGCCAAATCCTTCGGCAAGAGACGGAAAAACATAAGCTTCGGCCTGAGTATAAATAATTGCCAGATCCAAAGTCGGAATAAAACCGGGCATGACAACATTATTTTCAACACCCTCTTTGACAACAGCGTATATGAGACGGTCATAAAACACATTTCTTGCTGTTGCGACAACCAAATTTAGATCGGGTTTTTTTGAATTTAATATTTTTAAAGCCTGAAGAAGACGGGGTATATTTTTGTGTTCATAAACATTTCCGACATAAATAATAAATGGCTTTTTGATTTTGTATTTTTCCAAAACACTTTTTTCCTTTGACTCTCTTGTCCTGAGTGAAATCGAAGGATTATCACTTTGACTCCTCCTAAACTCTTCACCTCCGGCTTCATAAGTTACTTCTATTTTCCCAGACGGGACTTTCAGTACTTCCATTATCTCGTTTTTTGTGAAGTTACTCGGAACTATGATTTTTACCCCAGATTTTGCTGCGTGCGTAATCACAAATTTATAAAAAAAATGCTTTAAATAAAAAATAGGCAGGAATCTGGTAGTTGAAGAGGATTTTCCGAATTTGTGCTTTATAAGGTCGTGAATGGTAACAACGTAAGGTTTATTGTAAAAAATCGGAACGTTAAAGTGGCAAAAGTGAACAAGATCTAACTTTTCCCGGTTTATTATCGGAATTAATTTAAATTGTTCAGCCAAAGAATACCAACCAATATCGGCCAAAACTTTACGAAAATTTTTAGCTTTTGGATTATAAAGATTGAAGTTCGATTTCCTTAAAAAAACGACGTAATCATTTTTTTTATCAATTTTTTCAAGATTTTCCAGAAGCTTTTGGGTATATCTCCCAAGGCCTGTTCCTTCCGGTCCGTAAAACCTGGCATCAATGCCAATTCTCACTTACGACTCCTCAATTTAGCCAATCGTCTGTGCTTCAATAAATCTAAACTCAAAAACACTAAACTTCTGATAAAATCCGGATATTTGCTTTTATAATGTTTGTCATAAAAAATTTTCATCGTATCATAAAAACTTGCCGCTGCTTTTAGCCTTGTTTCCTTGAATGCTTGGGACGTTTTCTCGCTATGGGTTTTAATTCCCGAAGAGATTCCTTTGTGGTGGATTATTTTAACATCAGGATTATAATAAATTCTAAAACCCGCTTTTTTTATACGATACGACCAATCCAAATCTTCTGCATACATAAAGTAATCCTCATCAAGCAGGCCCACTTTATCGACGACGTCTTTTCTAACCAGATAAAAACAACCGGAAGGTGAATCTATTTCGTGAACCCTGTCAAGCGGTTTGTGGTTTAAGTTATATCCGCTAAAAGGGGGAAAAGGTAACAGTTTCGAAATTCTTGAAAAATAAAACATCGCATTAATCGGGGTTGGAAACCCTCTGTGAGAAGCCCAATCAATTGCACCGCTTTCCAGGACTACTTTACAAGTTGCCGCTCCTGCTTCGGGATGATTTTTCATAAACTCAATCATTTTAACAAGCGCATTTTTTTCAATTTCAGTATCAGGATTTACAAGGAGTATGTATTTACCCTTGGCTTGTCGAATAGCGATATTATTAGCCTTTGCAAATCCCAAATTTTGATTATTTTTTATAATTTTTAAACTTTCCACTTTCCACTCCTGCCTGCCGGCAGGCAAGGTTCCACTTTCCACTTTTTCAATAGATCCGTCAAAGGAAGCATTATCGACAACAAACAATTCGCAATTTAGATTACGACACGCCTGATACAGGGAAGTTAAGGTTCGTTCCAAAAACCTGCCGGCATTAAAATTTACGATAATAATTGACAATTCAGGTTTTGAAATCGGCAACCTCCTTATAAATTCCTGCAAGCTTCTTGGAAATTTGTGACCATTCGAACTCTTTTATTACCAACTTCTTTCCGTTTTGGGCAATTTGTTTATAGATTTTAGAATCACCCAACAATTCAATAGCGGCGCTTGTTAACTCCTCGGCAGTTTCTCTTATGATTACGTCTTTGCCGTTCTCGGCCGGAATTCCTTCAATTCCGGTTGAAGTTGTAATAACCGGAATACCGCTCGCCATCGCTTCAAGAATTTTATATCTTGTTCCTCCCGGACCAAAAATCGGGGCAATTAACAAATCGCTTCCCTGATAGGCAATCCTGATATCTTCAACTTTTTCATCCAATACGATTCCTGATACTTGTTTTGATAAATTTTTAAGTTCCGGTGAGGGATTTTTTCCGACTATCCAAAGCTTGGAATTCGGGAAGTGTTTTATTATGTTTGGCCAAATCTTTGTGATCAAATAACTTGCCGCTTCTCTATTTTGCAGCCATTTAAAATTTCCGACAAATAAAATCACTTTTTGGTCGTCTTTCTTTCTTTTAACGTCTTCAAAAAATTTACTGTCCACTCCGTTTGGAACAATTCCAACATCAAGATTTGGTACCAATTTTTTCATAATTTGTGCGTCTGATTCACTCATAGCAACAACCTTATCTGCTTTTCGCCAATATAAATTCTCGAAGAACTTGATCTTTAAAACATCATAATAAAGCAGGGGTTTTGCCAAAAATAGCTTAAATTCCGAAACAAAGTGGTCATAAACCAAATATTCAATAGTTTGTTCAACAAGCAAAGTCGGAGCGTCAGTTTTTGGGATGTTCGGCATAATATAAAACGTTTCGGCGTGAATTAAATCAAAGTGTTCCTTCGACAATAAATCATAAATAACTTTTTTTGCCTTAGGTGAATAATATATCGCAACTAAAAAAGGCATATGAGTAAGTCCGGCTAAAAGTATATTTATCGGTGAAAATGCTTTTTTTCTTAAAATTAATTTTACGTCCTTGCAATATTTTAAAAGAGAGTTAACATATTCTTTTTCTTGAGGCTTTCTAATAAAACTAACTAAAGTAATCTCATGATCGCGGGCTAGGTGTTTAATTAGATTATATGATCGGATTTGCCCGCCTGATAAAAGCGGATACGGCAAATAGGGTGTGATCATTAAAATTTTCATAAGTTACAGGCTAAATTCAAATTTAATTATTTATTTTAATGGTTTTGTAAGGTCCAATACTATCCAAATATCTGTTTTATGAACAACCTGATATTGATCTCTGATTTTAATCAAATCAGGATCCCCGAAATTAACTGAAACAAAGTGGGTTGCGCCGGCTTGAATTAAATCACTAATTCCCCTATCTACGACCGGCCATCCATAACGGTTGGTTTTATATAAAAATGCAGTATCCCCGTTATACGGCGCAATTACTTTTGCATCTTTTGGTAAATTTCTATCTACCCAATCTCCGGCTTCTATAATTGCTCCGTTATTAATGCTGAAAAAGTAACGCACTTCATACCAGCCGAAAAAAAACGTTAAGGCTATTAAAAAGACAACTGTCATGCTTGATATAACTTGACCCAAGGTATTTTTATACAACTTTAATATGTAAGCAACGCCAATTGCCATAAATATCGATAAAACCGGAACAAGTGGAATTTGATAGTAATCGTGACGAACATTTCCGGTTGCAAAAACGATTACATAAAGCGCAATTCCAACCAGGTAAAAATGGAAAAAATAGTGTTGAATCTTTTCGGGTTTGATAAAAACGCCTATTAAGAAAAGCCCGAAACCGACAACCGATAAAATCTCCTTTCCCAATCTTTCGGCAATCATCCATCTAAAAAAAGACGGACGAAAACGAATACCGTCCCCGTTTAAAAGCCATCCTGATGCGGGAATCCCTTCCGGGTGCATTGGCGAGATTAGATAACGCCAAATTAAAAAAGGCAAAAGAGAAAGCGTGATAAATAAAATAAATATTTTTGCCCGTTTCAGGCTTAAACCAAATTTTAAATAAGCAACAAAAGTAATCGGGATTAAAATAAAAACAGCAATCGGTTTGCTCAAAATTGCTGCCGTCAAAGCTACGGCTGCAAAAGTACCGTAAAGTATCCTTGATTTTGTTTGGTCTAATTTATCAAACCACAACGGGAATAAGTAAAGCGCGGCCAAGGAAAATGTCACCATTGAAACATCGGGTAGCGTAGTTGTGGTGAAGAAAATATTGTATGGAATAAAAGCGTAAAAAAATGCGCTAAACAAAGCGGTCAAACGTCCGGCAAATCTTTTTACCAATAAGTAAATAAAAACAATCGAAATTAAGGCAAATCCTACGTTTACTTGTCTGGCAATTGTTTCGTCAGTACTTTGAAAGATTGAGTAAAATAGGTAAACCACAGAAGCGTAAATAGGAAACTCAACGTATCGGTACCGGTTTGGATTTTCTATTCCGGAAGCCGTAGTCGACATATCGTCAAATTTTGGCACGAAAGGATTAAATCCCTCTTTAACAAAATTTCTGGCAACTGCTGCTGTGTCTGCTTGTCTCCAGGAATGCCAATCGGCAATCGGCCGGTCAATCTTGTATTGGCGAACATAAAATGCCGCCGCTAAAATGATACCTAAAACTATCAGACCTGAACTTTTTTTTAAAGTTTTAAGCATCTTTCCCGTCCATTTTAACAATACTCAAAGTTATTCCCATCAAAAGCCAAAATAGGATTGCGACTTTTGACGCCTCAAAAACGTCGATAAAAGTTGCGTTAACCAGAAAAGATGCAATTATCCCTAAACTTGCGATCATAAATACTTTAATGTGAATTTGCTTTGTTGATTTTAATGTTTTGATGATCCTTTTTATCATTACAAAAAATATTAACGAAAGAGATAAAAATCCTAAAAGACCCATTTCCCCAAGCGATCTTAAATAATCGTTGTCAGTTGCCAGAGTAATCGATGAATACCCGGTACCGACAAGCGGGTTTTTTATAAATGCCCTAATCGCCCTTGGCCATTCCTGGTCAAAACGAATACCCAAAGATCTATAAACTCCAAGTTCGTGGGGTTCAGTCGGTTCCAACACAGCAGAAGCAGTTGCAGAAGAAGTTGCATTTTGTGCATAAACGACGGGTAAATCAACAATTTTTTTAATCAGTTCAGGACCAACTTTCAAGGTTGCGAGTACCCGATCAGATAGTCCTCCGAATAAAATGATCCCGGTAAAACTGATAACTAAAATGACAAAAAGTAATTTAAATTTCT
>Ga0209640_10004816_pt1 | contig 11817 bp, 8 predicted proteins | sample RifCSP10_1_FD_184018 | JGI IMG/M metagenome (GOLD analysis project Ga0209640, IMG submission 184018) | Soil microbial communities from Rifle, Colorado - Rifle CSP2_sed 10_1 (SPAdes) (version 2) | ecosystem: Environmental > Terrestrial > Deep subsurface > Rock core/Sediment | place: Rifle... | reverse complement strand
GACGTGGTGCCGCGCACGATCGAGTCGTCGACCAGCAGCACGACGCGGTTCTTGAACTCGAGCGGGATCGGATTGAGCTTGCGGCGCACCGACTTCGTGCGCTCGCCCTGCCCCGGCATGATGAACGTCCGACCGACGTATCGGTTCTTGATGAAGCCTTCCCGGTATTTCACCCCGAGGGTGGTCGCGATCTCGAGCGCCGAATCGCGCGAGGTATCCGGGATCGGGATCACCACGTCGATGTCGTGGTCCGGGCGCAGGCGCTGGATCTTCTCGCCGAGCTTGACGCCCATGCGCATGCGCGCCTTGTGCACCGAGATGTCGTCCATCATCGAGTCGGGGCGCGCGAAGTAGACGAATTCGAAGATGCAGGGCGCGTGCTGGCGCGGCTCGGCGCACTGGCGCGTGTGCAGCTCGCCGCGCGCGGTGACGACTATGCCCTCGCCCGGGTGCACGTCGCGCAGGCGTTCGAAGCCCAACAGGTCGAGCGCAACCGATTCGGAGGCGACTGCGTACTCATCCTGGCCATCGCTCGTGCGCTTGCCCAGCACCAGCGGGCGGATGCCGTTGGGATCGCGGAACGCGACCAGTCCCAGTCCGAGCACCGTTGCGACCACCGCGTAGCCGCCGATGCAGCGCCGATGCACGCCCTCGATCGCCTTGAACGCGGCCTCCGGCACCAGCGCGCCGTGCTGGTCGAGCTCGTGCGCGAACACGTTCAGCAGCACTTCCGAATCGGACTCGGTGTTGACGTTGCGGCGGTCCTGCTCGAACACCTCGCGGCGCAGCGCATCGGTGTTGATCAGGTTGCCGTTGTGCGCGAGCGCGATACCGAACGGGGAATTGACGTAGAACGGCTGCGCCTCGTCGGAACCGGCGCTGCCTGCGGTGGGGTAGCGGCAATGGCCGATGCCGATACGGCCTTCGAGCAACAGCATCGCCGCCTCGTCGAAGACGTCGCTGACCAGACCGTTGCCCTTGTGCACCCGCATCTTGCGGCCATCGGCGGTGGCGATGCCGGCCGCGTCCTGGCCGCGGTGCTGCAGCACCGTGAGGCCGTCGTAGAGCTGCGCCGCGACGTCGTTGTTACCGACGATACCGAGAATGCCGCACATGGTCTGCAATCCTGCTTCTGAGTGAAAAGACGCGGCGTCAACCGCCTGCCGGCACCGGCAGGGCCAAGCCCATTCCCGGTGCCGCATTATCCGGCGCAGGCGACCCCGAGGTCGCCAACCCGCCGCCAAGATCCACTTCCCGCGCCACCCATTCCGGCAGCCATCCGCTCAGCCAACGCGCACCCGGCACGAACACCGGCACCACCTGCGAACCCTGCCACTCCGGATCCCGCGGCAGCGAAGTCAGTCCCAGCAACAACACCAGCGCGCTGGCCACGAACGCGCCACGCACGGTGCCCAGTGCCAACCCCAGCGCACGATCCAGACCCGACAGCCCGACCGAATCGACCGCCTTACGCAGGAGCCAGCCGACCAGGCCCACCACCAGCAACACGACCATGAAGCTCAGTGCATAACCGGCGAACAGCTGCCCTGCACTGGGATCGCCATCGCGCGCGAGCATCAAGGCCACGCCACCACCAAAGCGAAACGCCGCCCAACCGGCCAATACCCATGCCGCCAGCGAAGCCGCGACGCCGACGAAACCGCGCATCAGCCCGAACAGCGCCGACACCGCGACGATCGCCAGCAATACCCAATCCGTGGCGCTCATCGCCAGCGATTACGGATGCGACTGGACGATGCCACTGATGCCGAGCTTTGCCGACACCTGCGCCTTGAGCTGGTCGGCATCGGCGCGGTTCATCACCGGCCCGACCCGTACGCGGCTCAACGTGCCCTTGTCGGTGCGAACCTGCTGCACGAACGCGCTGAACCCGGCGGCGCGCGCGCGGTCCCGCAGCTTGTCGGCCTCGGCGGTGCTGCTGAAGGCACCCAACTGCACTGCGAAGCCGACGCCCGCCGCGGCAGGCGGAGCCTGCACGGCGGGTTTGGCGACCTCGACCGGCTTGACCGGGGCCGGCGCCACCGGCTTCGTGGTGGCCACCGGCTTGCTCTCGGGCGGCGTCGCGGCGATCGGTGCGGGCCTGGTCGCCGGCGCGGATACCGGCGGGGCGGCATCGGCGTTCAGCACCACGACCTTGGCGCCGACGTCATCGCGCACGTGGGCCGCGCGCAGGCGTGCGGCTTCGGCTTCGGCCTGGCTGGCGTACGGCCCGATCCGCACCCGGTACAGGGTGCGGCCCCCACTGGCGGGCGAAGTTTCCTGATAACCCGGCAATTGCGAAGACGTCAGAGCCGACACCACGCGCGCCGCGTCGGCGCTGCTGGCATAACTGCCGAAACTCACCGCGTAATCGCCTCCAGCGGTCGCCGCTGGCATCATCCGGGTGCTGCCGGCATCGGCCGTGGCAACGCCTGTTGTCGTCGTGTCCACGGTCGGCAACGCGCCGTCGTTTCCGACCTGGGCATCCATGCCAAGCGCACCACCGGCGGGCGCATTGCCGGGAGTGACCAAGGGCAGTTCACGGGTTTCGTAGTCGCCCGGGGGGGCATCGGGCAGCTTCAGGGAGACGTTGGAGGCCCCGCTTTCCGGGGCCGGTCCTTTGATGAGCATCGGCAGGAAGATCACTGCCAGCGCCACCAACACCATGGCGCCGATCAATCGCTGTTTCAGGGCGGGTTCCATCGGATCTAGAAAACCTCTGGCGGGTAGCCCGCGGAATTATACCGCGCCGCGACAATGCCTCCCGCCGCGAAGAACCTTGACGCGCCTCAGCGCGCCGGAATATTCAGGCTGGCGCCACCGCCCAGGACCGCAGCTGCACGGTTCAATCAGCGGCGAGGTGTTCCAGCGCCGTCGCCGCGGTATGGAACGAGCCGAACACGAGGATGCGATCGCCGGGCCTGGCCACGGCACGCGCCGCGGACAGGGCCTGCGCCACGTCGGGATGGCGGCTGCCTTCAACGGCCGCCGTGCCAACCAGCCCCTCGGCCAGGACGGCAACAGCCGCGCCCCGCGGGCTGTGTTCGACCAACCCGGCCAGATACCAGGCGTCGATCGACGACGCCAGCGCCCCTGCCACGCCGGCCACGTCCTTGTCGGCCAGCGCGGCGAACACCGCATGCGTGCGGCCGGTCGCCGGGGCCGCCCGCAGCCACGCTGCCAATCCACGCGCTGCCTGCGGGTTGTGCCCGACATCGACCACGATCTCGACCCCGTCGCGCGCAAACGACTGCAACCTGCCGGGCAGGTCGGCGTTGGCCACGCCGTCGGCCATGGCCGCATCGGGCACCGCCACGTCCAGCGCGCGCAACGCCGCGATCGCGACCGCCGCATTGCGCAGCTGCGCCGCCCCGGCCAGGCGCGGCAGCGGCAGCACCGTCTCGTAGCCGACCTCTCGCCAGCGCCAGTGCCCCACATCGACCGGCTCGAAGAAGAAGTCGCAACCGATCCGCACCGCCGACGCGCCGATCGCGTACGCATGCCCGAGCACGCTCGACGGCGGATCGTCGTCGCCCAGCACCAGCGGCTTCCAGGCGCGCGCGATGCCGGCCTTCTCGAAACCGATCGTCTCGCGATCGTTGCCGAGGTAGTCCTGGTGATCGATGTCGACGGTGGTGATCACCGCGACGTCCGGGTCTACGAGATTGGTCGCGTCCAGCCGGCCACCGAGTCCGACTTCGAGGACCGCCAGGTCGAGATCGGCGCGCTCGAACAGCCACAATGCGCACAGCGTGCCGTACTCGAAATAGGTCAGCGGGACGACAGCGGCATCCTTGTCGCGCGGACGCAGCCTGGCGGTTTCGATCGCCTCGAAACCGGCGATCAGCTCGGCGTCGACGACATCGGCACCGTCGATCCGCACGCGCTCGTTGTAGGCCAGCAGGTGCGGGGACGTGTACGCGCCGACCTTGAGGCCGGCAGCACGGGCCATCGCCTCGATGAACGCCACGGTGGAACCCTTGCCGTTGGTCCCGGCAACGGTGATGACGTGGCGCGCGGGTCGCTTCAGGCCGAGGCGCTTGGCGACCTCGCGCACGCGATCCAGCCCCATGTCGATCGATTTGGGATGCTGCCGATCGATGTGGGCCAGCCAGTCGGTCAACGACCTCGTGTCTGTCGATTCCATGGTGGTCATAGCGCCCGGTGCACCGCTTCGCCGAACAGCGCGGTGTGGTGGCTGCAATCGTTGAGGCGCACGACGTCGAGGTGGTCGACGTCGGTGCCTTCGAGCAGGTTCAGCGTGGTCGGTGCCTGCCGGAATCCCCACAGGCGCGCCAGCGGAATGCCCAGCACGCGGCACAGCAGCACGCGATTGACGGCGTCGTGGGCGACGACCAGCAGGGTGTCGTCGTTGCCCAGTCCGGCGGTGGCGCGCGCGAAAGCGGGCCACGCGCGGTCGAGCACGTGCTGCAGCGATTCGCCCTCGGGCATCAGCACCTCGTCCGGCGCATCGCGCCAGGCGCGCAGGCGTTCACCATCGCGCGCGTGGATCTCACTGGCGAGAAGGCCTTCCCAGGTGCCGTGGGCGATCTCCATCAGGCCGGGATCGAGCGTCAGCGGCAGGTCGCGTTCGCCCAGCGCGAGCTCGGCGGTATGGCGCGCGCGTTTCAGCGGCGAGGCGACGGCGCGGGTGATCGGAAGTTCGCGCAGGCGCTCGCCGAGCGCGCGCGCCTGCGCCTCGCCGACCGGGGACAGGGCGATATCTTCCTGGCCCTGGTAGCGGCCTTCGGCGTTCCAGGGGGTTTCGCCGTGGCGGGCGAGGAGGATTCGCATGGTTGTGCCTGTGGTAGCGAGGGGATCAGGTGGTCGCGGGCGTCGCGCCTCCGGGCGGGTCGCTGGCGACCGGCGGCCAGACGATCGCGCGCACGTCACGGTGCAATCCGCGGCCGGGTGTCGCGGGACCGACGGCATCGGCGCCAGCCACGCTGCGCAGGGTAGCGGACCGTGTCGATTATGCCGGGACGGTCCTGGTTGCGCAGCAGCCATGGTTGCCTTGAAAAACTGCGGCCCGCCCCCTCTCCCCCTCCAGGTCTCTGAGCGAGGCCGCCTGCAGGGTCCTCCCCCCATGCACAGCCACGCCGCCCCTTGCCCGCCAATGCTGGCCAGTGAACGTTCGCTGCGCCACCATGGCGGTCCCACAGTCGGAGCATCAAGCATGGCGCAGCAGGTCAAGGGTGAGTTCGAAGTCAGGCACAGCCCGCAGCCGCCATGCGACATGGGCGACGGCATCGAGGCGCGGCACTCCCGCTTCGACAAGCACTTCCTGGGCGACCTCGATGGCACCAGCGTCGTGCACATGCTCGCGATCGGCACGGACGTGCCCGGCTCGGCGGCGTACGTCGCGATCGAGCGGCTCTCGGCGACATTGATGGGCCGCAAGGGCACGTTCTTCCTGCAGCACCGCGGCACGATGACGCGCGGCGCGCCGTCGCTGTTGCTTACCGTCGTGCCGGATTCGGCCACCGGCGAGTTGGCAGGGCTCACCGGCTCGATGGCGATCGACATCGTCGATGGCAAGCATTTCTATACGTTCGACTACACGTTGGGCGACCTGGGGTAATCAACTCCCCCTCCCGCTAGTGTTCAGCACCGAAAAGCCGGGGTGATGGCGCCTTCATGATGCAAGAGGGGGCAAAAAGAAAAATGCCGGTCGATTGCCCGACCGGCATTCTTGCGTTGTGCCGCGTCGCGAGCCTTGAGATGTCTGAACAAGTCATCTATAGGAGCGCCACATGGGGCGCTCCTACAGATGATCCAGGAGTCCCCGGCATTCGTCCGAAGACGAACGGCGACTTTTCCAGACCTTCCTTAGCGCTTCGGCGCGGCGCCCAGTTCCTGCAGCAGATGCGGCGCCGGGAAGACCTCCTGCATGATCCAGCGCATGTAGCGCTGGTCGACCGCGATCATCCGGGTCATCGTCGGGTCGAACACCCAGTTAGAACTCACCGACTCCCAGTTGCCGTCGAATGCCAGTCCGACCAGCTTGCCGTGCGCGTCCAGCACCGGCGAGCCGGAGTTGCCGCCGGTGATGTCGAGGTCCGACAGGAAGTTGACCGGCACCGTGCCCAGGCGCTTGTCCTCGAGCCCGCCATGGCGCTTGGCCTTGATGGCCTCGAGCAGGGTCGGCGGCGCGTCGAACGGCTCCTTGCCGGTGGCCTTGGCCGCGACTTCCTCCAGCCGGGTGAACGGCACCTGCTTGCTGCCATCGGTCTTGGTGTAGCCAGTGACCTTGCCGAAGGTGATGCGCAGCGACGAGTTGGCGTCGGGATAGACGAACTGGCCCTTGCTCTTCTTGTGGTCGGCCACGGCCTGCAGGTAGACCGGGCGCGCCACCAGCGCATCGCCGGCGCGGGTCTTGCCTTCCTGCTCCAGCTTCAGCACGGTCGGCATGATCGCGACGGCGAACTGCACCGCCGGGTCCTTGCTGGCCTCGAAGGCGGCGCGGTCGGCGTTGAACAGCGCCATGCGCTTGTCGGCATTGCGCAGGTCGGTCCTGGCGAACTTGTCGAGCGCGCGCTTGACCGCCTTCTCGTCAGCGCTCTTTCCGACATCCGCACCGAGCCATTCGTCCACCGCCGCCACGCGCTGCGAAGCCGGCAGCTTGATGTATTCGCGCAGCCAGTAGGCCTGCAGTTCGCGATCCATCTTCGGGTCGTAGCGGCGTTCCATCTGCTTCAGCCCGCCTTCCAGCGACGGCAGGTCGCGCTGCTGGTAGCCCTGTTCGCGCTGGGCATCGGGCTTGGCGCGTTCGATCGACAAGCGATACAGCTGCGTCGCCGCGCCGATCGCGCCGGTGTTGCGCAGCTGGCCGAACACCAGGTCGCGCTCGCGGTTGGCACGCGCCTCCTCGCCCAGCTGCACCAGGCGATCGTGGGCGGCCAGTGCGGCTTCGCCCTTCCTGCCCTGCTTGCGCAGCCAGGCAAGCACCGCGGCCTCATCGGCCTGCTTGGTCTGGGTCGCGCCGATCCGCTTGAAGCCGTCGAGCTGGCCGTCGTAGTTCTTCATCGCGTTCTGCCAGCTGCGAACGGTGCTGGCGTACTTGACGGCGATGTCGGGATTCTTCTTGCCGGCGGCCTCGACCAGTGCCACCAACCTCTTGTAGTGGGCGCCGACCGTCGGGTAGGTCCAGTCGGCGGTCGCCTCGAAATCACTGGCGAGTGCGTAGCGGCTGGTCGAGCCCGGATAGCCGGCGACCATCACGAAGTCGCCCTCGCCCAGTGGCTGGTCGGCGAGCTTCAGGAAGTGCTTCGGCTGGTACGGCACGTTGTCGGCGGCAAACGCGGCTGGCTTGCCGTCCTTGCCGACATAGGCGCGGTAGAACGAGAAATCGCCGGTGTGCCGCGGCCACATCCAGTTGTCGATCTCGCCGCCGTAGTTGCCGATGCTGCCCGGCGGCGCGTAGACCAGCCGCACGTCCTTGATCTCGAGGTTGCGGAACAGCCGATAGGTATTGCCGCCGGCGAAGCTGTACAGGCGGCAGCGAAAGCCCGACTCGGCCTCGCAACTTGCGACCAGTTGTTTCTCGAGCGCCTCCAGCGCGTTGGTGCGGCCGAGTGCGTCCGGCGCGGCGGCAATGGCGGCCTGGACCTGCTTGGTCACGTCCTGGATCGAATCCAGCGCATAGATGCGCGCATTGGGGCCGGCGGAGACTTCCGCGGCCGGCGTGGCGGCATTGAAGCCGTCGCGCATCAGGTTCTTCTCGGGCGTCGAATTGAGCTGGATGGCGCCGTACGCACAATGGTGGTTGGTCACCACCAGCCCGCGTGGCGAGACGAAGCTCGCGGTACAGCCACCCAGCGACACCACGGCGCCCATGGGGTCGCCAGTCAGGTTGGCGAGCTGCTTGGCCTTCAATTTCAGACCGGCCTTCTTCAACGGGCCGGCGATCTCCGGCAACTGCTGCGGTACCCACATGCCCTCGCCCGCATGGACGCTCCCGATCACGCCCGCCAGCGGGGCCGTCACCAGCGCGATTGCCACAGCCAAACCCGAATAACGCATTTTTCAAGACTCCTTGCGAAAGTTAGCCGCCGATTCTGGTCGGAGGTCGATGACGGGCCAATGACCGTGGTCACGGTCCGCCCGATTGATTGCTGCAGTTCACGCCCCACGCTCTGCCCGCATGGACGCGCGCGTGTACCGCCATGCGCGAACCACGCTGGACAGGATCACTCCGCCGGCAGGTTCATCTCCCGCAGCAGGTGCGGCGCCGGATAGACCTTGGCCATCAGCCAGCGCAGATAGCGGGCGTCGACGTGGATCGCTCGCTTGTAGCGCGGATCGAACATCCAGCTGGCGCTGACCGCCTCCCAGTTGCTGTCGAAGTTGAGGCCGATCAGGTGGCCGCGGGCGTCCAACACCGGCGAACCGGAATTGCCGCCGGTGGTGTCGAGGTTGGTGAGGAAATTCACGGTCTGGGTCTTCAGACTCGGCTCGGCGGTGCTGCCGAAATCGCCCTTGGCGATCGCGTCACGCAATGGCTGGGGGGCATCGAACGGCGCTTGGCCGGTGTGCTTCTCGATGATGCCCCGCACGGTGGTCAGCGGCCGGTAGATCACGCCGTCGCGTGGCTCCAGCGCGCTGACGCGGCCGTAGCTGACGCGCAGCGTGGAGTTGGCGTCCGGGTACACCGCGCGGCCCTGGGATTTGCGGAAGCCGATCAGCGCCCGCATGTAGGCCGGCCGCAGGCGCAGCAGCTCGCCATCGCGGGCCTTGGCCTCGTCCTCCAGGCGGACGATCGCCGGCGTCAGCATGGCGGCGGCCTTGAGCAGCGTGTCGGCGGAGGCCGCGAGCTCGCTGGCGCCGGCCTGCATCATTCGCAGCCGCTCGGCTTCGTCGCCCAGCGCGGTGCCCGCATAGAGCGCGTCGAGCCGGCCCTGCAGTTGCGCTGGCGTGGCACCGAACACGGCGTCGAACTCGGCGACATGCTGCGCCGCCGGCAACGCCTGGTACTGGCGCAGCAGGTCGGCGAGCAGGGCCTTCTCGACCGCCGGCGCGTAGCGACGCTGCACCTGCTTGAGCTGGCCGGTGATCAGGGTCTCGTCGCGCTGCTGGTAACCGGACTCGCGCTGTGCGTCCGGCTTGCCGCGTTCCATAGCCAGCCGTTGCAACGTCAGCGCGGCGCGCAGCAGTTGCGGTTGCGAGCGGATCGCGCCGAGCAGCTGGTCGCGCTCGCGCATGGCAGTGGCCGCGTCGAGCGCCTGGCGGGCGGCGGTGATATCGGCCTGTATCCCCGCGGCATCGGACTGCCTGCCAAGCCAGACGAGCATCGCGGCCTCGTCGTCGCGGCGCACGGCCGCCGCATCGCTGCGACGCAGGCCATCGAGCTCGCCCTGAGCGCGCTTGAGACCGTTCTTCAGGCTGCCGACTTGCGCCGCGTAGAGCACCTTGGCATCGGCGTCGTCCCCCGCCGCGGTTTCGATCGTCCTGATCAGGCCGTCGTACAGCGCCACCCGCGACGGCAGCTGCCAGTCGATCTGGTTGGCGAATTCCGAGGCCATGCGGTGGCGGAACGTGGTGCCCGGATAGCCGGCCAGCATCGCGAAGTCGTCTTCCTTGACGTGGTCGGTGGCGATCTGCAGGTGCGCCGGCGGCGCGTACGGCACGTTGTCGACGGCATGGTCGGCCGGCTTGCCGTCCTTGCCGACATAGGCACGCAGCAGCGTGAAGTCGCCGCTGTGGCGTGGCCACATGAAGTTGTCGATCTCGTCGCCGTAGTTGCCGATGGCGTCCGGCGGCGCGTACACGAGGCGGATGTCGCGCAACTCGAGCTGCTTGATCAGGTAGAAGTCGGTGCCGTAGTGCATGTTGGCGACGCTGCAGCGATAGCCGGCCTCCTGCTCGCATTCCGCGATGACCGCCTTGGTGGCGCTGTCGACCGCGTCGTAGTAAGCCTTGCCCTGCTTGCCGCGCGCACCGGACAGGATGCGATCGGTGACCTTGTCGAACCCGGTCGTCACCAGCACGCGATAGTCGGGATTGGCCGGAAGTTCCGCGGCGCGGTCGGCGGCGATGTAGCCGTTGGCGATCAGGTCGCGATCGGGCCGTGAGTTGTACTGGATCACCCCGAACGCGACATGGTGGTTGGTCAGCACCAGCCCGTCCTTCGAGACGAAAGCGCCGGTGGCGCCGCCGACCTTCACCACTGCGCTCATCGGCGGCTTGGCGAGTTCGGCCAGGTCGCGTGGATTGCCCTTGAAGCCGGCTTCGCGCAGCTGCCGCGCGATATCGGGCAGCTGCGACGGCATCCACATGCCTTCGTTGGCGTGCGCAGTGGGAATGATGTGCAGGGTCATGGACAGGCTCAACGACAAGGCTAACAAACGGCGGCGCATGGTCGATCCAGCAAGGAATATCCCGCGACGATAGGCGATGCGGGGCGACGCGGGCAAACCCGTCGCCCGGCTCGACGAGGCCCGCGACGTATAATCGGCGTCTCTTTCCGCAGTCGCGGCGCCGCCTTCCGGCCACGCCCACGAGGCAATCCCAATGTCCCAAACGATGACCCCGCGTCAAACAAGCATGCGTGCGCTGGTCAAGCGCGAAGCCGGCAAAGGCATCTGGATGGAACAGGTGCCGGTGCCGGTGCCGGGACCGAACGAGGTGCTGATCAAGCTCGAGAAGACCGCGATCTGCGGCACCGACCTGCACATCTACCTGTGGGACGAGTGGAGCCAGCGCACGATCAAGCCCGGACTCGTGATCGGCCACGAATTCGTCGGCCGGGTGGTCGAACTGGGCGCCGGCGCGACCGGCTACAGGGTCGGCCAGCGGGTGTCCGCCGAGGGCCATATCGTCTGCGGCCATTGCCGCAACTGCCGCGGCGGCCGCCAGCACCTGTGCCCGAACACGGTCGGCATCGGCGTCAACCGCAACGGCGCGTTCGCCGAGTACATCGTGATGCCGGCCAGCAACCTGTGGCCGATCCCCGACCAGATCCCGAGCGAGCTGGCGGCGTTCTTCGACCCGTACGGCAACGCCGCGCATTGCGCGCTGGAGTTCGACGTGGTCGGCGAGGACGTGCTGATCACCGGCGCCGGCCCGATCGGCATCATCGCCGCGGGCATCTGCAAGCACATCGGCGCGCGCAACGTCGTCGTCACCGACGTCAACGACTACCGCCTGAAGCTGGCCGCCGACATGGGCGCCACGCGCGTGGTCAACGTCACCAACACCTCGCTCAAGGACGTGATGGCCGACCTGCACATGGAGGGCTTCGACGTCGGCCTGGAAATGAGCGGCAACCCGCGCGCGTTCAACGACATGCTCGACTGCATGTACCACGGCGGCAAGATCGCGATGCTCGGCATCATGCCCAAGGGCGCCGGCGCCGACTGGGACAAGATCATCTTCAAGGGCCTCACCCTGCACGGCATGTACGGCCGCAAGATGTACGAGACCTGGTACAAGATGACGCAGCTGGTGCTGGGCGGTTTCCCGCTCGGCAAGGCGCTGACCCACCAGCTGTCGATCGACGAGTTCCAGCAGGGCTTCGACCTGATGGAAGCCGGCAAGGCCGGCAAGATCGTGCTGAGCTGGAATTGAGCTTGCTTCCCTGTAGGAGCGTCCCATGGGCGCGATGCATTCGCCGGTAAACCCCATTGCGCCCATGGGGCGCTCCTACGAAAACCCAACGGAACCGCCATGTCCCTGACCGCCCGCTACGCCGCCGAACTCGATGCCATCCGCGCGCAGGGGCTGTTCAAGTCCGAGCGCGTCATCACCAGTCCGCAGGCGGCCGAGATCACCCTGGCCGACGGCCGCACGGTGCTGAACTTCTGCGCCAACAACTACCTT
>Ga0209640_10004815_pt1 | contig 11821 bp, 16 predicted proteins | sample RifCSP10_1_FD_184018 | JGI IMG/M metagenome (GOLD analysis project Ga0209640, IMG submission 184018) | Soil microbial communities from Rifle, Colorado - Rifle CSP2_sed 10_1 (SPAdes) (version 2) | ecosystem: Environmental > Terrestrial > Deep subsurface > Rock core/Sediment | place: Rifle... | reverse complement strand
ATATCAGGATCATTTTCGCCATCACTGCTGAGGACGGTTGCCGTAACAACCAATTCTGTCAAGAATCCTTCTGGGAATAAAGGCCTGATAGGCCTGTCAATGACACGGGAGGTCAGGATTTCTTTTTGGGTAGGGCGGCCTTCACGCTTAAAGAATCCTCCGGGGATGCGGCCGGCGGCATAGGTCTTCTCATAATATTCGACCGTTAGCGGGAAAAACTCAGCATTCTCTTTGGCCTTTTTGGCCATACAGGCCGCGACCAAAACGGTGGTACCGCCGCAGCTGACAGTCACCGATCCGTTGGCCTGCTTGGCTAACTTTCCGGATTCTAAAATAAGCTGTTGGGCTCCAAAAGGTATTTCAATATGGACTGATTTCATAGCTGTCTCCTGACTATTTGCGAAGATCAAGTTTATTGATCGTCTCTTGATATTTTTTAGGGTCTGTCTTTTGGAGGTAGGAAAGTAAACGCCTGCGTTTACCGATCATCATCAGGAGCCCGCGCCGGGAATGAAAGTCCTTTTTATGGGCCTTGAAATGCTCCGTAAGATAGTTAATCCTTTCCGTCAAAAGAGCGATTTGGACAACGGACGAGCCGGTGTCCTTGGGGTGTATCTTGAAATTCTCGATGACCTGCGTTTTCTTGGATTGAATTAATACCACTTTTTCTTCTCCTTTTTTCTTTTTCTGCCAGTGGGATTATCATAACCGCTTCATGCGAAAGAAGTTTCAACATGAGGCAGTCCCGGTTAGCCTCTAACCGACCGATATCCCTCAGCTAAGGGTCGCATTATACTATTACTATATATTATAGTCAAGATATTAAAGTTACGGCGCCTTTGAATTTATTGTTTTCTTCCCTATATCATGGTTTTAAAGGCAGTAGATTATCCCTGGAGAAATTCCCGCCATTTTTGGGCTTGCTTTCATTAAGCGTCTGCCCCTGCCGCAGTTTCTCATACAATTTTAAGTAGTTCTGTGTCATATGTTTAACCGTAAACTGGCGGCACACATACTCATGGCAGCGTTTGGGATCGAAGCGATGAAGATTTCTGACAGCCTCCATCATTTCGTTGACCGATAAGCTTAAAAAGCCGACTTCTTTGGGCACCAACTCCGGCAAAGAGCCGTAAGGGCTTCCTATCACGGGGCAGCCGAAATAGAGGGCCTCAATAATCGCGATCCCAAAGGGCTCATGCCAACGTACCGGGAAAAGAAGCGCCTTTGATTGCTGGAGGGCTTTATTTTTCTGTTCTCCAGCGAGAAAATCCATATAGCGGGCCCACGGCCGCCGGCGGTACCATTTATCTTTACCGCCCACCACCGCCAGAATACTTTTGGTCTGGCGGGCTATCCTCAAGCAGTCTTTTAGGTTCTTCTCCGGGCGTTTGGCGTATCCCAAAAAAAGCAAGTAAGGGCGCTGCGCCTCAAAATCGACGGGGCCGTACTCCTGCGGATCGATGCCATTATAAACAAACGTACTCGAGGCGTTGCGCCGCGCCTGGTCCTTGGAAACAAAGACCGTGTTGATATCGAACTCGCTGTCGGGATGAAAATTGTATTGGTGCATCATCAGATACGGTTTTTTGATTTTCTCCTTCGACTGAAAGCATAAATGGACAACATCGGTATCATCCGGGATTTGATCATTCACAAATTTTTGGGGGTCATAAATTTGGACTTTAGCAAAAGGACAATGCGACCCCTCCCCCGCCAAATAGCACACCTCATGGCCCAGGCGCACCAATTCTTTTCCCAGCCACCAAATGATCCGCTCCACCCCGCCATAGTCTTTAACAGGAATCGCCGTGTTATTAACAATCAGTATCTTCATTCTTGGGGAGTTGCCGGTTCCGCGGAGGATACTTCAACCGTCTTGATTTTATTAGGATCGATACTCTTAAGGACGTCGGAATCGATGTGGGAAGAACCTAAAAGTGTTTGGGCCATTTGAAGGAGCATCATGAGTTCCTCCTTATCTCCTTCGATATAATATTGGGGCCAACGGGTCTGCTCAATAACGCCACGCAATTCTTCTTCGGTAAAACCCTTCAACCGCTGTGCAATAACCTCCTCCCAGACCAGACGAAAGAGATGCTCTTTATCGGAGGCTTTCTCGACGGCCTCTTGAATGACCGATTTAAGCTGTTTTAATTGATAAAAACGGAGAGAATCGATCTTCTTCCCACCGACATAAATCTCGATCTCTTTGGGAGTGCCGCGTCCGCTCTTCGCCTCATCGGCATAGGAGGGCCCTGCAAAAAGCAACACAAAAACAGAAAAAAGATAAAAACGCCTATATTTAATTATTGGGAAGCCTTTGATTATTCAGTTCTTTTGATCAAGACCCTTACCGCCCTTTGGTCTTTTTCCAATTTTTCGACATCTCCGACTAATTTCTTTAATTGAGCAGCCGGCCTTTTGGTCTTATGGGATCTTACATATTCCTTACCGATATCATGATACAATCGTTCAATTTTCAGGCTCATGGCCGTTGCATCCAAATGCAACTTCCCCTTTCTTGAGAACTTAACGACCTCTTCCTCCCCTTTTTTGGCCAAGACAACCGCCTCTTGACTGAATTTCTGTAATTGTTTTTTAGTTTTTTCCCATTCCTTTTTGAAATCAAACTGTCTATTCATCACCAGCCTCCTCTATGCCTTTTGATTATTGGTATACTCCTAATTAGTGTCCATTATATCAATCTCTCGACAATCTGCGCAACATCTAAATTGGAAGTTATGTGATTATCGAAAAGGCTGTTGAAGGGCTTGCGTGTTCATTCTATAATAAAGGCATCATGAAAGACGCGATTATTCTTTCCTTACTGTTTTGTGCCGTGGCTGTGCTTCTGTTTTTTGGGGCCGTTTTTCTGTTCAAAAAGTCCATCAAGTCCACCCCCAAGATCGAAAGCAACGAAGAATACCAACAGATGATGACCGATCAGCGCTGGCGCATGCAGGATATCCAACAAAGGCAGAAAGATTCCATGCGGGACCAACAGCAAAGAATCCGCGATCTGCAGCGGCGTTAATAGATTTTCCTGTTCTGTCTAAGTGTGCTCGGTGGCGGCCAAAATCCGGCGGGTCATTTCTTCTTCATAAAGCCGGCGGATCGCATCCAGTTCTTTTTTACCAAGAAAAACGACGATAGCCTTTTCAAGTGCGCCAAAACGGTTCTTCAGGTATTGATACTGCGGGTCTAAGCGGGTGCGCTTCCCATCAAGGAATTTCTTTTTAAGAACATTTCTCCTCTTCTCTTCCATATATTCCTCAAACTGACCCACTAACATGCGATACGGCTGGGCATTAGCGCCACTTTTATAATCCGCCGTTTTCTTCAAGCTATCTAAAACAAACGCATCGACTTCCAATTGGGTAAAATAACGGTCGATGTGGTCTAAATCTTCCTTGGTCATTTTATAGCACCAGATAAGGTAGCGTCGGATCAAATCCTTTTCTCTTTGGGGCTTTACTCTTGATTTCGCCATAGAAGACATTACCAAGTGCTATTGACGATATTTTCCAGACCAGTGATGGAAAGATCAAGCGACTGGTCAATCGACTGGGTCAGGAATCCGCCGGGGGCTAGCGCCGCCCAAATAGCCAAAATGACACAGACAAATAAGAGAATATACTCGATGGCGTTCTGTCCTTTTCTATTTTGCAGCATGATATCACAACCTCTCGTCACACATTAAAACTATAACACATCGGCTTTTGATCGCCTAACTTTTTTATGACAGAAGGAACACCTCATCCCCTTCTTTGGCTTTTTTATCGACCTTTAAACCGACCAACTGCCCCTTCCTGGCTGCCGGCACATCAACGCTTTCGATTTGAATGGAACGGATTTTCTGTTTAAAATTTGTCGTTTTTCCTTTGATATGAACCTGGTTCCCTACCCTCAACGGGCCTTTAAGTTTAACAACCACCACCTGAATACGGGAAAAGAAATGAGTGACCTTGCCCACACACACAGGCTTAGGTTGCACCTCCGAAACCTTCTTTGGTCTCTTGGTTATCCTTTTACTTTTGGAAGCAGCTTTTTTTGGGCGAGCAGTATTTTTACGCTTTGACTTTCTTTTTCGCCTTAAACCTTTTTGCTTTTTCTTAAGATATTTGATAGTGGCTGAAAGAAGATGATCCAATATCGGCATGGGAGGCCTGGTTAAGGGTAAGTTTATAAAGTGATTTTATCGGCTATATCGGCAATGATCGGCAACCGGACGTACTCGCTCTGCAATACCTTGATGATGCCAACCAAAGAAAAAATACCCGCAATAAACATGCCCAACCTTAAAAACCATTGCCCCAGGATGATATGGACGATGAAAACGCCCACTTCCCCCACAAAAAGGACAAGGCCTTGTTTGCCGTGGCTCAAGACAAACGGGTTTTCCTTCTTTAAAACGAGGGGAAGGATACAAAAGATGGAAAGATAGGAAAGGATGGCGAAAACCTTTCCTTCGATAATCTGTGAATCCTCACTCGCTCGCCTTCTGTTCATTGCCCATGACCTCGATCAGCGAGTTGATATCACCGAAAGAATTGCGTTCTTTTTGGGGGTTATTGGGGTCTTCTTTCCAGACCCCGTCGATGATAAACTGGTATTTATAGACGCCGGGTTTAAGAGGCATGTCGATTTCCCAGCGGCCGGATTCTTTGGCTTCCTTTAACCGGCAAGATTCATCCAGCGCCCAGTCGTTAAAACTTCCGGTGACATAAGCGGACTTTGCCCCGGGGGCTTCGATAAAGAAGCGTATGGGGATAAGGGACTCCGCCTCTTTCTTGATCAGCTTCTCCATTTTGGGGGAGAACTGGTGCGCCGCTTCTTTTTCTTTCGCAGTCTTTACTTCTTTAAATGCCTGCTCTTCCTCAAGCGTTGCTTGACCCTCCTCTTTCTTCTCGAGAAAAAGGATCTCTTTGGCCAACGTGAAATAATCTTTTGAACCCCGGCAATACTTATCATAGGAAGAAACGGGTTTCCCCATGACAGCTGCTTCTTTCAATTTGACATTAATATGCACGATTGTATCAAATAACATATTCTTAAACCGTTCTTTAATTTTGGAAAGCATGGAAAAAGAATGGCGCAACCTGGAATCAAACATGGTCACCAAAACACGGCATTTGACTTCATGATTAAGCCTATCGCGCACGAGATTGACGATGTCCAGCAGATGCTCCACCCCCTGCATGGAAAAACGGCTCATTTCGACCGGAACAAGGATCTCCTGGCTGACGCGGATCGCGTTGACCGTGAGGATCCCCAAACTCGGCGGGCAATCGATCAAGATATAGTCATATTGGTCTTTGATATTCTGGAAAACAGAAACCAGTTTGAGCTCCCGGCCGATCTCATCGGAGAGCTCCTGCTCCAGCGTACCTACCAGAATGTTCGAAGGGACCACATCAAATTTATTTTCAATGCGTTTGATGATATTCTCGATCTTGAGCTTGCGGGGAGTGAGATTGGAAATAACATTGTAAATGCTGTCTTGGCTTTCGATATCCAACCCCAAAGAAGCGTGAGCCTGAGGGTCCAAATCCACCAAAAGCACCTTTTTATCGTTTTCGCTTAAGGCCGCCGCCAGGTTGATCGCGGTCGTTGTTTTGCCGCAACCCCCCTTCTGATTGGCTATTGATATGACTTTCATGGTCCGTTCTCTTTAGAATAAATTTGATTAACCGGATTGGGCGCTGGAAAACCGCACATGGTCGATCAAAACAACGCCTTTTTCCTTATTCACGTTCCACGATTCAAGGATAAAGGAGATGTCTTTGAGATTCGACCAATCCGAAATTTGTTTAAATTCGGCCAGTGGAATGGCAAATTCCTTCCAATTGTAACTGATGCCTTGCACATAATACGAGGCCATTTCATTCTTATCATTTTGAATAACGACTTTGACGATTCCCGGGTTGCCTTCCTCTTTGGCACGGATGGAAAACTGCAGCCAGCCGTATTGGGCGGCATCTATCTCGGGAACGGTTAAGGCGATCGTTTTGACCGGGGCGATGTCTTTCTTGAAATCATACGGCAGGAAAATGCGCCCGCTGTGCAAGGAATAGATGATTTTGCTCTCGAAAAACGAGGTTCGTTGCTTCAAAAAGGCCGTCAACCCGTAAAAAGCGCTGGCAAAGATGATGACGGTAATGAGTAAATTGATCAAAAGCCAGGCATTGAACTCGGACTTCGTTTTTTGATCGGCCTTTTTGCGCTTGCCCAGATACACTTGGGCCAGGTGGTCGTAAATTTCGTCTCTTGTCATATATATAAAAGTTATTCAATCGTTAAGAAATAATCTGCCCACCGAAAGGTGATAAGATAAATTTTATATTAACAAATAATACTAGAATTGGAAATAGAATTTATACTTTTTATATATATATTTCAAAATATTGTCGACGAGAATGGTCAAAAATCAAAAAGGCGGGTAAACAGTTGTCTCAATTCATTCTTAATTAGCTCATTTAAGCGCCCATAAAAAAGCCCCTGCTACTTTTTTCAAGTAGCAGGGGCAAAGAACGTTAACTTTTGACTTTGATTAAAAGTTTACGTTAACGTGGACGATCGCTTGCTTGGCTGTCTGACCACTAGTTGATGTGAATACGCCCTTGGGAATGAACCATCCAAGATTACCTCCGATTTGGACATCTTCGGTGTAATCATAGATTAATTCAAAATCGATTTCTTTACCAAGATCGGAGTTCTCTCTCTTGATCTCAACATCTACATCGCTGCTACTACCTGGCTGATTCAAGCTGATTTGAGAGATACCTGCACCTAAGTCTCTTTCCAAGAAAAGACCCGTCACGGAAAGTTTGGCCAATAAATCTTCCATCGGGTTAAACCCGAGGGTTATTGTATGGATTTCCGCGTTTGTCAGATCAAAGAGGGCGTTATAAATCTTGCCACCCGCTTGATTTTCAAACATGGGGTCCCATCCTGTAAAGTCACCATCATCATCAGAATCTTCAGCATTTCCTGTGACTTTGGTGTAGACGTATTGCGCGGTCGGGTTGTATTCATCAAAAGCCGGAATCTGGTAATTGGCGATGAATTGGACCGCCCAAGCATTACGTCTTGCGTGATTAGTACCAAAATTATGCGTACCTTTTTGGTAAGCATTTTCCACTTGAAGGTTTAACCCTTCAAACGGATTGGTGCTAACACGTCCACCAACGGTATATACCTCATCAGCTTTTATGCCTCCTGCAGGGTTTTGATCAACCTTTTTCCAGAAGTAGGCTTCGATGATGGAATTATAATCATCACCGAGCTGATAATTGGCGTTGATACCAGCAAGCATAGTATCATCATCGTGTGTATATATGCTGCCGCTGCTTGTTTCGTCAATCTGGGCATACACGATGTCGATGGTGAGCGGATTGTAATCCAAGATCGCTCGGATCGCATCCAGTGTTGTTTGCTTGGTTAGGTCATCAGCCACATCCGCGAGCCCTGAAGTGTCTGGCGCATGGTTATTGGTTCCGGATGAATCAACAATAAGGCTGTTTCCATAACGGAAACTTTGACGACCGATGATCAACGTTAACGGAGAATAGAGCATTTCCCTTAACGTTACGTAGGCCAATAGGATATCGACGCTCGAGTTGCTGCTATCCTCATGCACCCATGGTCTTTCATTGATTAAGGCGATCGTTGCCCCGACTTGATCCGTCAGGTCGGCATCGACTTGCAAAATAGCCTGCGTGAGAAAAGTGGATTGCTTTTCATCAACGCCGGTATTATGGCCTAAATCAAAGTTTTTTCTGAACAAATACGTGCTGTCAACGCTGCCGCTGACGCGCACGTTTTGTACAGCAGCGAATGCTGAGCCAGCAACCATCGCTGTAGCCAAGAGCATCGCTGTTATCATTAATAATTTTCTCATTAGTTTTCTCCTCCAAAAAGTACAAGTTATGATTAACCTAAGTTGTTAAAACGATTTATGACTAAACTAGACGTTATATTGCCTAGATAGTTTCGCCTTACGTCCAGCATACTGATGATACCGACACAATAGTATTCCATCCCTCCTTTCTATGTCAAAAATGGAATCATCGCTGGTTCATGCAGTTACTAAAGTTGAGTGTATTATCACACTCACTCAAAAGGGTGTCAATAATTTTTAATTTTTTTTTAAGACCCCTTTTAAAAAAAGGGTACCTAAAAAATGCGCCTGGGTGGATTCGAACCACCCACGCCGGCCTTAGGAGAGCCGCGCTCTATCCATACTGAGCTACAGGCGCATACTACCACAAAATCTTTTATTGAGAGAAGTATGCGCCAGTCCTCGCTTCATCTAAATTAAAATTTAAGCTAAGCGAGGGCAGGCGCTTTTATTAATAATATTTATATTCTAAAAAAACTTAACAATACGTTTTAGTATTTAATAATCGAATAGACCAAAACATCTTTTAATTTATCCTTACCCTTTAAAAATCCCAATTCAACGAGAAAAGCGACTCCTGCGATTTGAGCCCCCTGCGCCTTGACCAAATCACAAACAGCCCGAATCGTACCCCCGGTAGCCAATAAATCATCCACGATTAAGACACGGCTATTAGGGGTAAGCGCGTCTTCATGGATCTCCAACTCATCTGTGCCATATTCCAATGCATACGAAATACGTTTGGTTTTATGCGGCAATTTTCCTTTTTTACGCACCGGGATAAATCCCGCCCCCAATTTATAGGCAACAGTCGCCCCAAAGATAAATCCCCTCGCCTCCACCCCTACCACATACTCAATATTTTCTTTCTTAAATTTTTTTACCAACAAATCGACGGATTTCTTAAAAGCGTCCTTTTGTTTAAGGAGGGTCGTGATATCCTTGAAAATGATCCCTTCTTTAGGAAAATTCGGAATATCCCGGATATGCGATCTCAATTCACTCTTTCTGACTTTAGCGACCATGGACGAAGTCCTATCCCTTGCAAGAGGTGATTGATTGACGTTTAATAAATTTGGTCGGCAAAACCACTTTGACAGGCAGTTTCACTTTTCCTTGACTTATCTGGCTTAAATTTTCTGCACCCAAACGCCCCATCTCTACCAAAGGCTGCGCCACCGTCGTCAACGAAATGGAACTCGTCGTATTCAACGGATTATCGTCGAATCCGATGACCGACAGATCATCGGGAACGCGAAGGCCCATGCCCTTGGCCACATCCATCAGTTCCAAGGCCATCACATCGGAGGCGGCGAAAACCGCCGTCGGAGGACTGTCCAAGGAAAGAAGTTTCTTGGCCGCCTGGCGGGCGGGAGTACGAAGAAAATCGCCAAAGATCGTATAATTCTTGGGCACACGGATACCGTGTTTTTGTAATGCTTCGCGGTAACCCTCAAGGCGCATTAAACCCGATTGTGTTGAAGCATCGCCGGCAATGGTGGCGATGCGTACGTGTCCCAATTTGATCAACACCTCGATACATTCAACCGCCGCTTTTTTATTATCGACGGCCACAAAATTCATCGGCGTATCCAAAATATTATTCAGCACCATGCAGGGAACGCCGCTTTGAATGGCCTTCTTGACGACATTCACATCATTATCAATATCGGCGAAAATAATACCGTCAACATAATCCTTATCCATTAAAGAAGAATCCAGCCAGCCGCGATGATCGCTGCGATCCACAATGTGAATAAGGATATCCGCCTTCAGCCGGCTCGCTGACAGGCTCACACCATGAATGATCTGGCCCGCATAATAGGAATGAAAAATGTCTTCAAAACGGGGAATAACCAATACAAAGGTGGGTTTTCGTTTCTTACTCATCCTTTTCTTCCTGTTCTTGTTCTCGTTGCTTGATGATCTGCCGAATTTTCTTAATGGTGGCCGCTTCCAGCTGTCGGACACGCTCACGGGAAACACCGAGCTCTTTGGCGATCTCGGCCAGCGTATGGGCCGTCCCGTCGGTTAAACCGTAGCGCATATCCAATATCTTTCGTTCCCGCTCATTGAGGGTTTCCAAAAATCCTATCGCCCTTTCTTTATTGATAAAAATCTCAAGGCTTTCATCAGGCGCAACAATATTCTCATCTTCAATGATATCGATCACCTGCCCGTCACCGCTTTCTCCAATTGGCGCATCCAGACTCGACATCTTGGCGATCGATTTTTCCAAATCACGCACCTTATCCACGGCTATCTTCATGGACTTGGCCACTTCCCCCATCCGCGGCTTGCGTTTCAACTTATGCGTCAATTTCTCAACGGTCTTTTTATATTTGAGGATTTCCTCATTCATGTAAACGGGAACGCGGATCATCTTCCCCTGGTCGATGATGGCGCGTGAAATCCCCTGTTTGATCCACCAAGCCGCGTAAGTCGAAAAACGAAATCCTCTATCAGGATCAAATTTTTCAACGCTTTTCATAAGACCGATGTTGCCTTCTTCGATCAGATCGGAAAGGGCCACGCCTAAGTTGGTATAACGTTTGGCGATGCTGATGACCAGCCGCAGATTCGACCTGATCATCTTTTCGCGGGCCTTCTTATCGCCTTTCTGTATCTTACGGGCGAGATCAATCTCTTCCTCAGGAGTCAACAAAGGGATCGGCCGCACGTCTTTAAGGTAAGCTTTGATCGGATCGGTCATAAATTAACGTTTACGCGTTTTTTTCTTTGACTTATACCCGTTACCCATGGCCAACGCCGCTTGGGCCGCCGCCAACCGGGCGATAGGGACACGATACGGCGAACAGCTGACATAATCCATGCCCACTTTATGGCAGAAATGGATCGATGCCGGATCACCGCCGTGCTCGCCGCAAATGCCGATTTTCAGATTCGGCCGCTTTGATCGCCCCTTTTGGACGCTGATCTCGATCAGCTGCCCGATGCCGGCAACGTCGATACTTTGGAACGGATCCTCGGGCAAAATGTTTTTCGTTACATAATCCGGTAAAAAGCCCCCAATGTCATCGCGAGAAAAACCAAAACCCATTTGAGTCAGATCGTTCGTCCCAAAAGAAAAAAATTCAGCGTCTTCGGCGATTTCATCGGCTGTTAACGCGGCTCGCGGGATTTCGATCATCGTCCCCCAAAGATACGGAATCTTTTTTACCTTATATTTTTTGCATACCTCCTGCTCGATACGATCCATAATCTTCCTTTGATCCCTTAGTTCATTAACAGAACATACAACAGGAATCATGATCTCCGGATACACTTTCCTCCCAGCTTTCAACAACTCGATAGTCGCCTCTAAAATGGCCTTGAACTGCATTTCGCTTATCTCCGGGAACGTGACCCCCAAGCGCACACCGCGGTGGCCCATCATCGGATTGGTCTCATGCAATGAGGCCGCCCGCTTCTCCAATTCCTCCGTCGAAATTCCAAGACTCTTGGCCAAATCCACCAATGCCTCTTTCTTTTTCGGGACGAATTCGTGAAGTGGCGGGTCCAGCAAACGGAATGTGACCGGAAATCCGCTCATCGCCTCCAAGGTTCCCTTAACATCACTTTTGACGTGAGGATATAACTCATCCAATGCACGCTGACGCTCCTCCGGCGTTGATGAAACGATCATTTTTCTTAATTTAAAAAGGGGCTCTTCGGAATTCTTTCCGTAAAACATATGCTCGGTCCTGAAAAGACCGATGCCTTCCGCCCCGAATGCGCGGGCCTTCGCCGCATCTTCGGGCGTATCCGCGTTGGTACGGATTTTTAACGTGCGTATCGTATCGCAGATCTTAAGGAATTCCATAAAATAAGGGTTTTCTTCGGTCGCATCGATCATCGACAGGCGCTTTTCATAAAAAGTCCCTTTGGTCCCGTTAAGCGTGATCCAATCGCCTTCTTTAA
>Ga0209640_10004814_pt1 | contig 11822 bp, 11 predicted proteins | sample RifCSP10_1_FD_184018 | JGI IMG/M metagenome (GOLD analysis project Ga0209640, IMG submission 184018) | Soil microbial communities from Rifle, Colorado - Rifle CSP2_sed 10_1 (SPAdes) (version 2) | ecosystem: Environmental > Terrestrial > Deep subsurface > Rock core/Sediment | place: Rifle... | reverse complement strand
TTGGGCAGCGGCTTCATGGCGCCCTTTGGGCGATCACGGTCGCGCAGATACATGTTCATCGGCGACGTGAACATGTGGCGGAGCTTCGTGGTCGGCAGCAGCACGAGGAACAAGAGAAAGCCGACGAAGTGGGCGACCCACAACCAGCGGTGGGCGTCCTGGAGTGCCCCCGGGGTGGCGCCGTCGAACAGGTCGGCGATGGGGAAGGCGACGAACGACCATTCTTCGAACGACGGCCGGCCCGCCAGCGCGATCCGCACCGCCTCGAGCGCGAATCCCGACAGCCCGATGAAGAGGAACATCCCGAGGATGAGAGCGTCTTCGGGCTTGGTCTTGATCCGGATCCGATACGGCCGGGTGATGTAGCGCCGGACCATCGCCCAGAGGATGCCGACCACGAAGATCACGCCGAAGAGGTCGGCGGTTGCGGAGTAGGCCTTGTAGACGCCGCCGTGCAGGAACTTCAGCGACTCGGGAGCCTGGTGGTCGAGCTCGAGCACGAGCGTGGCCACGAACAGCACGATGAAGCCGAAGTAGATCATCGAGTGCATGACGCCGGCCGCCGGGTCGCGCATCAGCGTTTGCATCCAGACGCCCCGGCGGAAGTCGCGCATCCTCCGGTGGGCGTTGGCCCGGGTGGTGCGGCGGTTGTCGGGACGTCCGCGCTCGTAGTTGCGAACCCGGTTCGCCACGAGCCAGCCCACGACGACGAACACTGACGAGAGCGTGACGTAGAAGAGGCCCTTCAGCGCGCTCGGAACGTTGCCGAACGTCTCGCGTCGCGTGTGCGAGTCGTCGTGCCACTCGGTGATCTGGGGCAGGCCGCCTCCGATGAGCAGCACCGCCGCTCCGGTGGCGATGCCCATCCCGAGGGCGAGGTGATGGGGCTTCAGCTTCGGCCTGCGCACGCGGCGGAATCTACCGGCTCACGAGCGCAGGCAATGGAAAAGGGGTGCGGCCTCGAGGTCGAACGCCGAGCGGCTAGTGAAGCGCCTTGGCGTCTGCCGCCGACAAGCGTCGCGCGAGGATGGCGAGGATCTTGACCGCGATTTCGGGTACCTCGCGCAAGACGGCGCCGAACTCCCGACCGTCGAGTACCCACAATTCCATGTCGGTCTCGGCGACGACGGTGGCGTTGCGGGGCACCCGATCGAGCAGGGCCAGCTCGCCGAAGAAGTCGCCCTTTTTGAGGGAGGCGACCTTTCGACCCTTGCGCCGCACGACCGCCCGACCCTCGCCGATCACGAAGAACTCGTAGCCCGGTCGGCCTTCGCGGGTCAGCTCTTCACCGGCGAAGGCACGGTGCGACGTTGCGTGCGACGAGATCCGCTGCAGGTCGCGCTTCGAGAGCGACGAGAACAGCGAGACCTTCGCCAGGCGATCCTGGTAGGCGCCCTTTTTCATTCCTGCCATCGATGCCCCTGCTCCTAGTGGACCGAACGCGAGTCGTGATCGCGCAGACGCCGCGCCATCCCCGTCAGGAGCTTGTGGGCGAGCCCAGGCACCTCGTCGAGGAGACCGGAGAACTCCCGCTGCCCGAGGATGAACAGCTCCATGTCGGTCGCCGCCACGATGGTGGCGTTGCGGGGCGCCCGGTCGAGGAGCGCGAGCTCCCCGAAGTAGTCGCCTCGCTTCAGCGACGCCACCTTCTTTCCCTTGCGCTTCACGGTGGCCACGCCCTCGGCGATCACGAAGAACTCGTGCCCGGGCTTGCCCTCGGCCACGAGTTCCTTGCCTTCCTTGACCTGCACGTTCTCCGCGCGCCGGGCGATCAACTTGAGATCGTTCTTCCCACACGCGGCGAACAGCGGGACTTCGGCCAGATGGTTGAGATAGTCGCCCTTGCTCATCGTCTCTCCCCGGCGACATCCGTCGCCTCGTCTTGCTGCCGGGACCCTGCCCCGGCCTGGCTGTGCGCGCCGGAGCCTAATCGCTCCACCGCCCGGTTCAACCGGGACGTTCACGACGACGAAACACGGTCGCAACATCCGGCTCTTACCGTCGCAAGCCATGGATGCCATGCTCGGGGAAGTCGCCCTGATCCACTGGCCCGACGAGGCGGAGCGCCTCGAGCGGACTCGCCGGCGTGGCGCCCCCCGCCTGCTCTTGCTCGGCCCGGGAACGGAGGCGCCCGCGGTGGCGGATCCCCTCGAGGATTGGATGCGCCTCCCGGCGCCCGACGACGACCTGCGAGCGCGGATCCGCACCCTCGAAGCCCGGGCGTCGACCGACGTCTCGCCCCGCGTCGTCGACGGCACGCTCGCGCACCACGGAACCTGGGTTCCGCTCTCACCGTTGGAGGAGCGCCTGGCCGGCGCCCTGACGGAGCGCTTCGGCGCCGTCGTCGGACGGGAGGCGCTGATGCGCGCCGCGTGGCCCGACGCCCCGCCATCCCGCAACGCCCTCGACGTGCACGTCCTGCGACTGCGGCGTCGCATCGAGAACCTCGGGTTGGAGATCCGCACGGTGCGGTCGAGGGGTTACGTCCTCCAAATGGGGAACGGCCAGATGGCAAGGAGCCAGATGGCAAGGAGCCAGATGGCAAGGAGTTCGTGACCCGCGGGTGATCAGGCCATGACCGCGACATGATCAAGAAGGCGGCGGCTCGGATTTCGGCGCCGCTGCAGGAGTTCCTCGCTCTCGAGGCGTCGGGCGGCATCGTGCTGCTCGGCGGCACGGTGGGGATCTTCGCTACATCGATTCTGTCGGCGACGCTCGGTTCGCTCTGGCTCGTCCGCGTTGCGCCGCGGGTGCGAGTCGGAGTTGGACGTCGCCGCGGCCTGACCCGGGCGACCGGCGACCGCAAGAAACAGGTCAGAAATTCGACGCCAAGCCGTCACGGTCTCGACCCGGCCGGGCAACGTTGGCCTCGCAGACTGCGGTGGTCCATTTGGCTACAACGCAGTATGGGAGGTGTGAGGGATGAGCGGAGATGAGGTCAAGGCTCTTCTCGATAACACGTTCGTCCTCGTCGCCGCGGTTCTCGTCATCTTCATGCAGGCGGGTTTCGCGATGGTCGAAGCAGGATTGACCCGCGCCCGCGACGCCGGGAACATCGTGATGAAGAACCTGATGGACTTCGCCATCGGCGTGGTCATGTTCTTCTTGGTCGGGTTCGCATTCATGTTCGGAACCGGCAATGACTGGATCGGCTGGAAGGGTTTCGGCCTCGGCGGCCTCTCCGACCCGTTTGTTTTCAATCTCTCGCCCGCCACGTTCTTCATCTTCCAGGTGGCGTTCGCGGCCACCGCGGCCACGATCGTTTCGGGCGCCATGGCCGGCCGGACCAAGTTCAAGGCCTATGTCGTCTACTCGGTGGTGATCAGCGCGGTGATCTACCCGATCTTCGGGCACTGGATGTGGGGCGGCGGCTGGCTGTTCCAAAAGCAGTTCCTGGACTTCGCCGGGTCCACGGTGGTCCACGCCACCGGCGGGTGGGCGGCGCTCATGGGAGCGCTCCTGGTCGGCCCGCGACTCGGTCGCTACGGCGCCGACGGCAAGCCGCGTGCGCTCCCTGGCCACTCGATTCCGATGGCGATGCTTGGCGTGTTCATCCTTTGGGTTGGCTGGTACGGGTTCAACCCGGGAAGCCAGCTCGGGGCTGACTTTCCCATCGTGGCGGACGTCGCCTTGACGACCACGTTGGCGGCCGGCGCCGGCGCGATCGTGACGATGGCGCTCATGTGGGTGACATCGGGTAAGCCCGACATCTCCATGACGATGAACGGGGCGCTCGCGGGACTCGTTGCGATCACGGCGGGCTGCGTGTTCGTGTACCCGTGGGCGGCGCTCTTCATCGGGGCGATCGCCGGGGCCGTGGTGGTCGGCGCCGTGCGGTTCTTCGACCGCCTCAAGATCGATGACCCGGTCGGCGCCATCTCCGTGCATGGTGTGTGCGGCCTGCTCGGGACGCTCCTAGTGGGTGTGTTCGCGGCGCCTGCGCTCGTCGAACGTGCCGCCCTCGGGGGTTCCGGCGGGCTGTGGTACGGCGAAGGCTTCACCCAGCTCGGGCGACAGGCGCTGGGCTCCGGCGCCAACCTCGTCTGGGTGATGGCGACGGCGTTCATCCTCTTTTCCGTGATCAAGAAGGTCATGGGGCTGCGGGTGACCGACGAGGAGCAACTCGCTGGACTCGACGTCGCTGAGCACGGCGCTCCGGGCTACGGCGAGATGGTCTTTGGTGCCGCGACCCACACCGCTGCCGCCCCCGTGCCGGCAACGACGTCGGTCTGAGACGCGAGAGGAATGCCATGAAGATGATCACGGCAGTGATCAAGCCCCACAAGCTCGACGAGGTGAAGGAGGCCCTGACGGCCGCGGGGGTGCAGGGCCTCACGGTCAGCGACGTGCGCGGCTTCGGCCGCCAGCGAGGGCACACCGAGACCTACCGTGGGGCGGAATACACGGTCGACTTCCTCCCGAAGGTCATGGTGGAGGTCGTCGTCGGCGACGCCCAGGCCGATCAGGTCGTGGGGGCCATCAGCGACGCCGCCAACAGCGGCAAGATCGGGGACGGCAAGATCTGGGTCACGTCGGTCGACCAGATCACCCGGATCCGCACGGGGGAACAGGGCAACGAGGCCTTGTAGAACCTGACGAACGGGCGCCGTGGCCACCATCACTCCCATCCGTCCTCCATTGGAGGAGATCCCGCCGCCGGCGGATGCGAGTGGTGGTGGTCGCGCGTCCGTCATGCTCGTGACGGCGGTGGTGCCGCCGCACCGGCTCGACGCCGTGCATGACGCAGCGCTTGACCAGGGCGTCCCCGGCGTCACCGTGACCGATGTGCAGGGATTCGGCCGCCAAGGCGGCCACCAGGCCACATACCGGGGGGCGGAATACGACATCGAGTTCGTCCCGAAGGTGCGCGTCGACATCCTGGTGCATCACGCCGCGGTCAAGCCGTTGGTCGACGCCCTCGTCGGCGCGGTGCGCACCGGCCAGATCGGGGACGGCAAGGTGTGGGTGAGCGAGGTCGAGTCGGTGACCCGGATCCGCACCGGTGAGGTGGGCCCCGAAGCCCTATAGAAACCCCTGTAGGGAAGCCCTATAGGGAAGCCGCCTCGTCGCTTCGGGGTGTGTGAGTGTCTGCCCGGCGTCAGCCGGGCAGACACTCACACATTCGTCTCGGGGCGGCGCCGCGTCGGAAACCCCAGGTGTCCGGGAATACATGCGCGGCCACAAAACCTTGATACTGGGTGACTCAAGTTCTCGCAGGACCAATCCGGTCCCCACCGCGTGAACCGCCACGTTTCCGCACGTTCGGGAGGAACACTCATGGGAAAGGCCGTCGGCATCGACCTCGGGACCACCAACTCGGTGGTGGCTGTCCTCGAGGCGGGCGAGCCCACCGTCATCACGAATGCCGAAGGCCAGCGCACGACGCCGTCGGTCGTCGCCTTCACCGAAAAGGGTGAGGTGCTCGTCGGCGAGGTGGCCAAGCGCCAGGCCATCACCAACCCCGACCGCACCATCCGGTCGGTCAAGCGCCACATGGGCGAGGACTGGCACGTCGAGATCGACGCCAAGAACTACTCGCCGCAGGAGATCTCGGCCCGAACCCTCCAGAAGCTCAAGCGCGACGCCGAGGCCTACCTCGGCGACGACGTCACCGAGGCCGTCATCACCGTCCCGGCGTACTTCGACGACGCCCAGCGCCAGGCCACGAAAGAGGCAGGCCAGATCGCCGGCCTCGAGGTGCTCCGCATCATCAACGAGCCGACCGCCGCCGCCCTCGCGTACGGCCTCGACAAGGAGGAGCACGACCAGACGATCCTCGTGTTCGACCTCGGCGGCGGCACCTTCGACGTGTCGATCCTCGAGATCGGCGACGGCGTCTTCGAGGTCAAGTCGACGCACGGCGACACCCACCTCGGCGGCGACGACTGGGACGACCGCGTCATGGAGTGGCTCGTCGCCGAATTCAAGAACGCGCACGGCGTCGACCTGTCGGCCGACAAGATGGCCAAGCAGCGCCTCAAGGAAGCGGCCGAGAAGGCCAAGATCGAGTTGTCGTCGGCCGGCGAGACCACCATCAACCTGCCGTTCATCACCGCCACCGACGCCGGGCCGCTCCACCTCGAGACCAAGCTCACCCGCGCCAAGTTCCAGGAGCTCACCGCCGACCTTGTCGAGCGGTGCCGCGGACCATTCGAGCAGGCGATCAAGGACGCGGGACTCAAGGCGTCCGACCTCGACCACGTCATCCTCGTCGGCGGGTCGACGCGCATGCCCGCCATCCAGGATCTCGTCCCCAGCATCACCGGGAAGGAGCCGCACAAGGGCGTCAACCCCGACGAAGTCGTCGCCATCGGCGCGGCGATCCAGGCCGGCGTGCTCAAGGGAGACGTCAAGGACGTCCTCCTCCTCGACGTCACGCCCCTGTCGCTCGGCATCGAGACCAAGGGCGGCGTGATGACCAAGCTCATCGAGCGCAACACGACGATCCCGACCAAGCGCTCGGAAACCTTCACCACCGCCGACGACAACCAGCCGAGCGTCGAGGTGCACGTTCTTCAGGGTGAGGGCGACCTCGCCATTCGCAACAAGTCGCTCGGAAAGTTCCAGCTGGTCGGGCTGCCCCCGGCTCCCCGCGGCGTCCCCCAGATCGAGGTCACCTTCGATATCGACGCCAACGGCATCGTGCACGTGTCGGCCAAGGACCTCGGCACCGGCAAGGAACAGGCGATGACCATCACCGGGGGTACCGCGCTGCCCAAAGAAGAGATCGACAAGATGGTCAAGGAGGCCGAGGCGCACGCGGACGAAGACCGCAAGCGCCGCGAGGAGATCGACGTTCGCAACAACGCCGACAACCTCGCCTACCAGACCGAGAAGCTGCTCAAGGAGCAGGGCGAGAAGGTGAGCGACGACGAGAGAAAGGACATCGAAGAGAAGCTCGCCGCCCTCAAGACCGCCCTCGAGGGCGACGACGTCGCTGCGGTCACCGCCGCGCAAGAAGAACTCCTGACGGCGAGCCAGACCTTTGCGCAGCGCCTCTACGAGCAGGCCTCGGCCGACGCGGCTGCGGCCGGCGACGGGCCGGACGACACCGGGGCGACCGTCGACGACGACGTCGCCGACGCCGAGATCATCGACGAGACCCCCGGTGAGGCGGCGAGCTGATGGTGGGTGACGGACTCGGCCACAAGGCACATGACGGCGAGTCGGACGACGGCGAGCCGCGTCGGGAGGAACCGGACGAGTCCCCAGCGGATGCTGTGACGCCATCCGAAGACGAGGACCAGGCCGACGCGGACCCGATCGTCGTGCTCGAGCGCGAACGCGACGAGCTCACCGGCGTGCTCCAGCGCGTCCAGGCCGACTTCGAGAACTTCCGCAAGCGGGTCATGCGCGACCAGGCGACCCAGGTGGATCGCGCCCACGAGTCCCTCGTCGAGCAGCTTCTTCCCGTCCTCGACAGCTTCGAGCTCGCCGTCCTCAATGTCCCGGCCGGCGACGTGGGGGAAACCGCCCAGAAGCTCAAGAAGGGGATCGAGTTGGTCTACGCCGAGCTGCTCGGCGTGCTCGAGAAGGCCGGGCTCGAGCGACTCGATCCGTTCGGCAAGCCGTTCGATCCCGAGGAACACGAGGCCGTGATGCGCGACGAGGGCGAGGGTGAGCCCGTCGTGCGGGAGGTTCTCCGGACCGGCTACCGCCTGAAGGGCCGTGTGTTGCGCCCGGCCATGGTGCGGGTCGGCCCGGCCGGCGAGCGGGCCTGAGGACAGCCGTGGCTCCCCAACGGGAGTGGTTCGAGAAGGACTACTACGCGACGCTCGGCGTCCCGCAGGGCGCCGACCAGAAGACCATCGCGAAGGCGTATCGGAAGCTGGCGCGCGAGCACCACCCCGACGCCAACCCGGGCAACGCCGACGCCGAGGAGAAGTTCAAGGAGATCTCGGCGGCCTACGACGTGATCGGCGACGCCGAGAAGCGCAAGGAGTACGACGAGGTGCGGCGCATGGCCGCCTCGGGCTTCGCCGGCGGTGCTGGCCGTTTCAACTTCACCGACTTCGGTGGCGATTTCGGGGACCTCGACGACATCCTGGGGACGTTTCTCGGCGGCGGTCGAGGCGGTCGAGGGGGTCGCCCGGGAGCGCGCCAGCCACGGGCGGCTCGCGGCGCGGATCTCGAGGCCGAACTCTCACTGAGTTTCGACGACGCCATGCGCGGCACCACGACGTCGGTCGCCGTCGACGCCGACCGTTCGTGTTCCGTCTGCCACGGCACCGGCGCCGAGCCGGGCAGCGCGCCGCGCCCGTGCACCGACTGTCGGGGATCCGGCACGGTCGCCGTCGACCAGGGGCCGTTCTCGTTCTCGCAGCCCTGCCCGACGTGTCGCGGCGCGGGCCAGATCATCGAGCGGCCGTGCCAGCGGTGCGGTGGTCGGGGCGTCGAGCGCGCCCGCCAAGACGTCAAGGTGCGGATTCCCGCCGGCGCCGTCGATGGCGAACGCATCAAGGTTCCGGCCCGCGGCGCCCACGGAATGCGCGGCGGCCCACGGGGCGACTTGTGGGTTCGGGTCCACGTGCCAGGCCACCCGCTGTTCGAGCGGCGTGGCCGTTACGACCTCGGGATCCGGGTCCCCGTCACCCATACCGAAGCGACCCTCGGCGCCGACGTCAAGGTGCCGACGCTCGAGGATCCGGTGACCGTGCGGATTCCTCCCGGGACGCCCAGCGGGCGAACCCTTCGCGTGAAGGGCCGCGGCGCGCACAAGCCCAAGGGCGGCCGGGGCGATCTGATGGCGACGGTCGACGTCGTGGTGCCGCAGAAGGTGAGCAAGGAAGAGCGCGATCTCCTCGAACAGCTCGCGGCCCTCCAGACCGAAAACCCGCGCCGGCATTTCGAGGTGTGAGCGGGATGGCCTCGGAGCGAGATGCGGCCACAATCCGCGGAGCGGTTTACGTGATCTCGGCCGCGGCGGAGCTCGCCGGGGTCCACCCGCAGACGCTCCGGTTCTACGAGCGTCGCGGCCTGATCCGCCCTCGGCGCACGCCCGGAGGCGACCGCCGGTTCTCCGACCGCGACATCGAACGCCTCCGCCGCATCCAGCGCCTGACCGCGGAAGGCGTGAGCTTGGCCGGCGTCCAGCGGATCCTCGACCTCGAGGACCGTCTCGAAAGGGCGCGCCTCGAGATCGCCAGGCTCCATCGTCAGTCGTCTTCTCGTGCGCAGTCGGAGGCTCGGCTGACCCCCGGTTGACCGCGGCGCGGGGCCTTCGTCGCGAAGGTGTTCCCCAACGGTTAGATTTCGCGCTCGTCGGTACGCGTGTGGCGGGACCGCACGTTCTCGGGCCGACCGGCCCTCGGGATCAGGAGTTGGTGAGGCGATGAGCGACCAGGATCAGACCTCAGGGGGCACGGGCGCGCCGGGTGAAGGGGTGCCTCCGACTCCTCCGACTCCACCGACTCCACCCACACCGCCCCCGACACCGCCTACCCCCCCGACCCCGACCCCGGCGCCGCCCGGAGATCCGACGGCACCACCCGTTCCGACACCACCAACACCACCGACACCACCCCCGATGCCTCCGGCCACCGTGCCTCAGGCCACGACCCCGCCGATGCCTCCGAGCGTCCCTCCGGCGCCCCCGACCCAACCCGCAGGCGGCGCACCCGGCGGTGGCGGCGGCGGCATTCCCAAGTGGCTGCTCTTTGGGGTTCCGGTGCTGATCGTGGCCATCATCGGTGCGGTCCTCGCCACGAGCGGCGGTGACGACGAAGAGAAGGTCAGCGCGGATGGCGGCGGCGGAACGACGTCGCTGGCCGACGCCAAGGCGGCGACCATCCAGATCATCGCCGAGGGTGGCATCGTCGACCCCGAGATCGGCCTCACCGAGGTGGGTGGGTCTGGTTCGGGCTTCATCATCAGCGAGGACGGCCTCGCCGTCACCAACAACCACGTCGTCACCGGTGCTGCCTCGCTCGAGGTGATCGTCCCGGGCCAGGACGATCCGGTCACCGCCAGAGTGCTCGGCGCGTCCGAATGCGACGACCTCGCCGTCATCGACCTCGAAGGCGGCGGTTACACCGCGACGGAATGGGCCAAGCCGCAGATCGACCAGGGTCTCGAGGTGTTCTCGCTCGGGTACCCCCTCGGCGATCCCGAGTTGACGCAGACGAGCGGGATCATCACCAAGACCAAGTCGAGTTCGGCCAACGCCTTCTTCGCGACGACGAACTCGATCGAGCACGACGCCCGCATCAACCCCGGAAACTCGGGCGGCCCGCTCGTGCTCGAAGACGGCTCCGTCCTCGCCGTGAACTACGCCGGCAGCGACGAGACCGATCAGAACTTCGCGCTGGGTCTTCCCAAGGCGAAGGAGATCGTCGACCAACTCGCCAAGGGCAAGGACGTCAACTCGTTGGGCATCAACGGCCAGGCCGTCTTCGACGAGAACGCCGGCATCTCCGGCATCTGGGTGCTCAGCGTGAAGTCGGGATCGGTGGCCGACAAGGCCGGGATCGAAGGCGGCGACATCATCACTCGCCTCGAGAACACGACGCTGGCCGAGGACGGAACGCTCAACGACTACTGCAAGATCCTCCGCAGCCACGACGCCGACGACACCCTCACGGTCGAGGTGCTCCGGTACGCCACCGAGGAAGTGCTCAAGGGCCAGATCAACGGCGACGAGCTCGAACTGTCGTTCTCGTTCGCACAGCAAGAAGCCGGAGAGGTCGCCACGGGCGAGAGCTACTCGGGCTTCACCCAAGTCGAAGACGACACGGGCAGCATCAGCGTCGAGATTCCCGTGGAATGGAGCGATTTCAGTGGCGCCCCGGGCGAACTCGGGCCGAGCATCACGGCGTCGACGTCCATTGCCAGCTTCGGCGTGTACGACGCTCCTGGTGTGAACCTCCTCCTGATCCAGGACGTGCCCAACCCCGAGGGAGGCATCGACGCCGGCCTCGATGCGGGTGCGGTGGACTTCGCCGCCCAGTGCGCCACGAGCGAGGGCCGCAGCGATTACGACGACGGCCTGTACGTCGGAAAGTTCGACGTGTACACCGGCTGCGGAACCTCCGGTAGCGCCTTCTTCGTGCTCGCGGCATTCGAGCCTGGGAGCGATTTCGTGATCATTGTCGCCGTGAACGCCATCACCACCGCCGACCTCGAGGCGCTGGACACGATCAAGAGCACGTTCCTGGTCCTCTAGGAACCGCTCCATCAGGACTGCGTGGGACGCCCCCGGGGAACATCCCGGGGGCGTCCCGCGTTATCGAACGTGTGCCGACTTGACCCACGGGAGACCCGGAATGGCGCTGGATCCAAATCGCTTCACGCGCAAGACCACCGAGGCGTTGCAGGCCGCGACGTCGCTGGCTCGCGCGTCGCACCACACCAAGGTGCTTCCCGAGCATCTCCTCGCCGCGCTGGTCGGCCAGCCCGAAGGCGTCGTGCTCCCGGTGCTCGGCCACATCGGCGTGGCGCCCAAGGCCGTGCGCGACGCTGCCGACGACGCCCTCGACCGCGTTCCCAACGTTTACGGATCCACGCAGGACGTCGAGATGGACCGCAAGACCCTCGATCTCCTCGAGCAGGCCGACCGCGAGCGCGAGCCCTTCGCCGACGACTACCTTTCCACCGAGCATCTGCTCCTCGCCATGGCCGAGGTCGCCGGCGGCGTCGGCGACCTCCTTCGCGGTCTCGGCGTGACGCGCGACGCCATCCTCGAGGCCCTTGGGAAAGTGCGGGGTTCCAGGCGCGTCACGAGTGAGGATCCCGAAGCAACCTACGAAGCGCTCAAGCGTTTCGGGCGCGACCTCACCGAAGACGCCCGCTCAGGAAAGCTCGACCCTGTGATCGGGCGCGACGAG
>Ga0209640_10004813_pt1 | contig 11823 bp, 7 predicted proteins | sample RifCSP10_1_FD_184018 | JGI IMG/M metagenome (GOLD analysis project Ga0209640, IMG submission 184018) | Soil microbial communities from Rifle, Colorado - Rifle CSP2_sed 10_1 (SPAdes) (version 2) | ecosystem: Environmental > Terrestrial > Deep subsurface > Rock core/Sediment | place: Rifle... | reverse complement strand
AGTGGCCCAGATATTCGGAGCAAAACCCGAACAATTTGAAAAAGTGGCGGCGAGGATAAAGGAACTTGGTTTTGACGGTATTGATATCAATATGGGTTGTCCGGCACAAGACATAGAAAAGTCCGGAGCTGGAGCAGCCTTAATTAAAAATCCAAAGCTAGCCAAAGAAGTTATCAAAGCTACGAAACGCGGAGCAGCGGGCATGCCGGTATCGGTCAAGACCAGAATTGGTTATTCTAAAGAAGAAATTAAAGAATGGCTGCCTGTATTGCTCGAAGAAGATTTGGCGGCTTTGATTATCCACCTCCGCACGAGAGATGAGATGTCTGATGTTCCAGCACATTGGGAACTGGCTCAGGAAACAGTAAACATGCGAAATCAGTATGCTCCAGAGACTATTTTGCTGGGTAACGGAGATATTAATACTATGGAAGATGCAGAGAGCAAAACAAAAGAATCCGGATTTGATGGGGTAATGATTGGAAGGGGTATGTTTGGTAATCCTTGGTTCTTTTCCGGACACATCCCCTCCCTCGAGGAACGACTCAAAGTTATGGTGAAACATACCAACCTTTTCCAAGAAATATTTAAAAGCGATAAAGATAAAGATGGGGGCAGCTTAAAAAACTTTGATGTTATGAAAAAACACTTTAAGGCCTATGTGACAGGATTTGATGGTGCGAGAGAACTACGCGCACTTTTGATGGAAACAAAGAACGCTACGGAAGTTAAAAGAATTGCCGAAGAATTTTTAAAGAACCGTGAATAAACAAAAACGCCCCGTATAGGGGACGCCTTTGGCTCATTGAGAGCCCTGCCTTGCCGCCTACCTGCCGGTAGGCAGGGCAGGCAGGTCGGGTAATTAATTTAACAAACGCCTGACCGCAACAGCTATCAAAAGCAGTAAGAGGGCGATAAGTAAGATGGTAAAGATTCCGCCGAAAGAGAAAGCCCCAAAGATAGAAGCCAGAAATCCTCCGGAACCAACTTTAATCTCCAGAGAGGAAGATAGCGGAGTGGCAGCCTTGCCGGCAGAGTCAGAGTAAGAGAAAGTGGCAGTAGAAGTTACTACCTGGTTATCGCCTTCCTTAGTAAAGTCGTCAGACAAGTGGGCATTTATTTTGAATGTCTGAATATTACCTATAGAGACGCTGCCCAAATTGTAAGTAATTACATTCTCCGTTCTGGTAAAGCTCGTGGCGTTAGTGCTATCGAACTCCAGCCCAGAAGCCAATTTAACCACCAGAGACGCATTGGTAAGATTAGCTAAAGGCTCTACCTCAATAGTTAAAACAACTTTATCTCCCGGATCCAGGGCGTCTTTATCGGCAGTAAAATTAAGTTTAGCGAAAGCGCTGCCGACACCGGCAACCTGCACTTCTCTAATTATGGTAGTGTTGGTGTTATTGGTGTTGCCCAATCTACCGATGAGACCGGCTAAAGCAACGCTTAATTGAGAAAGAGATGATTGGATACCACTTAAATCGGTGCTTTGGTTAACAACGGTCGTAGTATTGGTAAACCCGGTTGAGAAGTTCAGGATATTACCGTAACTGGTTCCGTAACCGTTCTGACCCACGGCTCTGTAGTAATAATTACTTCCTTGGTTGAGGCCCGAAATGTTTCCATAGATGCTCACCGAAGAGTTTCCGGAACCGAATGTAAAAGTAGAACTGGTGAGTCCCAGAGAAGTCGTCGGACCATATTCAAACCAACCGGTAGTAAACGAATTGTTAGGATTGATGTAGCCGTATAAAGTAGCGTTTGTGGAAGAATTAACCGAAGCGGAGCTCGTGGTTACGGTTGGTGCGTTCGATGTATTGAACTGTTGCTGGGTGCTGAAGCTCAATGTAGAACCGTATGAAATGCCCGAGTTGTTCTGAGCCACGGCTCTGAAGTAATAAGTATTGTTAGAAGCTAAGTTAAAAACGGTGAAAGAAAAAGCGTTTGAAGTGCTGCCAGAACCGATAGAATTGGTTGAAGTGGTCGAACCGAAAGAAGTGCTCGTGCCGTATTCAAACCAACCGGTGGTAGATGAATTATTGGGGTTAACCGAACCCTGAAGCGTAGCGCTATTCAAAGACACGCCAGAGGCGGTGTTGGTAACAACAATAGGCGCGCCTGAAGTTTGATTTGATTGAGTGGTAAAACTAAGGATTGTTCCCTGGTTAGTGCCAAGATTATTCTGCGCCATAGCGCGGAAGTAGTAAGTGGTGTTCGCGGATAAATTGGTCAAAGTGGAACTGAAATTACTGAATGACGTACCGGCGCCCATACCTTGTCTCGATGTAGAGGTACCCAATGATTGACTGGTACCGTATTCAAACCAACCGTCGGTAGAAGCTCCGTTAGGATTGGCCGAACCCATCAAGGTGACGCTTGTGGTAGAAACTCCTGAAGAGCCATCGGTTCTCGCAATTGGCGATCCGCCTTGCTGCTGCTGTTGGTCCGCAAGAGTAGTGAAACTTAATATAGAACCCCTCGCGGTGCCATAACTGTTTTGGGCGGCTATTCTGTAATAATAGGTAGTGTTGGACGAAAGATTGGAAATATTACTTGAGAAACTGTTTTGGGAACTCCCTCCACCGGCAGGAAAAGTATTGGTTGAAAAGCCCAGTGACTGACTTTGGCCGTATTCAAACCAAGCGTTGGTGGAAGAATTATTGGAGTTAACCGAACCGTATAAGGTGGCGCTCGAAGTAGAATTTACTGTGGCAGAATTAGTGGAAACAGAAGGTACATTACCTTGGGTGGTATTTGTTTGATTGTAACTATAACCGCCGAGTTGAGCCCGGATAACCAACTGGCCTATACCGCCGGGCGGCACGTCCCCTATCCTTAAACCATTTGAAGAGTTAACGGTTTCGTCACCGCTTTGTCCAAACGGAATTGTGGTTAACACGGCAGAGCTGCCCGTATACCATCTAGCTGATCCGGAAACTAAAGTTAAGGGCACGTTGCTACCGGAGTTTAAATAAATAACAACGCCATTGCCCACAGTAGAGGCGTTATCGGCAAAAACTAGACCAGTGATAGCGTTGCCGCTGGAAATACTGGGCGAAAGATTAAGTTTTAACCTGGTGTTAGTAGCAGTAACGTTAGAAGTATTGTGGTAAAAGATATTAAAACTCAAAACATCCGATGGATCGGCACTGACACTGGTCCCCCAGTTGGCTGTTGAGCCGGGAAACTTAGTATAGTTGGAAACGCGAAGAGATGAGAAATCACCCGAGGCGTTATTAAACTGAGCTGAAGTGGCTGAGGCCACGGGCATAAGAGACGCTAAAACTATCGCTCCTAAGGCGACGGCGAATGATTTATTTATTAATCTTTTACTCATTATTTTATTTTTTATTAATTTTATTTATCTTTTCGCTTACATTTAAAACTTCTAGGCTTACTCATTATTTGGCTAGAAGACTTAAAGATAAGGGCAAACCGTGGTTTGCCCTACTTCTTAGTTTGGAGCGGATTGGATGCCGCCGTATGTTTGCGACTGCTGGTCGTAAGTTGCACCTGATGGCGCTTGCTGGATATAAGTCGAGGGCTGGTCGTAACTGGGTGTCGACTTAGGTACCGGCTCTGCAACTCCGGGAATCGGTCCGTTAGGAGCTGATTGGATGGGAGTTGGTATAACCGGCTTAGGTTTATAAATGGGCTTTGGGGCCGGATTTACCACCTTCGGCTTACAATCGCAGTTGCAAGTTTGGGTTTGCAGCAAGGAATCAATGACTCTCTGCTGTTCGTTCACGACGCTCATGAAACGGATCCAAATCCAAGAAAACAATACTACCGCTATAACTAAGAATAGAGGCAGGTAGAAGATATTTAATCTCTTCATAGGATTTGTGGTCCGACCTACCTCAAGCAAATGCCGAAGGCAAGCCAGACAGGTGGTTAATTATTAATTGACCTGAACTTGGCCTAGCTTCGACGTGTGCTAGTACAATTTAAAGGAACGGTGACAACATATCACTTTTTACTTAAATTGTCAACTGTTTTCTTAACCTACGAGATTAATTAGACGGTTGGGCACAAAGATTACTTTCTTTAAGCCGCTCTTGGATAAGTACCTTTTGACGGCTTCGTTACTTAAAGCCACTTCTTTAGCCTGTGCCTCGGTGATACCGGAATCAACCGTAACCTTGGCTCTTAACTTGCCGTTTACCTGTATTAAAAGTTCGAAAGCATTTTCCCTAGAAAGTTTTGGATTGTACTTGGGCCAAAGGGCTTTATGTATAGAACCTTTGCCACCTAAGGCAGCCCATAACTCTTCGGTAATGTGCGGAGCAAAGGGAGCCAGAAGTTTCAGGAAAGATGTAAATTGTTCTTTAGTAACGGAGTAGGGCTTCTTTTCAAATTCATTCAGGAGAGACATTAAAGTGGCAATAGAAGTGTTATAGCCCAGATTATCAATACCGTCAGTGAGTTTCTTTATCGCGCGATGGAGCGCTTTTTCCAAAATGCTGTCTTTTTTAACTCCGAACTTTTTATCCTTGCCGATATCCCAAACTCTATTCAGGAAACGGATTACTCCCCTGATACCCGTATCACTAAAGTCCCCGCCATCCTCAAAGGGGCCGAGAAACATCAGATACATTCTCAGGGCATCTGCACCAAAGTTTTTTATATAGTCGTCGGGATTTATAACATTACCCTTGGACTTGGACATTTTGGCGCCGTCTTTAATAATAAGTCCGTGAGCGCGGAACTTCGGGAACGGTTCTTCAAAGTGAACCAATTTTAAATCTTTGAAAACCATAGCCAGGAAACGGACATATAAGAGATGCAGGACCGAGTGCTCGGCTCCGCCAATATAGACGTCCACCGGAAACCACTTCTTTGTGATTACAGGATCCCAAGGGGCTTGTCCCGAGCGAGCGGAGCGAGTCGAGGGATAACGCAAATAATACCAGGCCGAATCCAGAAATGTGTCGGACACATCCGTCTCGCGTCTCGCCCAACTTTTACAACCCGGGCAGCGTACTTTATAAAATTTCTCTACCGAAGCCAGGGGCGATTTGTCGCTGCCTGTTGGCCTGAAATCCTTTACATAAGGCAGCTTAACCGGCAATTGTTTTTCGGGAACAGTGTACCAGCCCGGCATCTCTTTTCTTTCTCCCTTATTTTCAGATTTGCACTCCTCGCAAAAAATCATAGGGATGGGCGGGCCCCAGTAACGTTGGCGGGAGATAAGCCAATCGCGCAAACGGTATTGAATCTTTTTTTCTCCGTGAGCCAGCTTAGTTAATTCATCTTTAGCTTCTCCGGAAGACATACCGTTTGATTTCCCGGAATTAATGAGCGTGCCCTTCTCTTCGTATGGTAAGTTAGTTTCTTTACCGGTTTCCATTATGACTTGGCGAATAGGTAAATTAAATTTTTTGGCGAATTCAAAGTCGCGACTATCATGGGCCGGAACGGCCATAATAGCTCCGGTGCCGTATCCGGCTAAAACATAATCAGAAACCCAGACGGGGATATGTTCGTTATTTACCGGATTAACCGCCTTAATGCCCGAATCAATTCCTGTTTTGATCGGTTCTGCCTCACGGTCATGCGTCCCCCGTTCAGCCAAAACTTTCTTAATATATTTTTTAACCTCATCGCTCGTTTGCCAACCGGTATCAATCCAAGATTTGGCCAGTTCAGGAGAAATAACCATAAAAGTCGCACCGTATAGCGTATCGGGTCTGGTGGTAAAAACTTCCAAGAAATGCTTTTTATCCGGCTGTCCGGGAATGCCAATTAAAGGAAACTTTATGGCTGCTCCCTCTGACTGACCTATCCAGTTTCTCTGGGCGATTTTGACTTTTTCCGACCAGTCAATTTTATCAATATTTTTTAATAATCTACCAGCATACTTGGTTATTCTAAAAAACCATTGTTCCAAATCACGCTTCACAACTTCACTGGAACATCTCTCGCACTTGCCGTTAATAACTTGCTCGTCGGCCAAAACGGTTTTACAGGATGGACACCAGTTAACAGCGGACTTTTTGCGGTAAGCCAAACCAGCCTTAAACATCCGGATAAAAATCCACTGAGTCCATTTGTAATACGCAGGGTCATAAGTTTCCAGATGCTCGTCCCAGGCATAGCCGTTACCTATCATTTGTAGTTGCCTATAGAAATTCTTTTGGGAAACTTTGGCCTGATCCATAGGATGCTTGCCGATTTTTATGGCGTAGTTTTCCGAATGAATCCCAAAACCATCCAAACCGATTGGTTCAAAAACATCGTTCCCCTGCATACGCTTAAAGCGTCCGTAAACATCCGTGCCTGTGAAAGCATACATATTGCCAACGTGCAGTCCCTCGGCTGAAGGGTATGGAAACATCATTAAGTTATAGAAAGGTTTTTTGGCTTTTTTAAAGTCCGGCTCGTAAACCTTAGTTTTTAGCCAGTTTTGCTGCCACTTCTTTTCTATTTTAGAAAAAGGATACATATAGAAGCATTATAGTCTATTTTAATCTTGGAATTAAAAACTTAGAACTTTAAAGGCATTTTCTGTTGTTTTTTCCGCAACCGCACCGGGAGAAATACCCAACGTTTTCGCGATAGCTGCCGCGGTATGAACAACATAAGCCGGTTCGTTTCTTTTGCCCCTAAAAGGCACGGGAGCAACATAAGGGGCGTCCGTTTCCAATAAAATCCTATCCAAGGTCAGATACTTTATAACCTCATCGTAATCTTTGGTAAAAGTAGTAACGCCGCCGAAAGAGAAATAAAATCCCAGTTCCATTAGTTTCTTGGCATCGTCAATTGTGCCGGTAAAGAAATGAATTATTCCGGGGTAATCATTCTTAAGCTTAGCCTTATTCTTTGTAAGAACTTCTATTAAGTCTTCAAAAGCATTACGGCAATGAATCATAAGAGGTTTGTTTAAAGCATTAGCCAGCTCTATCTGCGTTTCAAAAACAGAAAACTGCTTTTTCTTACTGGCTTCCTCAAGACGGTAATAATCCAAGCCACACTCGCCTACCGCCACTACCTTGGGATTCTCCCCAAGTTTTTTGTAGTAGTCGAAGTCCAGTTCTTCGCCACGGCTCGTAAAAGCCTTAGCCGCGTCCCCTTCGCCCAATTCTTTAATATCGTGATAAGACTTTTCGGTATGAATCGGATGCAAACCGATAGTGGCGTAGACTCCCTCCCTAAAAGAGTTGGCAATCTCAACTGCCTTAGAAGATGTGTCTTGTTGAGTGCCGACATTTATCAGCCAGACGCCCTCTTTTAGGGCCCTACCTATTACTTCGTTGTAATCATCATCGTAGGCCGCAAACTGAACATGACTATGTACGTCAACAAGTTTGGGCATATTATTTTCTTGGGAATAAAGGAGTTTCCGGAAACTTATGATTGTTAATAAGGTCTTTTATCTTACCGGACGTTTCCGGAAGCAAAGGTTCCAAAAGCATTGCTATAAAATCCAATTGAGCCACGGCGAATAATATATCTTTTACCGCCCGTTCTTTATCTTTAGAACTGTCACTTTTTATGAGCTTGAATGGCTGATTATCGGTAATGACTTTATCAACACTTTTGATTATATCCCAAATATAATCCATAGAATGGTTAAGGTTGTAGTTATCAAAACCGTTCGTATAGAAGTTGCCATGATCCAGTTCTTTGAAAAATTCTTCGTTTATCTTGCGTTTTTCTTCCTCGTGAAGTTCCAATTTGGCATCAACAAACATCCTCATTACCCGGCTTACCAAATTGCCCAAACCGTTTACCAAATCGGCGTTGTAAGCTTCTTTAAATTTATCCATAGTGAACTCACTATCCTCAAAAGGATGAATATGTCTTAAAAGAAAATAACGCAAAGCATCCGTGCCGTATTCTTTAACTACTTCAAATGGGTCAACGCCATTGCCTAAGCTTTTGGACATTTTGATGCCACCCTCGCCTACAATAAAGCCATGTATAATTATCTGTTTAGAAGGCGGTAAATTAGCTGACATAAGCATAGCCTGCCACATAGCCGCCTGCTGGCGAACCTGGTCCTTACCCGCAAATTGAACTACTCCTCCGGTATCAACCCAATATTTTTTAAAAGTATCCATGTCCTTTGGCCAACCGATAGTAGAAATATAATTTATAAGAGCGTCAAACCAAACATACATAATATGGCTTTCGTCGTCCGGTACCGGTATGCCCCAAGGCATTTTCTCTTTAAGTCTGGAAATGCTGAAATCTTTTAAACCCTCCTCTTTTATAAGTGTTTTTATCTCGTTCAAGCGAAAGGCAGGTATAACAAAGTCCGGCCGTTCTTCATAAAGCTTGGAGAGCGCTTCTGTATATTTTGATAACCTGAAGAAATAATTCTCTTCGTCTCTTACTTCTATTTCCCGATTGGGATGAAGCGGACAAATGTTATTTGTAAGCTCCGAATCTGTTTTTTCAAGTTCACAGCCAACGCAATATTTTACTTTGTACGCCTGCTTATAGATATCATCGTGCTTAAGGCAAATCCGCCAAAATTCTCTGGCAGCTTCTTTATGCGCGGGATCGGTGGTGCGAATAAAATTATCAAAAGAGAAATTCAGAACTTGTTTCAGTTCATCAAAAGTCGCGGCGTATTCATCCACATAAGCCTGAGGCTCTTTCCCCGACTCCAACGCTTTTTTATAAATCTTCTGCCCATGCTCATCGGTGCCGAAGTTTAAAATAACGTCGTACCCTTGAAGGCGCTTATAACGCGCTACAACGTCAGCTTGCACGAATTCAAGAGCGTGGCCGATGTGCGGACGGTCATTAACATACGGCAACGTAGTCGTAAGATAGTAGGCCTGCCTGGCCGGTAGGCTGGCCTGCCTGCCGGTAGGCAGGTCTTTTTTTCTAAAATCAGATTTCATTGAGTTAACGAAGTTGTTTAAATCTACTTAGCTAAAGCTCCAACTGTTTGCGACTCGTCTCTTTTGCCGCTTCTTTCGTCGCTATCCAATCATCAACCAATTCGCCCGCTATCACTGCTGCAGGAACCGCCAAGACCAAGCCAACAAAGCCGGCGACTTCAACTCCAGCCAGTAATGCGATAAGAATTATTACAGGATGGATATCTAGAGCCTTCTTCATAACCAGAGGCACGAGCACGTGATTTTCTATCTGCTGAATAATCAGGAACAGTACGAGAACATACATGCCGGTAGTGAAAGAGTCCGACAAACCAACCAGTACTGCCAAGCCTCCGCCGAATATGGGGCCCACAATAGGAACAAGTTCAAAAACCGCGGCGAATAGAGCCAGAATCAAACTGTATTTAACACCCAGTGTCCAAAGTCCGATAAAAACCAGAAAGCCTACAATCAAAGAAAGAATTAACTGGGCCTGAAACCAGTGTCCAATTTTCTTTTTAGACCTGTAGTAAATACTTAGAACCTTATCTTCCAAATCCTCCGGGAAAACGGCGCGTAAGAAACGACCTACCCCATCACGACTTAACGTGAGATAGAAAGCAGTTACCAAAACGGCTATTAAAGAACTTATGCCGCCGAAGAGCTTGCCGAATATCCCTATAAAAGAAGAACCGCTCGCAAAAAACATATTGGAAATTGAGGTCAAATTGTTATTCAGAAGATCGGTAACTTGAGGCGGTACGCCAAGGCTCAAAATCTGTCCGACAATACCTCCTAGATTGTTAAAAATTCCCCTTAACTCAAGAATGGCGATTGGCACCATGCTGTAAATAAGAACTGCCATAATCGTTAAGAATCCCAAGAAAACAAGAATTGTGCCCAATAGCCTTGGTATTCTCCAGGCTTCCAGTCTGATAACCAGAGCATCTAAAGCCGATGAAAGGAAAATAGCTAAAAGTAAAACTGTAACGGCGTTCCTCGCAAGGTAAAGCAGAACAACAAAACCCAACATAATGAGCACCCGCCACAGAGTTGTCCAGGAAATTTCAACGTTTAAACGATTCACTAGAATCAGTTTAATCTAACTTGAGTATATTCTGCAATGCCTCTTTGTCTTTGACGGGCCCGATAATAGCCAGGTTAAGCTTGCTGTTTTGGAATATTTCTTGGGCTAGGGTTTGTATGTCCCGAGACTTTACGGCATTAATTTTTCGTTCCAATTCCTTGGGAGTCAGGCTCTCGCCGTTCATTATTTCTTGTGTTCCGTAAAACCTGGACAAGTCATCGGATGTTTCAAGCCCTATCATAAGACTACCAACGAGATGGTCTTTGGCCCTCTTAAGTTCTTCTTCCGGAACAAGCTCATTCTTTAGTCTTATAAATTCGTCTATTATCGCTTTGACAACCACGATTAATTTATCGTGTCCCACGCCGGCAACGGCAGATAGACATCCATGGTCCAAGGACAGTTCTGTCTGGCTACCTATTTGATAAGCCGCGCCCATTTCTTCTCTGATTTTTTGGAAAAGTCGGGAACTCATACCGCCGCCCAGTATATCCGATAGCACCTCCAAGGCGTAACGTCTCTTGTCAAAAACATCAAAAGCTCTCACTCCCAGAACCAAATGAGTTTGGTCGGATTCTTTAAATTTAATTTCTATTTGAGGAGTAGATTGATTCTCTACCGTCTTTTTCTTTAAAGACTCTTTCCCGTGAGGAATGCCGGAGAAAATACTTTTAACCTTATCAATCACTTCGGCTTCGTTGAATTTTCCGGCAATAATAATCAAAGTGTGTGGAGCGATGTATCTTTCGCTTCTGTATTTCAGGAAATCTTCCCGCTTTAACTCCCGAATAACTTCTTTTCTGCCGGCAACGTCCCAACCAGCCGGCTGGTCGCCATAAAGCAGGTTCATAAAGATTTCGTGAATGCGGTGAGTCGGCAGGTCTTCGTAAAGATTAATTTCTTCTATAATCACGCCCCGCTCCTTATCAATCTCCTTGGGGTCAAAGACTTGATTTAAATAAATATCGGAAACAACATCCAAAATTTTGTCCAAGTGTTTGGCTTCGGCTTTGGCGTAGTAACCGGTAACTTCCCCGCCGGTAAAAGCATTATAAGCGGCGCCGATACTATCAAGTTCGCTTGTTATATGAAGCGCATTGGGCCTTTTGGTGGTGCCCTTAAAGCACATATGCTCCAGAAAGTGCGATAAGCCGTTGATCTCTTTGGTTTCATACTCGGATCCGGCTTCCACCAAAACAGTAACTGTGGCAGTTAAGCTCCCGGCCATAGGTATAGTGAAAATACGCAGGCCGTTATCCAAGACCAGCTTATTCGAGGCCATCCTTTAAATAAGGGATTAAGTTTACTAACGATATCCTTTCTTGCTTCATGGAATCTCTGTCGCGGACAGTCACGCCCTTCCCTTCCAGGGTCTCGAAATCAATTGTGACGCAATAAGGCGTACCGATTTCGTCCTGGCTATAATAACGCTTGCCGATATTTCCCCTTTCATCCCAAGCGGTAACGAATTCTTTTCTGAGAGTAGAATATATTTCTTTAGCTTTCTCCACTAATTCGGGCTTATTCTTCAGGAGAGGAAAGACAGCGACCTTATAAGGAGCGAGTTTTGGTTTAAGCTTAAGCACAACTCTATCTCCTTCTTCTTTGTAAGCATTACAGAGCACGGCCAAGACCGAACGGTCCACTCCCCAGGTAGGCTCAATCACATGCGGATAAAATTCCTCTCCAGTTTCCGCGTCTTTATACGGAGCTTCCTTAAAATGATTCTTTAAATCAAAGTCGGTGCGGTAGGCCAAGCCGTAAAGTTCTTTTCTGCCGAAAGGGTAATCGTATTCAAAGTCTATGGTTTTCTTGGAGTAGTGCGCTCGTTCGCCATCGGGAATATCCAGTTCGTGGACACTGCTTTCCTCTAAGCCCAGCTCATCTGTGATCCAATTC
>Ga0209640_10004812_pt1 | contig 11823 bp, 12 predicted proteins | sample RifCSP10_1_FD_184018 | JGI IMG/M metagenome (GOLD analysis project Ga0209640, IMG submission 184018) | Soil microbial communities from Rifle, Colorado - Rifle CSP2_sed 10_1 (SPAdes) (version 2) | ecosystem: Environmental > Terrestrial > Deep subsurface > Rock core/Sediment | place: Rifle... | reverse complement strand
CCGACCATGCACTTCACCGTCCGCGCCTGGCCGAGCAGCCGCGTCCCCGGCTTGACCGGCTTGATGGCGCCGGCCATCACCTGGGTGCGGTTCATGCAGTCGGAGACGATCGCCGGCGCAAGCCCGCGCCAGCGGTCGAGCGCGTCTTTGGCGAGCGTCTTGAACTTGGGCTCGAAGCGCTGGATCGACATCGCCGGCCTCCCTTCGGTTTCGCCCTCTGGGCACGGCGGCGTCCCCGGGGCGACGGGCACCGTACCTCATCGCCCGTGTGTCGCCAAGCGACGGCAACGGCGCGCCTTTCCTCTTTATCTCCATATCAAGGTGGCGGGAAGTTCGCCGGCAGTCCTCGCGGGCGGCCCACCTCAGGCGGCGTCGCGCCCGAGCCGGGACGGCGGCCGGAAGCGGTGCAGATAGGTCGGCACGATTGCCTCGGCCGCCTTCGGCGCTATTCCCAAGTCCTTGAACCCGAGCGCGCCCGCGGTGACCACGTTGTCGCGCTTCAACAGCGTCACCTGGTCGCGGGTGAGCAGCGGCTTCGGCCATAACTCCAGGAAAAACGCCTCGAAGGCGGCAACCGCGAACGGCAACGGCATCAGGAACCGCTTGCGCCCGATCTCGGCCAGCAGCAGGTCCATCAGCTCCTTGAAGCTGTAGACCACCGGTCCACCGAGCTCGTAGGTCTTGCCGCGGCACTTGGGCTCGGTGAGCGCCTTGACGATGGCGTCGGCGACGTCGCCGACATAGACAGGCTGGAAGCGGGTGCCGCCCGAACCATAGAGGTCAACCGCGATCAGCCCACCTTCCGGGAAAAGTTTCACCTTCGGCACCGTCGGGCAACCGAACACCGGCAGCACCGGCGAAAGCCGCGCCAGGCCGGCGAACATGTTGAAGAAGTTGTCCTCGGGGCCGAACACGACGCTGGGCCGGAGGATGGCGGCCGCCGGGAACGCCTTGCGCACTGCCGCCTCGCCGACCGCCTTGGTGCGCGCGTACTGCGACGCCGAGGACGCATCGGCGCCGATCGCCGACACGTGTACCAGGCTCGCGACGCCGGCCGCCTTAGCGGCGCCGGCGACGTTGCCGGCGCCGTCGACGTGGATGCGCTGAAAGGTGCGTTGGCCGCGCTCATAGAGGATGCCGACCAGGTTGACCGCCTCGCTGGCGCCGTCGAGGGCTGCCGCGACGGCGTCCGGATCCGTGATGTCGGCCGGCCACGGTACCACCTGGCCGGTGTCACCGAGCACCTTCAGGAAGTTCGCCGCCTCGATGTCGCGGACGGCGACGCGCACGGCGGCGCCGGCAGCAGCCAGCCGTTGCACCAGGTGGCGGCCCAGGAAGCCGGAGCCGCCGAATACCGTCACCACGCGGTTTTTCACTCGAATCTTCCGATTTTCAGAGCCCGTTTTACAGGTCGTTCCGGGGCGGCGCCGAGGCCGGTCGGGGGCGTTGCTACCGGCTTACAATGTCCGCCCGAACGCCGTCAACAGCGAGGGCGTTTGGCGGTTGACATCATACGGCCGGCGGATTAACGACTGTGCCGTTCGTCAGCCGCAAACGCAGCCTCGCCCCGGCGCCCAGGTGGCGGAATTGGTAGACGCGCAGGTTTCAGGTACCTGTGGCCGATGAGGTCGTGGAAGTTCGAGTCTTCTCCTGGGCACCATCCGTTCGAGGCCGCCGTCGGTACCCGCGGAGCGCCGGCACTTTGGGGTTAACAAGTTGAAAAGAAAGCCTAAATCCATAGAAGTCCACGACGGAGACTTGGCCCCGGGCGTCGATTTCGGGCGCTTCGTCGCCGTCGACACCGAGACCCAGGGCCTGAACCTGACGCGCGACCGGCTGTGCCTGGCGCAACTGGCGACCGCCGACGGCGCCTGCCACCTGGTGCGCTTCGCCGACGCTCGCTACGACGCCCCCAACCTCAAGGCGCTGCTCGAGAACCCCAAGGTCACCAAGATTTTCCATTTCGCCCGCTTCGACGTCGCGGCGTTCCGCAAGTACCTAGGCGCCAACGTGTGCCCGGTGTATTGCACCAAGATCGCCTCCAAGCTGGTGCGTACCTATACTTCCGGCCACGGGCTGAAGGACGTGTGCCGGGAGCTACTGGGCGTCGATCTGTCCAAGGAGCAGCAGTCGTCGGACTGGGCGTCCCCGACGCTCAGCGCCGAGCAGCTCGACTACGCCGCCGCCGACGTACTTTATCTGCACGCGGTGAAGGCCAAGCTCGACGCCATGCTCGAGCGCGAAGGCCGGACGGTGCTGGCCAAGGCCTGCTTCGACTTCCTCGCCACCCGCGCCGAACTCGACCTCAAGGGCTGGGGCGACGAGGACCTGTTCGCCCATTGATCTTGCCCGCCAGCGCCGCCGCGACCGGGCCGTCGCCCTTCCGTCCGCCGCGTGCCGGGCGTTGCCGTCGACTCGGGCCAGGGCGGTGGCTGGCGCGTCGCCGGGGGGTGTTTCCTTGCAAGGTTCGGGCCGGATTCCGGCCGGCTTGTCCTAACCTTCAGAAATTGTTGACCTTTCAGGGGCTTGAGCGCATACTCTGCGGGCAGGGATTAAGACTTTCTTTGCCGTTTTGGCCTAGCGTCGGCGGTCACCGCCGCGGCGCTACCCTCGATGCACTTGGGGGCGTCCGGCCGCAACATCGACGGGAACATCGGAACACGGACAAGGAATGACCAAGACCACGGCCATGTCCCACGCCAACACCGACGACCGCAACCGGTCCGACCTCGCCTCGGCGAAGCGGGTGCTCGGCATCGAATCGGCGGCACTGGTGGCGCTCGCCGGCGCGCTCGGGTCGGCGTTCACGCAAATCCTCGATGTCATCTCCGGCGTCACCGGGCGCGTCGTCGTCACCGGCATGGGCAAGAGCGGCCACGTGGCGCGCAAGATCGCCGCCACGCTCTCCTCGACCGGTACGCCGGCGCTGTTCGTGCACCCGGCCGAGGCCTCCCACGGGGATCTCGGCATGATCGCCAAGGGCGATGCGGTGTTTGCCCTGTCGAACTCCGGCGAGACCCCGGAACTATCTGATTTGGTTACCTATTCTAAGCGATACGGCATCCCCCTGATCGCCGTCACCGGCGGCGGCGCGAGCGCGCTGGCCAAGGCCGCCGACGTGGTGCTGACGCTGCCGCATAGCGAGGAGGCGTGCCCGCTGGGGCTGGCGCCGACGACCTCGACGACGGTGATGTTGGCGCTCGGCGATGCCATCGCCGTGGCGCTCTTGGAGCGCAAGGGATTCTCGCCGGACCAGTTCCACCAGCTGCATCCGGGCGGCAAGCTCGGCCGCCGGCTGTTGAAGGTCGCCGACATCATGCACAAGGGCGACGCGCTGCCGCTGATCGCCAGCGGCGCCGCGATGTCCGACGCGCTGATCGAGATGACCGCGAAGAGCTTCGGTTGCGTCGGCGTCGTCGACGACAAGGGCCGGCTGAAGGGCGTCATCACCGACGGCGATTTGCGCCGCCACATGAGCCCGAAACTGACGGGCCAGACCGTCGATCAGGTGATGACCAAGGGCGTCAAGTCGATCCCGCCCGACATCCTCGCCAGCGAGGCGGTCGGGTTCATGAACGCCAACAAGATCACCAATGTGTTCGTGGTCGAAGGCGGGCGTCCGGTCGGCATCCTCCACATCCACGACTGCCTGCGCACCGGGGTGGCCTGATCATGCAGGGGGTCGGCACCGCAGATCTGCTCCCCGGCGCCGCCGTGCCGCCGCCGACCCCGCGCCGCCGCTGGCTGTTGCAAAACCAGCCCAGGCCGAGGCAGTCGGCCCTCTACAGCCGTTTCGTACATATGATGAAGTGGTTGCTGCCGGGCGTGGCGCTGCTGCTGATCGCGGTGATCATGGCATGGCCGTACCTGCGCACCGAGGATCTCAAGTTCCGCATCAGCTTCGCGGCGATGACCGCCGACCAGACCGAGGACCCGAGCATGGTCAGCCCGCGCTATCTCGGCATCGATAAGGACGACCAGGCCTATTCGGTCACCGCCGATCTCGCCCGCAAGCTGAGCGGCAACACGCTCTCCGTCGAGCTCGAGATGCCGAAGGCCGACATCACGCTCAATGACGGCACTTGGCTGGTGCTGACGGCGGAGAACGGAATCTACCAGCGCCAGCAGCAGACCCTCGACCTGATCGGCGCCGTCAATTTGTTCCATGACTCGGGCTATGAGTTCCGCACCGCGAAGGCCCGCCTCGATCTCGAGAAGGGCACAGCCGCCGGCGACCAGGCGGTGCACGGCCAGGGCCCGTTCGGCGATCTGAAGGCCGAGGGCTTCATCCTGGTCGAGAAGGGAAAAACCATTGTTTTCAAAGGGAAATCCAAGCTCCTGATCTATCCCGGTATGAGCCGGGAAGCCGACCTCAGCAAGCCTTCCCGCGCCGCCAAGGGGGGCAAATGACCGCCGCCGGCCCGGCACGCGACCGGTGGCCGGCGCTCGCCATGGCGCTGGCGTTGGCGCTCGCCGGCGGCGCCGCCGACGCCCAGGGCCTCAACTTCGGCAGCGGCCAGTCGGACCAGCCGATTGAAATCACCGCCGACAACGGCATCGAATGGCAGCAGGAAAGCCTGGTGTTCCTGGCCCGCGGCAACGCCAAGGCGGTGCGCGGCGAGGTTACCGTGCTGGCCGACGAGCTGCGCGCCTACTACCGCGAGCAGAAGGGCGGCGGCACCGATATCTGGCGCCTCGACGCCATCGGCAACGTCAAGATCAAGACCGCCAAGGAGACCGCCTACGGCAAGCAGGCGATCTACCAGGTCGACTTGGGCGTGCTGGTGCTGTCGGGCGGCAAGGTGCGGCTGGTCACGCCGACCGACGAAATCACCGCCGACAAGCAGCTGGAATACTGGGAGAAGAAGCAGATGGCGGTGGCGCGCGGCAACGCTTTCGCGGTGCGCGAAAACAAGCGCCTCAAGGCCGACGTGCTGGCCGCCTATTTCAAGCCCGACAAGGCCGGCGACAGCAAACTGTACCGGGTCGACGCCTTCGACAAGGTGACCATCGTCACCGAAAAGGACACCGCGACCTCGGATCGCGGCGTCTACAACGTCGAAAGCGGCATCGCGACGTTGACGGGTTCGGTTCAACTGACGCGTGGAGAAACCGTTCTAAACGGTTGCCGCGCCGTGGTTAATCTCAATACCGGCATCAGCAATCTCTATAGCTGCCCGGCTTCCGGCTCGGGCCCCCGGGAACGCGCCCGAGGCCTCCTGGTGCCGAATACCAGAAAAAAATAATAATCTTGATGAAGGGATTAGAGTTATTTCATGAGCGATAACTTCAACAGACCGCCGCCAACGGGCCAGGGCGGGCCGCAAGGGCCGCGCCGCCCCGCCGGGCCGACGAGCGCATCGGGTCCGGCCGGCTCGCCGGGGGCGCCGACGCCGCGCGTCCCGGCGCAGCCGCGTGTCCCTTCGGCGCCGCCGCAGGCCGCCCGCCCGGCGTCGCCTGCCGGCGCCCCCGCCGGTACCCTGGCACGGCCGCCCGGGCGGCCGCAGCCGCAAGCCCCGCGGCTGGTCGCCCACAACCGCGGCCTGGTCGCCAAGAACTTGGGAAAGCGGTTCCGCAAGCGGCCGGTGGTGCGCGGCGTGTCGTTGACCGTGCAGCGCGGCGAGGTGGTCGGGCTTCTGGGCCCCAACGGCGCCGGCAAGACCACGTGTTTCTACATGATCACCGGCCTAATGCCGCCCGATTACGGCACCATCATCCTCGATGGCTCCGACATCACCGATTTGCCGATGTACCGCCGCGCCCGGCTCGGCATCGGCTATCTGCCCCAGGAAGCCTCGATCTTCCGCGGCCTGACGGTGGCCAACAACATCCGCGCCGTGCTCGAGGTGACCGAGAAGTCGCGCGACCGCCGCGAGGCGATCCTGGAGGCGCTGCTGGCCGAGTTCTCGATCACCCACCTGCGCCGCACCCCGGCGCTGGCGCTGTCGGGCGGCGAGCGCCGCCGCGTCGAGATCGCCCGCGCGCTGGCCTCGAACCCGCACTTCGTGCTGCTCGACGAGCCGTTCGCCGGCATCGACCCGATCGCCGTCGGCGACATCCGCGATCTGGTGGCGCACCTCAAGGACCGCGGCATCGGGGTGCTGATCACCGACCATAACGTCCGCGAAACCCTCGACGTGATCGATCGCGCCTACATCATCCACGACGGCATGATGCTGATGGAGGGCGCGCCCAGCGATATCGTCGGCAACGAGGACGTGCGGCGCGTCTACCTGGGTGACCGGTTCAATCTGTAATTCGCGGCAGGGGATTCGGCCATGGCGATGACGCCCCGATTGGATCAGCGCCAGAGCCAGACTCTGGTGATGACGCCGCAGCTGCAGCAGGCGATCAAGCTGCTGCAGCTCTCAAACCTCGATCTCGCCGAGTACATTGAGCGCGAGCTCGAAAAGAACCCGATGCTCGACGTCGACGAGGACGACCGTCCGGAACCGGAGACGGCCGGCGACGTCGCCGCCGAGAGCCCGCCGGGGGGCGAGCCGGAATCCCTGCAAGCCGTTGATTTTGAAAGCATAGATCCGGCGGCGGCGACGCCCGACGCGACCGACGTCGACTACGACAACGTCTATTCCGGCGACGGCCCCGCCGCCGCAGACGGCCCGCTGCAGGCGTCGGCGTTCGCCGACATCGGCGGCGGCGGTGGCTTCGACACGCTGGCCCCCGGCCTCGAGGAGACGCTGTCGGAAAAGCCGTCGCTGCGCGACCACCTGACCGGCCAGCTGACGATGGAAATCGCCGACCCGGTGGACCGGCTGATCGGGCTGCACCTGATCGACATGCTGGACGAGGCCGGCTACGTGGCGGGCCCCTTGCAGACGGTGGCCGAGACGCTGAACTGCGATATCGGCCGCATCGAGGCGACACTGAAGAAGCTGCAGCAGTTCGACCCGCCCGGGATCTTCGCCCGCAGCCTCGCCGAATGCCTGGGCCTCCAGCTCGCCGACCGCGATCGGCTGGACCCGTGCATGCAGACGTTCCTCGACAACCTCGATCTGCTGGCCAAGCGCGACCTCAAGGGGTTGGCCAAGGCCTGCCGCGCCGACGCCGAGGACGTCGCCGACATGATCGCCGAGATCAAGACGCTCGATCCGAAGCCGGCGCTCGCCTTCGACCACGGCATCGCGCAGCCGATCACGCCCGACGTGCTGATGCGCCCCGCGCCCGGCGGCACTTGGTTCATCGAGCTCAACTCGGAGTCGCTGCCCAAGGTGCTGGTCAACAACCAGTACTACGCCCGCGTCTCGCGCCAGGCGCGATCGAAGCAAGAAAAGCAGTACATCACCGAGCAGTTCCATTCCGCCAACTGGCTGGTCAAGTCGCTGCACCAGCGCGCCACCACCATCCTCAAGGTGGCGACCGAACTGGTGCGCCAGCAGAACGGCTTCTTCGCCAACGGCGTGCGGTACCTGAAGCCGCTGGTGCTGCGCGATATCGCCGATGCCATCGAGATGCACGAGAGCACGGTCAGCCGCGTCACCTCGAACAAGTACATCGCTACGCCGCGCGGCATCTACGAGCTCAAGTATTTCTTCACGCCGGCGATCGCCGGCACCGGCGGCCACACGCACTCGGCCGAATCCGTGCGCCACCGCATCAAGTCGCTGATCAACGCCGAGCCGGCGAAGAAAATCCTCTCCGACGACAAGATCGTCGACATATTGAAGACCGAGGGAATCGACATCGCCCGCCGGACGGTCGCAAAATACCGCGAATCCATGAGCATCCCGTCGTCGGTGCAGCGGCGCCGGGACAAGTCCGCGCTAGGCTGAAATTTCCCCAATTACAAGATAGAAAATCCGAAAAATCCGGTGTATCGGGTGTATTGACTCTCGCGGACGGGGGACATAACGTCCCGGCCTTTCCCGGCTGGGGACATGCCTCTCCGTCCGCCGGGAAAAGCGGGACGGGCGGCTCAACGCCGCGCTGCCCGGTCGTGGGACGAGCAAGGACTATGGGCCGGCCCGGCCATCGGCGGCCTGAAGACGCCCAAAAAGCGTGAGGATCCCTATTCGACCCGGATCATGGACATATCCGTCAAAGGCAAGAATTTGGACGTCGGCGAGGCGCTCCGCGGGCATGTCAGGGACACCCTCGGCAACGCGGTGACCAAATATTTCATGCGCGCCATCGACGCCAACGTGGTTTTCTCGCGCCAGGGACACCGGCTGCGCGCCGACATCTCGGTCCATCCCGGCCCGCGCGGCCTGGTCGTGCAGGGCGGCTCGGAGTCGGAGGACGCCTATGCCGCCTTCGACGGCGCGCTCGAGCGCATATCGAAGCAGCTCCGGCGCTACAAGCGGCGGCTGAACGACCACCACAAGAACAAGGGCCGCGCCGAGGACGTGCTGCCGGCGCTGCAATATGTGATCCAGCCCGAGCGCGAGGAGGAGGAAGTCCCCGACGACGCGCAGCCGACCATCGTCGCCGAGATGCCCGACCACATCCACACGCTGACGGTTGGCGAGGCGGTGATGCGGATGGATCTGGCGGATCTGCCGGTAGTGATGTTCCGCAACGCCGCCAGCGGCCGGCTCAACGTCGTCTATCGCCGCAACGACGGCAATATCGGCTGGATCGACCCCAGCGACGACAACAAGAAGAACGAGAAGACCAAGAACAAGGGGAAATGACAATCTGGTGCCGACGTCCGGGCTGCCATTGAAAAACGAGGTGTGCTCATGATGATCAACGATATTCTCGTGCCGGAAGCCGTCATCGCCGACCTGAAAGCGACCAGCAAGAAGCAGGCGCTGCAGGAATTGGCGCGCCGCGCGGCCGAAATCTCCGGACTGCACGAACGCACCGTGTTCGACGTGCTGATGGAGCGCGAGCGGCTGGGCACCACCGGGGTCGGCAACGGCATCGCCATCCCGCACGGCAAGCTCGCCAACCTCGATCGGCTCTACGGGCTGTTCGCGAGGCTGTCGACGCCGGTCGACTTCCAGGCCATCGACGAGCGCCCGGTGGACCTGATCTTCGTCCTGCTGGCGCCCGAATCCGCCGGCGCCGACCACCTGAAGGCGCTGGCCAAGGTGTCGCGGCTGTTGCGCGATCGGCCGACCTGCGACAAGCTGCGCGGCACCGACAACGCGGAAGCCTTATTCGCCATCCTCACCGAATCGCAGGAAGACCGCGCCGCCTGAGCCACCCTTAAGGCCACGCTTCACCGGCCCCCGGGCGCTATTCCGCCGGGGTGCCCCCCGCACAACCGCCGACGATTTTCCCAATCGAGTGTCAACCACGCCGAGGCGGCGAATGGGCCACGCGCGTCCGTACATCATGCCATGCCGTCAGTCCTTGCAATTGACGCGTCATTCCGTGCGCACCGCAGCACAAAGTGGTGCGGTGCAGACACGGAATCTCGTCCCGCATCGACGGGATGCCGGATCAGCGATGCGCCACTGCGTGCTGCATCGCATCCGGCATGACGAGCTCTGTACGAGGCTCGTCGATATCAGTGGACGCTGACCGGCTCCAGCGAGTGCTGGATGGCGGCGGCGCGGGCGACGTCACGGTTCTCCGTCACGCCGATCTGCTGGCCGTCGGCGGAGAAGATGGCGGCGACCGGCTGGCCGTCGACGACGACCGGCTTGATGTAGGCGATCTGGCCGACGCCCCATTGGGCGAACGCCTCGGCCGACATCACCGGTGCGTGCTTTTCGGGCGACTGGGTCTTGGTCTGTTGGTCGATCATCTTGAAACTCCCTTCTGTTCACGCCCCGCTTAAGCGGCGGCGGTTCACGGGATTTCCGAAATTCCGGCGTGCCGGCGCTATTCGGTCTGCACGTCGATGGTCTTGCGGCGCTTCTTGCCGCCGTCCGCTTGGCCGCTCTCGATCTCGATGGTGCGGACCTGCGGCTCGGGCACGATGCGATCCAGCTCGATCGCCAACAGCCCGTTGTCGAGGCTGGCGCCCTTGACCTCGATACCTTCGGCGAGCACGAAGCTCCTCTGGAACTGGCGGGCGGCGATGCCGCGGTGCAGAAATACGCGGGTGTCGTCCTCTTCGGTCTGCTGGCGGCCGCGGATCACCAGCTGGTTGTCCTCGACCGACACCGCGAGATCGTCCATCGAGAACCCGGCGACGGCGAGGGTGATGCGCAGCTTGTTGTCGCCGACCTGCTCGATGTTGTAGGGCGGATAGCCCTCGGCGGACGCCTTCGAGGCCCGGTCGAGCATGCGCTCGAAATGATCGAACCCCAGCAGCAGCGGGCTGTTGAATACGGACATGCGAGTCATCGGCGTGCTCCTCCAGGCGTTGAGCGAGTACGGGTCGTTCGGGGCCCGGCGATCGGCGCCCCTGCCGGCCGCGCACCCGCGCCGCCGGCGTTCGCCTTAAGATTTGGCGCGAAAACGCGTCCTGTCAATGGCCGGCAAACACCCGGTGGCGGCCCGCCCCGGCGCTGTCCCCGGCGCTGTCCAGGTTCACCGGCTTGTAATAATTCCAACCTTAGGCCGGTGATATTTTTGAAAATCCTGGCCGGTCGCGGATATACTGCCGGCCGCGACAACCATCAGTAACAACCAACTCGAGAGGGGGGGCTCGATCCCATGACCCATTGGGGACGCTTCGAATACGCTGGCTCGGTCGGCTTCGGCACCATCGAGGGCGCGACCGTCCACGTCCACGAAGGCGACATGTTCGGCAAGCCCAAGAAGACCGGCAAGACGCTGAAGCTCGCCGACGTGAAGCTCCTGATGCCGTGCGTGCCGACGAAGATGATCGCGCTGTGGAACAACTTCCGGGCGCTGGCCAAGAAGATCGAGATGCCCGAGCCCCCGGAGCCTCTCTACCTGCTGAAGGGCAACAATTCGTTTTTGGGCCCCAACCAGGTCATCCGGCGGCCGAAAGCGTATCAGGGCAAGGTGGTCTACGAGGGCGAGCTCGGCATCGTCATCGGCAGGCAAGCGACCAACGTCTCCGAGGCCGACGCGCCGAAGCACATCTTCGGCTACACCTGCATTAACGACGTCACCGCCGTCGAGCTGATCAGCAAGGACAAGACCTTCGCCCAGTGGGTGCGGTCCAAGAGCTTCGACACCTTCGGCGTGTTCGGCCCGGTGATCGCCACCGGGCTGGAGCCCAAAAAGCTGACCGTCAAGACGGTGCTCAACGGCGATGAGCGCCAGAACTATCCGATCAGCGACATGATCTTCCAGCCGGCGAAACTGGTGAGCCTGCTTTCCGACGACATGACCTTGATGCCGGGCGACGTCATCTGCTGCGGCACGTCCTTGGGCGTCGGCACCATGAAGGAGCCGAAGAACGACATCTCCGTCACCATCGAGGGGATCGGCACGCTTTCCAACGTTTTCCAGTGAAATCGGCTATACTGTAGGGCGACCGAAACGAACAACGACCGGGAAAGACGGGCCGGCTAGGCGCCAGAGCCTGGAACTAAGGCCCGGAAAGGGAGGAAGCCATGAAAGTTTGCGTTATCGGCGCCGGCGCCATCGGTGGCCTGATGGGCGCCAAACTGGCGCTCGCCGGCGAAGAAGTCACCGTCGTCGACCAGGGGGCGCACCTGAAAGCCATCCAGCAAAATGGCCTTAAGCTGATCTGGCACGACGGCACCGAGCACGTGGCCAAGATCGCCAAGGCCACCGACAAGGTCGAGTCGGCGGGAAAGCAGGACCTGATCATCCTCGCCCTCAAGGCGCACTACCTGGAGCAGGTGGCGCGCCAATTGCCGAAGATCGTCGGCCCCGACACCATGATCGTCACCGTGCAGAACGGCATTCCCTGGTGGTACTTCCACAAGCACGGCGGCCCGTTCGACGGCCGGCGACTGGAAACGCTCG
>Ga0209640_10004811_pt1 | contig 11824 bp, 11 predicted proteins | sample RifCSP10_1_FD_184018 | JGI IMG/M metagenome (GOLD analysis project Ga0209640, IMG submission 184018) | Soil microbial communities from Rifle, Colorado - Rifle CSP2_sed 10_1 (SPAdes) (version 2) | ecosystem: Environmental > Terrestrial > Deep subsurface > Rock core/Sediment | place: Rifle... | reverse complement strand
GTGCGCGAGGCGGTGGAGGCACTGCGCGAGCGCTTCCCGGCCCTCGAGATCGTGGCCGGCAACGTGGGCACCTACGAGGGGGCCGCCGACCTCGTGGCCGCGGGGGTGAGCGCGGTCAAGGTGGGCATGGGGCCGGGGTCGATCTGCACCACCCGGGTCGTCTCGGGGGCGGGAATGCCGCAGATCACGGCCATCGCCGAGGCCGCCCGGGCCACGGCCAAGGCCGATGTCCCCATCATCGCGGACGGAGGCGTCAAGTTCTCGGGTGACGTCGTGAAGGCCATCGCGGCGGGAGCGTCCTCGGTGATGATCGGTTCGCTCTTCGCGGGCACGGACGAGAGCCCGGGGGAGGTGATCCTGCGGCAGGGCCGGTCGTTCAAGAGCTACCGGGGCATGGGCTCCATCGGGGCCATGAAGGAGGGCTCGCGCGACCGGTACTTCCAGGATGCGGAGAGCCCGAGCGAGAAGCTGGTGCCGGAGGGGATCGAAGGCATGGTCCCCTACAAGGGGCCGCTGCACGCCATGATCGAGCAGCTCGTGGGCGGCCTTCGGGCGGGCATGGGCTACTGCGGCACCGCCACCATCCGCGACTTGCAGACCCGCGGACGCTTCGTGCGGATCTCGTCGGCGGGGCTGAAGGAAAGCCACGTCCACGACGTGATCATCACCAAGGAGGCGCCCAATTACCGCCTCGAGTAGGTGGCCGCTGGCCGTTCTCCTTCTGGCGATGGCCACCGCGCCTCTCGCGGGCGCCTGTCGCTCGGGGGGTCGCGATCCCCTCGTGACCTACTTCAACGGGGACTTCGGCCTCTCGTTGCGGCATCCCGCGAGTTGGAAGGCCCAGCAGGCCGAGCAGGACGGAGTCTTCTACCGGTACTTCCTGGGCCCGCCGGGCGCCGGCAACAAGCCGGTGGCGTCGGCCACTCTGCTCGTGGGACGCCCGGGAGCGAGCCTCGACGACTACGCCCGCACCTACCTCGCGGGGGGCGACGCGGCGACGCCGCGCGACGAGGAGCGCCAGGGCGCCAAGGGCAAGTCGTACGCCTTCTCCTCGGCCGACGGAGCCATGCGCTACGAGCTGCTTCTCGTCGAGGAGAAGGGACGCGTCTACGGGCTCTACGCCCAGGTCGAGGCGCCTTCCTACGACCGCTACGCTCCCGTGCTGTCAGAAATGCGCCAGAGCTTCACCCTCGAGCGGCCGGCCTTCTACGTCGAAGATCGCAGCGACGCGCTCGGCTACGCCCTGCGTCTGCCCCCTTCGTGGCGGGAGACCCGGCACTTCACGGGAGGCGGCAACGCGGTCATCCAGTTCACGAGCCCGGCCCTGGGCGCCGACCCGAGCCGCGAGACCGTCCACGCCTCGCTCAGCCTCTCGGTGGAGAAGGCTCCCGACGACGGCACCCTGGACGCCTACTATCGACGAAGCCGGCTCAACCTGGGGGACAGCTTCCAGGTGCTCGACCACCGCGCATGGAAGGGCGGATACCTCGACGTGCTCCGGACCGAGACCCCCCTCTCGGAGTCGCAGTTGAAGCGGTTCTACAGGGTCGCGGGGCGGCGAGGCTACTCGCTCACCCTGGAGGCCCGGGACGACGTGTTCCCTCGGGTGGCCCGTTGGTACGATCTCATCCTCTCGACCCTGCGGCTCGGCGACGAGGTCAAGACGCCATGAGCGCGACCCTGACACGTTGGAGCGACGCCCTGGCCCGCATCATCCGCGGGGTGGATCGTCTCGAGCTCGAGGTCACCCCCGAAGGCCCCGTGGGCGAGGTCGCGGTCCCCAGTCGCGCGGACGGGGGCTGGGAGATCGAGACCGTGCAGGGTCGCTCCTGCCTCCGCCCCGACGAGGCGTCCTACTACCTCTACTTCGTCCTCCCCCCGGGCTTCCTGGCTCGCGCCAATCGGGGCATCTGGCTCGACGTCGAGTACTTCGGCGACCGTCACGGGCAGTTCCGCGTCCAATACGCCTCTCGGGACCGTGCCCGGCTCCTGGGCGGCCTCTACGAGTCCGCGGAGCAGCGATGGCGTCCGGACGCGGTGGGGTTGCGCCGCTTCCGCCGCGCCCTTTTTCCCCTTCCCGACTTCGACCCGACCCGGACGCAGAACCTGGGCGCCTCGTTCCGGATCGAGTTCCGGAGCGAGGTCCTGGTCTCGGGCCTGGCCGTCAGCCTCGCGGCGCCGGCCGACCTCGACGCCTTCCCGCTAGTGGCGCCCCTGCCGGAGCTCAAGAAGCTGCCCGGGCGCTTCTACCCCATCAACTACCTCTTCATCGAGATCACGAACGCCTGCAACTTCAAGTGCACGTGGTGCCCCGACGAGATCATGGACCGGCGGCGCGGCTTCATGAAGAAGCAGAAGATCTTCCGCATCCTCGACGAGATCGCGGCCAAGAGGGCGTGGCTCGGTCCCCTCTACCCGGTGAAGCTCCACCAGATGGGCGAGCCGTTTCTCCATCCCGACCTCGTGGAGATCGTGGCCTACGCGGAGTCGCGGGGAGTCGGCATCGAGCTCAACACCAACTGCGGGCTCATCACCCGGGAGAAGATCGACGGGCTCTACGCGGCGGGCCTCACCAACCTGATCCTCTCCTACCAGACGCCGGACCCCGGGTCCTTCAAGACCCGGAAAGCCCCCAAGCTCGCCTTCGACGAGTACCGCGACAAGGTGCGGCTCGCGGTCGAGCGCCGGGTCGCGACCAGGGCTCGTACCCACGTCGAGATCGACATCATGAACACCAAGTACGCCGACGGGTACGAGATCGTGAGCGAGGACGAGCAGGCCCTGGCCTTCCTCGAGGACTGGATCCGGTTCGCCCAGGACCTCGAGGGGCGGCGCGGGATGGCGCCGCGGGCGCACGACTGGGAGAAGATCCGCCGCTTCGGCTTCCTCGACCAGGACGAGAACGGCAGCCGCTACGAGATCCTGGACGGGGTCCACCTCGTCTGGAAACGCTGCCATTCCTGGGGCAACGTCATCGACACCTCGGCGGGTCCGGCCGCCGAAGCCGGCCGGGCCGACGCGCGGGCCGACAGCTATTGCCCGGCCCCGTACGACCAGTTCGTGGTGCAGTGGAACGGCGACGTGGTGAGCTGCTGCACGGACTACGAAGGGCGCACCAAGACCGCTAACGTCTTTGCCACCGGCATCGAGGAGGTCTGGCGAAGCGACGTCTTGAAGCAGCGCAAGAAGGACATGCTGGAAGGCCGGCTCCTCGACGTCTGCGCCCGCTGTCAAGGTTCCAAGTAGTCCTTCGCTCTCGAGACCGGACTCACTTCCCCTTGAGGCTCTGGTAGACGATCGCCGTCCAGACGTCGGGCTTCATGAAGCCCGTGCCCCACTTCCCGTCGAAGTCCTTCGTGGGCTCCGCGGCCTTGACTTGGTCCAGGGTCTTCCCGGCGGCGACCATGGCCTTCACGCGGTCGCGGACGGTGGCCAGCACGTCCCGATAGATCTGGAGCGCGGCCTTGTCCCCCACCGGCCCGTGGCCGGGGATGATCTTGGTGTTCATGTCCGCGAGACCGAGCACCTGGTCTGCGGCCGCAATCACGCCGTCGATCGAGCCTCCGCTGGAGAGGTCGATGAAAGGGTATATGCCGTTGAAGAAGCAGTCGCCCATGTGCACGACGTTGGCCTTCTTGAAGTGGACGATGGTGTCGCCGTCGGTATGGGCGGGGGCCACGTGGAACGACCGGACGTCGTCGCCGTTCAGGTGGAAGGTCACGGCGTCGCCGAAGGTGATGATCGGGAGCGCCGCTTTGGGCGACGCCGGGACTTTCGACCCGAAGGCCTCTATGAACTGCTCGACGCTCATCCGCTTGCGCACGTTCTCGTGGGCCACGATCACGATCCCCATCTTGCCCAGGTTCTCGTTGCCCCCGGTGTGGTCGCCATGCCAGTGGGTGTTCAGCACGAAGCGGATGGGCTGAGGGGTGAGGGTCGCCACCGCCACCCGGATCTTGGTGGTGAGGGGCGCGTACTGGTCGTCGATGACGAAGACGCCGTCCTCCCCTACCGATACGCCGATATTCCCGCCGCGACCGGTGAGCACGTAGATACCCTCGGTCACCTTGGCCGGAGTCACTTCCACCTTGTCGAAACCTTCGTCCTGGGCGGCCAGGGCCAGGACCACGAGCGCGGCTGCGATCATCGATTCCTCCTCATCTGAATCACCGCAAGGCCTCTTCGAGGGCCGCCGCGGCATCGGTCTTGTCGTCTCGGTACTTCACGATCACGGGCGTGTAGAGGGCGAGGCCGTGCTTCTCGGCGAAGGGGTCGGCTGACCGGCGCGAGCCGGGCACGACCACGGCGCCTTCGGGGATGCGCAGGGGCGCCTCGGGGGTGCGCCGGTAGGAGGCCTTCCGGGGGATGTCGTAGACCGTGACCGAGCCCGTGAGGATCACGCCGGAGCCGAGGACGGCGCGGCGGCCGACGATCGTGCCCTCGTAGACCCCGCAGTTGCCTCCGATCAGGGCCTCGTCCTCGACGATGACGGGCAGCGCCCCCACCGGCTCGAGCACGCCTCCCAGCATGGCCCCGGCCGAGAGGTGCACGCGGCGGCCCACCTGGGCGCAGGATCCGACGAGGGCGTGGGAGTCGATCATGCTGCCCTCGCCCACGTAAGCCCCCACGTTCACGTAGGCGGGGGGCATCACCACGACTCCAGGCCCCAGAAATGCGCCCGACCGGACCGATGATCCTCCGGGAACGATCCGCACCTGGTCCCCGACTCCGAAGCGCCGGGATGGGAAGGTGTCCTTGTCGAGGAAGCGCAGCGGCCCCGCGTCCTCGAAGGCCACGATCTTCCCGAGACGGAACCCCAGGAGGATCCCCTTCTTGACCCACCCGTTCACGGCCCATCCGTCGGGCCCGGGCGCGGCCGCGCGGATCTCGCCGGACTCGAGGCCCTGGCGCAAGGCCTCGAATGCGGCCCGCGCCTCGTCTCCGAGGGCCCCCGCGGGCAGCGAATGGAAGCCCTCGAGGCGCTGGGCGAGTCGGACGAGGTCGCTCAAGAACTGAGCCCGAGCGCGCGCAGCGCCGCCCGCAGGGCCTCGCGGGTCTCTTCTTTCGGGGGGCAAAGGGGCAGCCGGAAGCTCTCTTCGCACAGACCGAGGATCGCCAGGGACGCCTTCACCGGGATGGGGTTCGACTCCATGAAGTTGAGGTTCATGAGGCCGAGGAAGCGGTTGTGGATGCGCAGGGCGGCGGCGAAGTCCCCCCGCGCCGCCATCGCCACGAGGTCGTGCATGGGCCCCGGGATCTGGTTGGCGGCCACGGAAATGACGCCCTCCGCCCCGTGCGCCATCATGGCCAGGGTGAAGGCATCGTCTCCGGAGAGCACCTCGAAGCCGGCCGGTCGGTCGCGCAGGATCTCCATCATCTGCCCGAGGTTGGCCGAGGCTTCCTTCACCCCGCGGATGTTGGGATGCGCGGCCAGCCGAAGCTGGGTCTTGGCGTCGATGTTGCTGCCGGTCCGCCCCGGCACGTTGTAGAAGACCACGGGCACCGGGCTCGCGTCGGCGATGGCGGAGAAGTGGCGGAAGAAGCCCTCGGGCGTCGGCTTGTTGTAGTAGGGGCCGACCGAGAGCACGCCCTCCACGCCGAGCGCGGCCATGGCCTTCGAGCGCTCGATGGCGGCGCGGGTGTCGTTGCTCCCCGCTCCGGCCAGTACCGGCTTGCCGCCCGCCTCGCTGAGCGTGATCTCGACGACCCGGAGTTGCTCCTTCTCGGTCATGGTGGCGGCTTCGCCGGTGGTGCCGCAGGGAACGAGGATGTCGATCCCCTCTTCGACCTGCCGCCGCACCAGCCGCCGTAGCGCCGCCTCGTCCAGCGCGCCGTCCCGGGCGAACGGCGTGACCAGCGCGACCCCCGCCCCCGCGAACGATCGTGACATTCTCTTCCTGCCTCCTAGCCCGGCTTGTTCATGAGGCCGGTCTGGCCTTGGTCATGAACCGTCCGAATGTCGTCCCTCGGGCTCGCGTAGTCTAACCAAGAAAGGACGTCCCCTGGCGACTGCTCTCCTGCACCGTCACCCGGCGCTGATCCTCGCCGGCATGTTCCAGGCTCACCCGGAAGACGTGGCTCCAGGGCGAGTGGTGGAGGCGCTCGGCCCACTCCACGGCGAGGACGCCGCTGGGGCCGGGCAGCTCCTCGAGGCCCAGCTCCTCCTCGTCGCCGTCCCCTCGGAGCCGGTAGAGGTCGGCATGGTGCAAAACGAGCCGGGCCGGGTAGGAGGTCAGGAGCACGAACGTGGGGCTCGACACTTCGTCGGCCGAGCCGCCGAGGCCGCGAACGAGACCTCGCACGAAGGCGGTCTTGCCGGAGCCGAGCTCACCGGAAAGCAAGACCACCTCACCCCCCCGAAACCGCGCCGCGAGGGCGGAGGCCACCTCCGTCGTCTCCGCTTCGCTCTGCGTCACCTGCGTGCCGATGGCATCCCTCCCGCCGCGGCCAGGGAGAGGATCGCCTCCGGCAGAGCATCGATGAGGTCGCCCGCCAGCAAGGATGCTTCTCCGAGGCGGGCCGCCACCAGGTCTCCCGCCCGACCGTGGACGAAGACGGCGGCCGCGGACGCGCGCCCGGGATCGTGGCAGGCGAGGAGGGCGCCGACCAGACCGGCGAGGACGTCGCCGGTCCCCGCCGTTCCCATTCCGGGGTTCCCCGTGGGATTGACCGCGACTTGTCCTCCGGGCTCGGCCACGAGCGTCCGCTGGCCCTTCAACACCACGTAGGCCGCCGTCGCCCGAGCCAGCTCTCGCGCGGCCTCCAGCCTCCGGTTCTGCACCTCCGCCGTGGTCCAGCCCAGCAGGCGGGCCATCTCCCCAGGGTGGGGGGTCAGCACGGCGGGGCGCCCGGGGATCGCGCGGAGCGCCGCGGAGGCCGCCTCCGGCCCGGCCGCGCTGAGCGCATTGAGACCGTCCGCGTCCACCACCAGCGGGTTGGAGCAGCCCGACGCGAAGGCAAGCACGAACTCCCGCGTGGCCTCGTCTTGGCCGAGACCCGGCCCCAGGACGACCGCGTCGCGTTCGGTGGCCAGGCGGAGCGCCCGCCCGAGGGCGCCGCGGTCGATCCCGCCCGACGCGGTCGAAGGCAGGGGCTCGGCCATGACCTCGGCCCTGAGGCCGGCGAGCATCGCCAGCGCGCGTTCGGACGTCGCGACGGTCACGAGGCCGGCTCCCGCACGCAGCGCCGCCGAGGCGGTGAGGACCGCCGCCCCCGTCTTCCCCACGGAGCCGGCGACCACGAGGATGTGGCCAAAGGTCCCCTTGTGCCCTCCCGGGGCGCGGGACCCGAAGGCGAGGGCCGCGTCCTTGGCCTCGATCAGGCCCAGGCGCCCCCCGCTGCCTTCGAGCAAGCGCGCCGGAATGCCGATGTCCGCGACCAGCAGGTCGCCGACCAGGTCGCACGCCGGGGGCAGCACCTGTCCGACTTTGGCCGCGCCAAAGGTGACGGTGAGGTCAGCCCGCACCGCGGGCCAGGGCACCTGACCGGAATCCGACGAAACCCCGGAAGGCATGTCCACGGCCACCACGGGGACGCCTCGCTCCCCCGCCGCGCGGACCAAGGCGACCGCCTCCTTCACGAGCCCCTGCGGCTCGGCCTGGAGACCCGTCCCGAGCACGGCGTCGATCACGAGGTCGGCGGCATGCAGACGCTGGATCGCCTCCGCCCAGGACCCTTCGTCGCTCCCCTCCAGGAGGAGCCCACCGCTCCCCTCGTAGGCCCGAAGGTGCAGCCCGGCGTCGCCCTTCACGTCGTCGCGACGGCCCGTTAGCACCGCGACCGCGCCGCGGTGACGCAGGCGGCGAGCGATCACGAACCCGTCGCCGCCGTTGTTCCCCTTCCCGCAGAACACGACGGGGCGGAGGGCACCCGGGTAGCGCTTCTCGATCGCGGCCACGACCGCGGCCCCCGCGTTCTCCATGAGCACGGCCCCGGGCAGGCCTACGCCCTCGATGGTCGCGCGGTCGGCTTCGCGCATCTCGGCGGCGGTGAGTACCGGGAGCATTCGGAAGGACTCTAGCGCAGCAGGCTCGACCGGACCAGGAGCACGCCCCACACGAGCGCGGCGAAGGCCAGGCGGTAGTAGACGAAGGGCCGGTAGTCACGGGCCCGGACGAAGGCGAGCAGGAACCGGATGGAGAGGAAGCCCACCACCCCGGCGGCGGCGATGCCGGCGGCGATGACCACCGGGTCACCCCCGTTCGCGAAGAGCTTCGGCACCTTGTAGGCCGCCGCCCCGAACGTGATGGGCATGGCGAGGAGGAAGCTGAAGCGCGCGGCCTCCTCCCGCCGGTAGCCCAGGAAGAGGGCCATGGTGATGGTGGCGCCCGAGCGCGACACGCCGGGAACGATGGCGCAGGCCTGGGCAAGGCCGATGAGGAGCGCGTCCCGAGCGGAGATGCGGAGGATCTCGCCCCGGCCCGACGATCGGTCGGCGATCCACAGGATGGCGCCCAGCCCCAGCATGGTCGCGGCCACGAGGGCCGGCGCACGGAACACGGTCTCGGCCCACTTCTCCAGGAGGAGGCCAGCCACCACCCCCGGGATCGTGGCTGCGGCCAGGAGCCAGAGGAGCCGGCTTTCCGCGGCCTGGAGGGGACGGCCCCGGCGCAGGCCCGCGAGCCCGGCCGTGATGAGCTGCCACCAATCGCGGGCGAACGCCACCACCACCGCCGCCAGGGTGCCGAGATGGAGGGCCACGTCGAAGGCGAGGTCGTGCTCCGCCCACCCCAGGAGCCACGGAACCACGATCAGGTGCCCGGAGCTGCTGATCGGAAGGAACTCGCCGAGCCCCTGCACCACCCCCAGCACGATCGCTTGAAGTACGCTCATGGCGCCGCCGTGCGTTGACACCCGGAAACGCCGTTTGTTAACCTAACGCTTTTGCGCTGCTCCCTGCGCATCCTCGGGTATCCTCCGTGGGTTCCTTTGCTTCCGTGAACGGTTCGGTGGTGCCGGCCGAGGAGGCCCGCGTCTGCGTTCTCGACAACGGGTTTACCTTCGGCGACGCGGTCTACGAGACGCTCCGGACCTACGGCGGCCGGCCCTTCGAGCTCGGCCGCCACCTCGCCCGGCTCCGTGCCTCCGCCGCGCGACTGGGCTTTTCCATTCCCGACGACGACCGGGAGCTGGAAACACGCCTCCTGGCCCTTCTCGCGCGGGCGGCCAACGCCGAATCCTACATCCGATTGATCGTCAGTCGAGGCGTCGGCGACATCTCCTACCACTTCGAGCGCGTGGGCCCACCCACGGTCGTGATGGTGGTGAAGCCCTTCGAGCCCTATCCGGACACGGCCTATCTCGACGGCATCGACGTGGCCGTGGTCGACGTGCGGCGGAACCACCCGCGAGCGCTCGACCCGGCCATCAAGTCCTGCAACCTGCTGAACAACATCCTCGCCGTCCGCGAAGCCCAGGCCAGGGGCGCCGAGGAGGCTCTCCTCCTGAACGACAAGGACGAACTGGCGGAGGGTGCCAGCACGAACCTCTTCCTCGTGAAGGGCGGCGCGGTCGCGACCCCTCCGCTCACCGCCGGCATCCTCGCCGGAGTCACTCGGGCCGTCCTGCTCGGCCTCTTGCGCGAGCAAGGCATCCCCTGCCGCGAGGCGCCCGTCCCGGTCGGCGATCTTCGGGCCGCCGATGAGGCCTTCGTGACCAGCTCGACCCGCGAAGTCATGCCCATCCGCGCGGTCGACGGCCGGCCGGTGGGCGATGGCCGGCCGGGTCCCGTGACCCGCCGCATCCTCGCGGCGTTCCGGGCCTTCGCCGGCCAGGGGCGAGGCTGACCCGACCGTCAAGCGCGCGGGTCTTTCCGCGCCAGCCAAGAGCCCGGCAGGAAGATGAGGACCCCGATCAGCATCATGCGCAGCATGGCGATGGTGCTGGGCGTCCCGAAAAAGGCCGTCGCCGCCACCAGGGTCACCACGAGACCCGTCACTTGCAGGATGCGGCCCAGCCAGTAGACGAGGAGGCGGCCGCGCCTCATCGGCGCCTCCACCCGGCGCGGCCGAACCAGCGGCTCACGTCGTCCCTGGGGATGCGGACGGTGGTGGGGCGCCCGTGCGGACAGAGCGTGGGGTCTTGGCTGCGGCCGAGGTCGCGGACGATCGCAGCCATGCTCTCGGCGGTGAGGGAGTGGCCCGCACGCACGGCCGAATGGCAGGCGAGCGTCGCCGCCAGGCGGTCGCGCGCCCCGGCCACCACCCACTCCGTGCCTTCGCGGTCCCGGACGTCGCGCAGGAGGCGCTCCAGCGCCGGACCCGGCTCGCGGGGGCCGAGAAGCGCGGGGGTGGCGCGCACGCGGGCGGCGCCCCCGCCGAACGCCTCGACGTCGTAGCCCAGGCTGAGGAGGGCCTCCGCGTGCTGCTCGAGCAGCGGCCGCAGGTCGGGAGGGAGGGTGAACACCACCGGCGCCAGGAGGATCTGCGACTCCGCGGCGCGCCTTTCGGCCCGCTCCCGCAGCTGCTCGAAGCGCACCCGCTCGTGCGCGGTGTGCTGGTCGACGAGGACCAGCTCGTCCCCGTCCGTGGCGACGATGTACGTGCCTCGGTGCTGGCCCAGCACGACGAGCTGCCCCGCGGCTCCCCTCCCGAGCGCCTCCGTGGCCGCGGGGGCGGCCTCCGCCACCCGCTCCGGTCCCGCGAACGGCTCGACGGAGTACGAAACGGAGGTTTGCCCCGATCGCCCTTCCTCCCGATCGAGGTACCTCTGCACGGCCGCGGAAATCGCCGCCTCGCCACGACCGGCGGCTCCCGGAGCCCGGCGCACGCCGGCGGACAGCGCGTCCCGCAAGGCCCGCTCCACCGCCGTCCACACCGTGCGGGGATCGGCGAAGCGCACTTCCGTCTTCGCAGGATGGACGTTCACGTCGACGAGATGGCTCGGGACGTCCAGCCGCAGGAAGGCGTCGAAACCACGGTCGCCCGCTCCGGCGCGGCGGTAGGCCTCGCTGACCGCCTTCGCGATCGCGCGGTCCCGCACCGGCCGGCCGTTCACGACGAGACGCAGGTTCGGCCGCGCGGGCCGGGGCCGATCCGGCCGCGACACGAATCCGGAAACCCTCGCCCACTCTTCCCCGCCCGCGACCGCGACGAGATCTTCGAGCAGGCGGGCCCCGAAGAGCTGGAAGAGCCTCGGCCCGAGCCCGTCGACCGGAGGGGCTTCGATGACGGCCCGCCCTTCCGACTTCAAGACGAAGCCCCGGTCGGGCCGCGCGATGGCGAGCAGGGAGAGGCCTTCGGCCACGTGGCCGGCCTCGGTCGAGTCCGCCCGGAGGAACTTCCGCCGCGCCGGCACCGCCCCGAACAGGTCCTGCGCTTCGACGGTGGTGCCCCTCGGGTGGCCGACGTCGCGCACGTGGCTCACGCGGCCGTGCTCGACCTCGATCTCCGTCCCCGCGGAGGCCGCCTCCTCGCGCGTCCTCAGGAGAAGGTGCGAGACGCTGGCGATCGACGGCAACGCTTCCCCGCGAAAGCCGCTCGTGGTCAGCGACTGGAGGTCCCTGAGCTCGCGGAGCTTGGAGGTGGCATGGCGCTCCAGCGCCAGCTCCGCGTCCTCGCGTGACATCCCGTGCCCGTCGTCGGTCACCCGCACGAGGGACTTGCCGCCGCGCTCGATCTCCACCTTGATCTGCCGTGCCTCGGCGTCCAGCGCGTTCTCGACCAGCTCCTTGACCACCGAGGCCGGGCGCTCGATGACCTCGCCGGCCGCGATCTTGTTGACGAGGTCGTCCGGGAGCCGCTCGACGCGAGCTAGAGCCAACCCTTCCTCTTGAACCAGGCGACGAGGGCGACGGGGGCGGTGAGCATGAGGCCGAGCGCCCACA
>Ga0209640_10004810_pt1 | contig 11826 bp, 10 predicted proteins | sample RifCSP10_1_FD_184018 | JGI IMG/M metagenome (GOLD analysis project Ga0209640, IMG submission 184018) | Soil microbial communities from Rifle, Colorado - Rifle CSP2_sed 10_1 (SPAdes) (version 2) | ecosystem: Environmental > Terrestrial > Deep subsurface > Rock core/Sediment | place: Rifle... | reverse complement strand
CCCGGGGCGGAGCGCCAGCTCGCCCTGGACGTCGGGCTCCTCGACGACCTCCACGCGGTTCTCGCCGATCTTCCGAACGATGGCGGCCTCCACGCCGGGCAGCGGGCGGCCCATGGAGCCCGGGCGGATGTCCATGGCCGCGTAGTTGGCGATCATGATCCCGCCCGTCTCGGTCTGCCACCAGTTGTCGTGGAATGGCCGCCCGAAGGCCTCCTGACCCCACACGACCGCTTCCGGGTTGAGCGGCTCGCCGACACTCGACAGGAACCGCAGCCCCCGGAGATCGTACTTGCGCACGAGCTCGGCGCCGGTCTTCATCATCATGCGGATCGCGGTCGGTGCGGTGTACCAGACCGTCACGCGCTGGTCCTGCAGGATGCCGTACCAGCGCACGGCGTCGAACTCGGCCTCGTCCACGATGCTGGTGATGCCGTTCGTGAGCGGCGCGATGATCCCGTACGACGTCCCGGTGACCCAGCCCGGGTCCGCGGTGCACCAGAAAATGTCCTCCGGATGGAAATCGAGCGCGAGCCGGCCCGTGACGTGGTGGGCCACGACGGCCTCGTGCACGTGCACCGCGCCCTTGGGCTTGCCGGTGGTGCCGCTGGTGAAGTGGAGCAGCGCGGTCTCCTGCGGATCCGTGGGCTCGATGGCGAAGCGCCCGTCGGCGCGGGCCATGAGGGTGGCGTAGTCCTCGGTTCCCGGGACGCTCGTGGGCCCGCGATCGTCCCCGACCAGGAGCACGCGCCGGAGATCCGGGAGCGCCGCCCGGAGGCCGGCGATCTTGCGCCGGTAGAGCGACTCGGTGGTGACGAGCACGCGCGCCTGGCCGCTCGTCATCCGGACCCGGATGGGCTCGGGGCCGAACGCCGAGAACAGGGGGCAGAACACGCTGCGGTGCTTGAGCGTGCCCAGCGCGGCGACGTAGAGCTCGGGGATGCGTCCGGCCAGCGCGTAGACGCGCTCGCCCGGCCCCACCCCGAGCGAGCGCAGGACGTTGGCGAAGCGGTTGGTCAGGTCCCGCAGGCCGGTATAGCTGTAGTCCTCCACCTCCCCCTTCTTCCCGAGCCACCGCAGGGCCAGGTGATCCCGGCGAGGACCGGCCGCGTGCCGGTCGACGGCCTCATGGGCGATGTTGAGCCCGTGGCCTCCCGGAAGACCATCCATCTCGCGCCGCGCCCGGTCCCACGTGAACTCCGCGCACGCCCGCGCGTAGTCTCCGAGGTTCGGACTCACGAACCAGTCCTTCGCTGACTTCCTGATCGGCTCCCAAGTCACGCGGCGCCTCTCCTCTTGCCACAAGGCAATACTCCAGGAAGGGAAGGTAGAGCAACGAGGGTGCCAAGATCGGCCGGAGAGAAACTGCAGGCAAATCAGCGCGTTGGCCGCGGCCAGCGCGCTGATCCCGCGAGTCCGGGTGGAGACCAGGCCTCAGGTCGGGGCACCGCGGTCCCACTCGCCATCGAAACCTGCCAGACGAACGCGCCGGTCAGCGCCGGATCCCGACCGCCATCACTCGGCCCGCGTCATATGAGCGATGAGGTCGCGAACGCGGCATGAGTATCCCCACTCGTTGTCGTACCAGGCGAGCACCTTCACCAGCGTGTGCTCGATTATGGCCGTCGAGGGCAGGTCCACGATGGCCGAATGCGGGTTGCCGTTGAAGTCCACCGACACCAGCTCCTCGTCCGTCACGTCCAGGATGCCATCCAGCGGACCGGACGCGGCGGTCCGAAACGCCCGGTTGACGGTGTCGACGGTCGTTGGTTGCTCGAGCTCGGCCACCAGATCCACGAGCGAGACGTTGGGCGTGGGAACCCGGATCGCCAGCCCATCCAGCTTCCCCGCCAACTGCGGCAGCACGAGACCCACCGCCTGCGCCGCCCCCGTGGTGGTGGGGATCATGGACAGCGCCCCCGCCCGCGCCCGTCTCGGGTCCTTGTGAGCGAAGTCGAGGAGGGGCTGATCGTTGGTGTAGGCGTGGATCGTGGACAGGAAACCGCGCCGGACGCCGAACGACTCGTGGAGCACCTTGAGCACCGGGGCCGCGCAATTCGTCGTGCACGAGGCGTTCGAGATGATGTGGTGGCGCCGCGGATCGTAGCGGTGTTCGTTCACCCCCAGCACGACCGTGAGGTCGGGCTCCTTGCCGGGCGCCGTGATCACCACCTTCCTCGCGCCGGCGTCCAGGTGCTTCTGCGCACTCGCGCGATCCCGGAACCTGCCCGTGGCCTCCACCACGATCTCGACGCCAAGCTCTCGCCACGGCAGGCGCCCCGGATCCGTCTCCGCGGTGACGCGGATCTCGCGCCCGTCGACAAAGAGCGCGCGTTCCTTGGCATCGATCTCGGCCCGGATGGCGCCGTGGACCGAGTCGTGCTTCAAGAGATGGGCGAGCGTGCTTGCCTCCGCGAGGTCATTGACCGCCACCACCTCGAAGTCGTCCTGACCCAGCGAGGTCCTCATGAAGATCCGCCCGATCCTGCCGAATCCGTTGATCCCTACGCGCACTGTCATAGATCCTCCTCCGGCTGCTGCCGACCGCGATGCCGATGGGCGTCACTCTGAAGTAGCAATGCCGATGCCAGGAAAGGGCCCCGTGTTGACGGCCACCTCGTCCGCGCACGGTCCGGATGCCTGCGGCATCCCTGCCCCACACGGTCGAAGCATCGCGACGCCGGTGTCTCCGGGGCCCGATCCGCGGGCGGTCTCGTCCGGGTCATCGCGGTGGCATCGGGGATGCACGTCCAGGCAGGCGGCTGCCCACGGACCGGAACGGACGAGTCACCAGCCCCGAGCCAGCCACGACGCGATTGGAGGAAGCGTATGAAGCCACTACCCCATCGATACGAAGTGGTTCTCAGCGGCGGCACCACGGGCTATGCGGCAACGTCCGCCAAGGGCTGTCCGAATCTGGCCTCGGCACCGCCGCCCGAGTTCGACGGCCCGGGCGACGCCTGGAGTCCCGAGGAGCTTTTGCTGGCGGCGGTGGCGACCTGCTTCATGTTCACGCTGCGCGCCGTGGCACAAGTGTCCCGGGTCGATTTCATCTCCCTGGAGCTTACGGTCGAAGGGACGGTGGATCGGCGCGATGGTCGGATGCGCTTCATGGAGATCGTGTTGCGGCCGCGCCTGCAGGTGCCCGTGGGAACAGAGCCTGAACGCGCGCTTCGGGTGCTCGAGAAGGCCGAGAAGTCCTGCATCGTCTCGGCATCGCTCGCGACCCCCATCCGGCTGGAGCCCGAGATCGCCAGGGAACCGTGAGGCGCACGCCATGGCGAGTCCCTCAGGCGATCACGGCGTGCCCGTGGACCCCTGCCGCCGAGGGCGGTCGCGGCGACGGAGGCCGTACTTGTCGGCGATCGCGCCGGCCCGCGCATACTCATTGCCGGTGATCGGACGATCGAGGGGCGGGTAATCCCAGGCGCGGTAGCAAGGAAAGTACTGATCCATCAGGTTCAGGTAGGTATTGCGCGAGATGTCCCGGGCAAGGAAGGCCAGGACGGTCTCGGTGTTCGCGATGTCGCCCGGAAGCACCAGGTGCCGGACCAGGAGACCGCGCGTGGCCAGGCCCCGCTTGTCGATCTGGAGGTCGCCCACCTGCCGGTGCATCTCGCGAACCGCCGCCTGGTTGACCTCCCAGTAGCTGCGGACCTTCGAGTACTGCCGGGCCGTCTCGGAGTCGCCGTACTTCATGTCGGGCATGTAGATATCGATCACCCCGTCGAGCAAGGCCAGCGCTTCGGGGCTGTCATAGCCGCCGGTGTTGTAGACGAGCGGCAGGCGCAGTCCGCGCCGAGCGGCGATGGCGACCGCGGCCAGGATCTGGGCGACCACGTGGCTCGGGGTGACCAGGTTGATGGTGTGGCATCCCTGGGCCTGGAGCGCCAGCATCATCGCGGACATCTCCTCCGGCTCCACCTCGCGTCCGAGCCCCTTCTGGCTGATCTCCCAGTTGAGGCAGAAGACGCAGCGCAGGCTGCACCAGGAGAAGAAGATCGTTCCCGACCCGGCCCAGCCCCGCAACGGGTCCTCCTCGCCATGGTGGGCGCCGTAGCTGTTCACCACCGCCCGCTCGCCGGTTCGGCACACGGCCCCCTCCACGGTCCGCCGTCGGTCGACGTGGCAGTAGCGTGCGCAGAGGTCGCAGTCCTCGAGGTGGGCCCACGCGGTGGCGACTCGCCGATCCAGCTCGCCGCTGGCGAGCAGCGCCAGGTAGGCCGGCTTGAACTCGTCGGCCGCCGCCTGCGCCCCATGCTCTTCGGTGACGAAGTCCGCCATCATCTCCTCCTTTCGCCTCACGTCGCCGCCTACGCGGCGCCCTCCAGGCGCCTGACGACCTCCTCGATGAAGTTGCATCGCCGTTGAAGGGTATGGCGGAACTCCGGGTTCTCCGTCCCCGCGACTTCACGGCGATAGTCGGCGAGGTAGACGGTGAGGAGCTCGCGCAGTAGTGCCGCTTCGTCTTGAGTCAGCTCCAGACGTTTCATGCAAGGCTCCCTTCCAGAGGGGGACGGAGATCGGCCCCCACGCCCCTCCGGGGCCTCGATTCGACCAAGTGAGGCAGGAATGCACGCCTCAATGAGGCGCGCCCGCCGCACCGCCTGCCCACGGCCTTGCTACGTAATCCGCGCCCATCGTTGCTGAACGCCCCCACGGCTGCCCCGGCATCCCCGACGGCTGCAATCGCCTCGCCATACGCGAGCGCCTCCCGACCCCCGTGGGCCGGCATCGGTATCCACTTCTCTCCTCGGTACGTCGGGCCCCGCCCCCTGGCCAGGCCAAGAGCACGACGGCCGCCCACGCCCACCGGCCATCGCGGCGGTACGCGACGTCGGCGCCGGCGACGAGACCCGGCGCGCGCGGCCCGCCGGTGAGCCTGAGGCGGTGCCGGAGCCCGGCCTGCAGCCGCCTGGCTTCAGCGACGCTCCGCGGCCACCGCGGACGGGGACGCGGCGACGCCCGCCCGGACTCGACCTGAACCATGATGTTGGCGGCCGTGATCGCCCAGAATGGCGTGATGGGGAATCCGCCCGCGCGAAGCGCTCGGGCCGTCCACACGTTGCACGTGGTGAGCATGTAGGGCTCGCGGCCGAGGTAGAAGCGGCTCGGCCCGTACTTGCCCGGCCCCAACCCAATCGCGCGGCCCTCGCCGGTGCGGGCGTGGGCGTCCGCGATGAACGCCACGAGGGCGCGGAAGCCCCGCGGTGACAGCTCGATCTCCGCGACCTCACGTCCGGCGAAGTACACGGCGGGCGGCACGTTGAAGGCCGCCACGTGCAGCACGCTGTCGGTCGCCCAGAAGACGGCCTTGAGCCCCAGCCAGAGCGTGCCCCGGGGCGCCTGATAGAAGGCCCGGTCGCCCCAGCCGACCTCGAGGTACTCGGCGCCCGGGAAGTCGTCGCGCTCGGGCCAGACGTCGGCCGGCACGTCCTCGCGGCGCAGCACCAACCCCGTGTGCCAGTCGTGCCTGACGATCCAGACCCGCCGTCCGATCTCGCCGCCGCGGGGCGGGTACAGCGACGCGATCGGGCCGAGGCAGGCCGAGGTGAGCGCGCCGAGCGCCAGGAGCCACGCGAGGGCTCGCGGAGTAGTTATGCCCGTTGCCCAGCCCCTTGCTTTCCGTGAGTCAGAAGGAAGCGACCTCGTGAACCATCTTGAACAGCATCCCCCACCCGTCCGCCAGCTCGATGAGCGCGACCGCCTCCCAGCCTTCGCTGCCGAGCTCGTTCAGCCGAGTCTCGCACGCCTTCACCTGCGATTCTTCCCAGCCGGACAGATTCATGCGAACGAGCTTGTACCGCCACATGGAATCCCCTCCTTTTCGATGGAAGCTCTACGCGATGGGATCTGCGGCGGGCGCCACCGTGCTCACCTGGGTCTCTGCAGCCGCTGGCTGATCTGCCCGACGGCTTCGCGTACCCGGCCGGCCAGGGCGTGAAAGGCCGCCAGCAGTTCGTCGCGCTCGGCCATCAGGATCTGCATGTCCTGGCGGATCCGGTCCACCTCCTCGCGGAGGCGTTCGTTGTCCTGCTCGAGCGTTTCGACCCTGCCCTCGATCTGCTCCTTCCTCTGCATGGTCTCGATGCACTCGGCGACCAGTCGCCGGCCCTCGGTGATCCAGTGCCAGATCTCGCCCCGCAGCGTGTCCGGGCCGCCGGATGGCGGATCACCTCCCGCCCCCGACGGCGCCGGCCCGGGCCGGCCTGGCCGCGGCCGGCCGCGGGACATCTCGCGCGGGATGCGACCGGGCGTGAGGTCCAGCACCTCGAAGATGCGTGCGGACGGTAGGACGCTGGCCTCATTGAGCTGGTTCACCAGTTCCCGGCTCTCGGAGCCGAAGAGAAAGAGACCGCGGGCCGCGGCAGGGTCGAGCACGCTGCTGATGAAGCGGACCCGCCGGCCCTGGCTGCGGAGCACCGCGCACTCGGCGATCAGCCGCTCCTGAGCCCGGCGGTACTCCTCTACGGTCATCCGGCTCAGATCCTGCTCGACGCCATAGAGCGCCATCCGTACTCCTCCCCGGGCGTGGTGGAGCAACCCCCATGCCAGCGGCCGTTCAGAAGGACCTCGGGCGAAATCAAGGCTTCCGAGTCGTCCCGCGCCGGTGAGGCGCGCGAGCCGGGGAATCACCACCCCAGCCGGGGCGCGGCCGTCCCACCATGTCTCGGGCGCCGGCCGCCCGCCCACCTGCGCGAGCGAGAGCGCGTCATCGAGTGAGGCGGGCGAAGCGGCGAATCGATATGGTGAAGAGCGCGACGCCGAGCACGAGGATACCGACGATGTCCGCCCAGACGTACGCGAGGCCGTTGCCCTTGAACAGGACCTGGTAGCCGAAGTCCACGTAGTGGCGCACCGGCGACGCGAGGCTCGCATAGCGCATGAACGCCCCCATGCTCTCGGGCGGGGTGAAGGCCCCCGAGAGCAGCATCATCGGGTACAGGATCAGGAGCAGGAGCAGCATCGCCTGGCCGAGGTTACGGGCCAGCATCGCGATGGCCAGGCCGAGACTCGCCAGCGCGAAGACGTAGACGACGGACACCGCGTAGAAGAGCGCGACGCTGCCGCGGATGGGGGTGCCGAACACCCCGTGGACGATGCCGAACACCGAGCCGAGGGCGGCCAGCGGCACCAGGACGACCACCGGGATCACCTTGGCCGCGAAGAGCTCCCACGGCCGCAGCGGGGTGACCAGCAGATGCTCCAGGGTGCCGCGCTCCCGCTCCCGCACCATGGCGGCGGCGGCCAGCAGCATGGCGATCATCGTGACCTGGTTCAGGACCTCCAGCAGGCCCGAGAACCAGGTCTCGACGAGATTCGGGTTGTACTCGACGCGGACGCGGGCATCGACCTGCGGCAGCCGCCCGCGGGCGCCGCCCAGCCGCGCCTCCAGCAGCTCCACGCTGTAACGGCCGGCGATGCTGGCGATGTGGGCCCCCGCGATCGTCGCCGACATGGACTGGCTGCCGTCCGAGATCACCTGGAACCGCGCGCCGCCCCGCTGAGCGCGCCGCTCGAAATCCGGAGGGACGACGATGGCGAGGCTGGCGCGGCCGCCGTCGAGCCAGCGCACCAGCTCGGCGTCGCTCCCCGCGTAGCCGACGATCCTGAAGTACGGCGCGCGGAAGCGCGAGAGCAGCTCGCGGCTCTCCGCGCTGCGGGAGAGATCGAGCACGAGCGCGGGGTAGTCCCTGAGCTCGGCCCCCATGCCGTGCCCGCCGGTGTAGACGGCGCCGGTGAAGGCCCAGATCACGAACAGCAGGATGGGCACGTCCCGGAAGAGCTGGCTGCACTCCTTCCGGATCATGGCCGCAAGGCGGCTGATCATCAGCCGAGCCGCTTCCGGAGGGCGAGCCAGGCCGCCACGTAGATGACCACGCAGTAGAGCATCAGGATCAGCAGGCTCGGCACGTACGCGACGACGCCGCCCCCCTTCAGATAGCTGCCGCGGACGATGTCCATGAAGTAGGTGGCGGGGATCAGGCGGCTCACGAACCGGCCCACCGCGTCCAGGCTCGCGGGCGGCGTGAAGATGCCGGAGAACGTGAAGGCAGGGGCCACCGCACCGAGAAAGGTGGCGAGCATCGCGGCGAGCTGGCTTCGCGTCAGGGTGGAGATCAGCAGACCGAGCCCCACCGTGCAGACCGAGTAGAGGAGCGCGCCCGCCACCAGGACCCACACCGCGCCCACGAAGCGGACGCGGAAGAGCCAGATGCTGGCGGCGAAGATCAGCAGGAAATCGAGGAACGAGACCGCCACGTACGGCAGCGCCTTGCCGGCCAGGATGTCCCACCGGCCGGCCGGGGAGCAGTAGAGGTTCAGGATGGTGCCGCTCTCGCGCTCGCGCACGATCAGCAGGGCGCTGAGCAGGGGCGGAAAGATCATGAGGATCACGACCAGCATGCCGGGCACGATGAAGTTCTTGCTCTCGAGCGTGGGGTTGTACCAGACGGCCAGCTCCATCTGCACGGGCCACAGCCGGTCGTCGCCCGCGCCGTGGCGGGCCAGGTGCTCGCGCAGGAGCCGCTGGTTGTACAGCGCGTTGATCGCCTCCACGTAGCCCGTCCCGATCTGGCCCCGGGCCGGGAACGAGCCGTCGACGGTCACGCCCAGGGTGGCGGGCCGGCCGGCGCTGAGCCGGCGCCCGAAGTCGGGCGGGATGTCGATGACGACGCGGGCCCGACCCGACCGGACCCATTCCCGCGCCTCCTCGGGGCTGTCGAGCATGCCGACGAGCCGGAAGTACTCGGAGTGGACGAGGCCGTCGACGTACTCCCGGCTCCACCGGGAGCGGTCGTGGTCCACCACCGCCACCAGGAGCCCCTTGACGTCCAGCGAGAGCTGGTAGCCGAGGAGCAGGATCAGCAACAGGGGCACGACGATCGCGAGCCCGAGGTACGCGGGATCGCGGAGGAGCTGCCGCGTCTCCTTCCGCGCGATGGCGAGCGCGCGGTCGCCGGGCAGCCTACGCATGGCCGAGCCCCGCCCCGCGCAGCACGCTGACGAAGGTGTCCTCCATCGACAGGGGCCGGGTCTCGATGGCCGCGGTGAGGCCCGCTCCGGCCAGCGTCTCCCGCACGGCCAGGGCGTCTCGCTCGGGCTGGCGGGTCTGCCAGCGGATGTGGCGGCCGTGGAGCATCGCGTCCGGAAAGCGGGGCCGCAGGAGCGTGAAGGCGTGGGCGAACTCGGACGCGTCCACCGAGAGCATCGGGCCGCCCTCGGCACCGGCCCGCTGCGTCAGCTCGGCCGGGCGGCCGAGGCCGACCAGCCGCCCCTCGTGCATGAAGCCCAGGCGATCGCAGTGCGAGGCCTCGTCCATGTAGTGGGTGGAGACCAGCACCGCGACCCCGTGCCGGTGGGCCAGCAGGTGCACGAGGTCCCAGAACTGGCGGCGGGCGAGTGGGTCCACCCCCGCGGTCGGCTCGTCGAGGAACAGCACCCGGGGCTCGTGCAGGATCGCGCTGGCGAGGGCCAGCCGCTGGCGCACCCCGAGCGGCAGCGCCCGCGGCTGGCGGTCGGCGAGGCTCTCGAGCCCCAGGCTCGACAGCAGGGCCTCGATCCGGCCCGGCCGCTCGGCCCGCGGGATCCCGTAGAGGCCGGCGGACAGGCGGAGGTTCTCCAGCACGGTCTGGTCCGGGTAGAGCGAGAAGCGCTGGGACATGTAGCCGATGTGGCCGCGCAGCGCGGTCCGGGCCCGCCGCACGTCGAAGCCGGCGACGGTGGCCGCGCCGCCCGTCGGCGCCTGGAGCCCGCAGAGCATCCGGATCAGGGTGGTCTTGCCGGCGCCGTTGGGCCCGAGGAGGCCCAGGATTTCCCCCTCGTCGAGAGCCAGGCTCACCTCGTCCACCGCGGTGAAGGCGCCGAACCGGCACGTGAGGCGATCCGCGATCACCGCGCCCCCGATGAACGTGGCGCGAGGCGCCGCGAGCAGCCCGCGCGGGGCGGCGGCCGGAGCGCGGGGCTGCCGGGTCAGATGCTCGACGAACACGTCCTCGAAGCTCGGCCGGACCGCGTCCACGCTGAACCCGGTGAGGCCGGCGGCGGCGAGCTCACCGGCGGGGTCACGACCGGGGCTGCGCGCGAGCACCCGCACCTCGCCCCCGGCGATCGCCATCGACTGCGCGTGCTCCCCCTTCGTCAGCGCCTCGACGACGTCGTCGGGATGGGGACTCCGGACGGTCCAGACCCGCTCCACCAGAGGGGCCGTCAGCTCGTCCGGACGGCCGGCCGCGATCACCGCGCCATCGTGCATGAGGCTCACCCGGTGGCACCGCTCGGCCTCGTCCATGTAGGCGGTGGTCATCAGCACGGTCACGCCCCGGCTCGCCACGAGCGTGTGGATGATCGACCAGAAGTCGCGCCGGGAGATGGGATCCACGCCGGTGGTGGGCTCGTCCAGCAGCAGCACGTCCGGCAGGTGGATCAGGGTGCAGATGAGGGCCAGCTTCTGCCGCATCCCCCCCGAGAGCTGGCCGGCCGGGCGGTCGAGGAAGCGCTCGAGCCGCGTCATCCGGAGCAGGCGCTCGCGGTTGTCGCCGTACTGCTCCCGCGGGACCCGGCGCAGATCGCGGAAGAACTCGATGTTCTCCTGCACGGTGAGCGAGTCGTAGAGGTTGAGGCCGAGGCCCTGGGGCATGTAGCCGATGGCCTCCTTCACCGCCTCCGGGTTCCGGATCACGTCGACGCCGGCCACGCGGGCCGCGCCGGAATCGGCGCGGAGGACCCCGGCCAGCACCTGGAGCACGCTGGTCTTGCCGGCGCCGTCGGGCCCGATCAGGCCGAACACTTCGCCGCGCGGCACCTCGAACGAGACGTCGGAGACCGCCCGGACGCGGCCGCGCCGGTAGCTCCGGCACAGGTTCCGGACCGCGAGGGTGGCGGCGCCGTTCACCTCCACGGCGCGTCAGGCTGCCAGCGGATCACCGCGTCGGCGGGCATCCCCGGCTTGAGCACGCCGTCGGGGTTCTCGCGGAGCGCGACCTCGACCGCGAACACCAGCTTGACGCGCTCCTCCCGCGTCTCGACGTTCTTCGGCGTGAACTCCGCCTCCTGCGACACGCGGCTCACCCCGGCCGGGAACGCGCGGCCCGGGTACGCGTCGACGTACACGCGCGCCTCCTGCCCCAGGGCCACCTTGCCGATGCTGGGCTCCGGCACGTAGATCTTCACGTAGAGGCGGTCGAGGTCGACCAGGGTGAAGAGCGGCGTGCCGGCCTCCACGCGCTCGCCGCGCTCGACGGTGCGGGTGAGCACCCGGCCGTCGATCGGGCTCTGGACGCTGAAGTCCGCGACGTGGCTCCGCTGCTCGGCGAGCTGGGCGTCCGCCTGGGCGCGCTGCCGCGCCAGCGCGTCGCGCTCCGCGCGCAGGATCTCGACCTGCTGGAGCCCCACGCGCGCGAGGGCGAGCCCCTTCTCGCTGCTGACGAGCGCTTCTTCCGCCTCGGTGACCGCGTTCGCCTCGACGTCGGCCCGGAGCCGGGCGTGCTCGCCCTCCTGCGGGGCGATCAGCTCCTTCGCCACCAGCATCGCCGCGCGCTGCGCGTCCCGCTCGGCCTGCGCCAGGCCGGCGCGCGCCCGGCGCAGCCGGGCCTCGCTCTCGCGCAGCGCCGCCGCCGCCTGCTCGGTCTGCAACGTCGCCTGCCGCTCGATCATCCCGAGCTGGCTGTTCGCCGCGACGAGCTTTCGGGCCAGCGCGTTGACCTGCTCTTCCGCCGCCCGCACCCGCTCGCGCTGGGCCCGATCGTCCAGCGTCGCGAGCAGCTGGCCCTCGCGCACGGGCTGGCCTTCGTCCACGTGCAGGGCCACCACCCAGGCCCCGCTCTTCGG
>Ga0209640_10004809_pt1 | contig 11827 bp, 9 predicted proteins | sample RifCSP10_1_FD_184018 | JGI IMG/M metagenome (GOLD analysis project Ga0209640, IMG submission 184018) | Soil microbial communities from Rifle, Colorado - Rifle CSP2_sed 10_1 (SPAdes) (version 2) | ecosystem: Environmental > Terrestrial > Deep subsurface > Rock core/Sediment | place: Rifle... | reverse complement strand
TCCTCGAGGCGTACGCCGAGTTCGAAGCGGCTGCGATGACGGCGAGCGCGTAAGCGCCGCCACGCGGGGCGCCTGCGGGCGCCCCGCTTTTTCATGCCGAACGCGGCGCGCCGATTCGCGATAGGTTGCAAATTCTGCACGGGTATGTTGTTCGCGGCGGGGGCCAAACTTTCGTCCGGGAGGGGAAGTTGATACTTGCTTATCTCTAATGAGGTAGGCCAGGCACTCCGGACGCCGCCTGAAATTCTCAGGACTTTCCAAACCTGCACGGTTTGTCCCGTCAGCGATGGTTCGTGGCACTGACCGTGCTCTTCGCCATGTCACGCACCGCGTCGAGTGTCCTGCGGGCTGTGGGTCCATGCCACTTTGCAGCGCCACGTGACTGCCTCACACGAGAGACCGTATCGCATCCTGGCCGTGAGCCTCTACACCACTGAGGCGGAGGCCGCCGATCGGCTCACCGCCATCCTTCGTCGGGGCGGCTGGCCGAAGGCCAATCGCTCACTCGTCATTCGAGAGGCGTTACTCCGGCTGGAAGAAGACCTCGCCGGCAGGCCGGCCGAAGAGATTTTTCGCTACTTCACCGACCGGCACGCGAGACGCGCCGGATCCGTGCAAACGGTGCACGACGAGCGACAGACCGCATACGAGCCTGACACGGCGCGTGCATCGGAAGCCGCTGACGCCTCACCACGGGCATTGAAAAATGATCGCGACGGCTGATGACGCTCCGGTGGGAAGAGTCACGTGAATCAGAAACGGGCGAAATGGCTGCTGTTTTCCGCCTGCGTGCGGTTTCTGCCAACGGTGTTCGTCTTCTGGCCGGCGGGATTCCTCCCACCCGCCGCCTTTCTGCTGATGGGAGTGCTCGGGATAGCCGGCCGGGATGACCTCGGCATCATCATGGCCGTTCACGGTCTGGTATTTGCGACCGTCTCGTACGGACTCGCTGTCCTGTTCGCGCGACGAGTGAAGAGGCAAATTACGGTCTGGACGGTCTGCGGGGCGCTTGTTGCGGGGAGTGTCGTGCCGATGTGGGGAGTGGTCCACGAGTTTGAACAGCTCCGGACACTGCACGGCTTCTATTTCGAACTATTCGTGCCGCGCTGAGTTGCCCGCCGCCGTACGCGCGCGAGTTGCCGATCGAAGTTGTGTTGGCGCAGCGACCCAGGTGTCCACATCGCCACCCCCCATGACTGGCCGCCGCGAGCTGCTTGGCCGCTCTAATAACCGCACACTTCACAAGCAACGAGGCCAAAATACCTGTATAGGTATAATGGTATAATCGCATGGCGATCGAGGGGACGGAAACGAAAGCAAGGCCTGTCGTGTGGATCGGATCCTCGCGCAGGGATCTCAAGACCTTTCCCGAGAAGGTTCAGGCGAACATTGGATACGCCCTTTACGCCGCGCAGTGTGGCGAGGAATACGCGTCAGTGAAGGCGCTAAAAGGCTTCGGCGCACGATCGGTGCTCGAAATCGTGGCGCCGCATGATGGCGACACGTACCGCGCCGTTTATACCGTTCGGTTCAAAGATGTGATCTACGTTCTTCACGCGTTTCAGAAGAAATCGAAAACCGGCATCGCCACGCCGAAGCACGAAATTGATTTGGTGCGGCGCCGCCTGGCAGATGCCGAGCGGCATCACCAGAAAAGGCAGAGTTGATATGGCGAGGAAGCGTCGAGTGGTTGAGTACGAAGAGAGCAGCGGAAATGTATTTGCTGATCTCGGTCTGCCCAACCCAGACCAGGAGTTGCTCAAGGCCAATCTGACGTTGCAGATCTTCCGCGCCATCAAGGCCCGGAAGCTCACGCAGGCGAAAGCCGGCAAGATGCTCGGCATCCCGCAGCCGCACGTGTCCGACCTACTGCGTGGTCGGGCCCGCGCGTTTTCCGCCGAGCGGCTGATGGAGTTCCTGACCGCGCTCGGTCATGACGTGGAGATTCGGGTGAGACGCACGCGCAAGGAGCACGGCCACGTGTCCGTCGTGGTGGCAGCCTAAAAGGCAAACCATCTGGGTCCACGTTCGCCCTTTGCCACACGGGCGAATCCGAGCTGCCCCAGAGAGAGAACTAACGCAATTCGACGCGTTTGCCTGCACGTGCCCGGGGCTTTGGGGACCCGGCGCGGCGGCCGCGTTTTCGCGGCGACGTCGGCGCCGGCCACCCTTTCATGGCATCCGCCTCCAACTTGTCCTGCAACGTCTTGACCCACGGCTTGTAGTGCTTTTCCGTGACCTTGATCGAGGCGTGGCCGAGGAGCATCGATACCGTTTCGATCGGCACGCCGCGTTTGAAGAGTTCCACGGCAAACGTGTCGCGGAACATATGCGGGTGTCCCTCGACATCGGCCAGCGCGAACAGCCTGCGGAACGATCGTTGCGCATCGGCGACCGCCGATTTCGGGTTGCCGTTCCCGCTCCAGAAGAAGTACGTCGGATTCGATCCGTTCAGATCGCTCAACGCGTCGACGACGAGTGGTGGCAGCGGACAATACACAGGCGTGCCCGTCTTGGCCTGGTAGAGAAACAGCTTGCCGTCCACCAGCCGCTTGCGCTCACACGTCACGGCGTCGCGGATGCGGAGGCCGGAGTACCGCATGAGCAGCGTGAGCGCTTTCAGACGCGTGCGGTTCTGCTCACCGTAGATGCCCTTGAGCGAGAATCGATCGCACGCCTCGAGGACCGCGCGAACCTGGTCCTCGTCGAATGGGAGGGTCTGCGACGGCGGGACCTTAACCGGCTTGAGGGCGGCGACGGGATTCGTGCGAAGCCACTCGCGCGCGACACAGAAGTGAAAGAATCCTTTCAGGCGTTCCTGCTTCTTGTACTTGGTAATCGGGCTGTCGGTCCACGTGGTGCGGAACTGGGTGATCTCGTCGACGTTGATCTGCTTCAGGGAATGAAACCCACGGCTCTTGCACCACGGCAGGAACTGTTTGCGTAACAGCACCGTCTGCTTGCCGATCGTGGCCTCCGACAAGCCGCGCGCCGTCGCGTCTTCAAAGAAGCGATCCACGGCCTCGCTAATCGCGGGGATCTCCGCCCGGACGACCCCGACCTCACCCGACGCTTCCCAGCCGCGCACGAGATCCTGTGCGGCTTGCCACGAAATCAGATCAAGGCTGCGGCGCACATACTCGCGGCCGAGGGACCCTTGCACCCAGATCTGGCACTGGCATTTCTGGGCGCGCGAATCACGGCGGGGCCGTCCGTAGAACTGGCAGTCGGGCGAGTGCCGGCGGTAAATCGCGAGCGGCATACACCGAGTGTACCGCCAGTTTGGGACAAATTAGGTACAGCTGGAACTACTGATTCACTAACTCGTTTAGAATCAGTAGTTTAAGTATGGTGGAGGCGGCGGGAGTCGAACCCGCGTCCGAAAGCACGTCCCCGCAGGACTCTACATGCGTGTCCGCTTCTGAAATCTCATGCCCGGCGTGAGGAAGCGGCCAAAAACCGCCGGACACCAGACCCGGGGCCATCTCACGCTCAGGCGCCGAGCCGCCGCCTGACCGCCAGCCTGTTTAATGGCGTCTGGCACCCAACCACCAGGCGAGGTCAGGGCAGACGTCGCTGCTTAATTAAGCAGCGAGAGCGTACTGATTGTCCGCAGTTAACGGATGTCCCATCGGATTAACGAGTCAATGGAGCTCGGCATGCATCCCGCGATTCTGTGCCCCCGTCGAAGCCAAAGTCGCCCCCACACGGTGAGCTCAGCGCACTCACTATTGTACGCGAATTGGCGGGGGCGGGCTGAAGCCTGGATCGTTGAGCTCGGCACAGCCCTGCCGGACCGTCGAGCCTCCCCGTCTGGCGATCACCTGATGGCGGGCGGGAGTCCGTACCCGGCCACCGGCAGATTCTGCCGGAACCAGATCACGATGTCGGCCTCGAGGTCCAGCTGCCTGGCAAACATCGATGCCGCGTGGCCGGCATCCTTGAACATCTCCACGCGGCTGTCGGCGTGCGTCGAGAGGCCGACGATCTTCCTGATGGATGCGGCGGCGTTGGTATCTTCTTCGCTGGCGGCCCCGAGGATCGGAAGGGTGGGCGAGCCCTTGATGTGCGCCTCGCCCGCCGCGTCGGTGCCGCCCGACAGCAGCACGAGCGTGCGAATGGAGGGATGGCGCCGGCTGGCCTGCACGGCCTGGTTGACGCCGCAGCTGCCGCCCACCACGCCGAGCGCCCGGTTGTTGACCGTCGGTTGCGACGTCAGGAACGCCAGCGCGGCATCGACGTCGCCCGGCATGCGTTCGATGATCCGCTGGCGCTCGGCCGCAAAGTCCGTGAACTCCCCTGCCCTGCTCCCGCCGAAACCGCGGAAATCAAGCGCCAGCACGTTGTAGCCGGCCACGTTCAGCATCGTGGCGAGCTGATCGTAAATCCGGCGATCGGCGTTGCACTGGTGCAGCAGCAGAATGCCGGGGCCGCCTTTGTCGGCCGCATGGAAGGTCCCCTGCAGCGCGAATCCGTCGGAGGCGGGGACGCTGACTTGCCGCTGCTCGGCGCGCGCCACGGCCGTCGAGAGCAGAACCACGATGGCGACAACCGCCGGCGTCTTCATCGCGTTCACCGCTCCAGCAGGAAGTCCTTGTCGTCGGCCTCGCGATCCACAAGGAAGCCCATGTTGGGAGTCCCCATTTCCTCCCAGCTCTGGCCGCCGTAGCGGACCCAGGCGCCGGGGCCGGGGTTGTACTTGTTGGCGGTCGAATTGTCGTAGGTGAACTGGACGCGCATCTTCGCGCCCTTCGGAATCGTCAGCGACGTCCGGTACGTGAGCTGCCAGTTGAAGTTGTAGCGCGGCACGGACAGCACGATTTCCTCGCGCCCGTCCGGATGGATCAGCGTGTAGGTGACCGACTTCCCGCGCACGTGCGCATGGGGCCGGAACCAGACGAGCTCCACGTCCTTGAGGAAGCTGATTTCGGCCTGCGGCCCGGGATGGTTGCTCGCGTACGGAGGAATCGCCAGCGTCGCGTTGGCCTGCTGCCGCGCAACCGGCGCATTCTCCCCTTCGGGGCCGTCCTGCGGCAGGAACTTCTTGGCCGGCGGTGCCTTCGCCACCGTGAACCCGATGCGGCTGCGATCGACGACGGCCAGGCCGGTCGCCGTGTAGTGCAGGCTCACGATCATGTCGGATCCCGCCGGCACGAAGACCCCGGCACTCACGGGGCGATAGTCTTCGTAGGGCAGCCCGGGCAGGTAGCAGAATTCGTTGGTGCCCTCGTGGAACACGGTCGGACTGCCCACGCGGCGCTTCACGTCGGTGCTGCCGACCGCGCGGGTCAGGACAATGCCCTTCAGGGGCCCCGTCGTCGAACCATCCACCTTTGTCATGTTGCCGGCGTCATCCCGCGGCACTTCCATCCACTGGTATTCGTTATAGGGCGTCGTCGCCTTGTGCTTCTGAAAACCAAAGCACATGTGATGGACGACGGCCGGCACGCTGGGCAGGATCTCGACGGAGGTGACCCAGGTGTCCGCTTTGAACGGCGAGGGAAACGCGACGCGCTCCCATTCCACGATGCCGCGGGCGGCCACGGGGTACGGCGGCAGATCGACCGCCACGTCCGGCGTGATCTGCCAGCCGCCTTCAGGCCACGCGATCGGCGGCGGCGCCAGCGCCGGATCGCCTTCCGGCGCGCCGCCGTCGACCCAGGCCGCGATGGTGTCGATCTCGGCCTGCTTCAGGGAGCGGTCGTTGTTGAAGTGCCCGTAGCGCGGGTCCGCGAACCAGGGCGGCATCGCTCTCGACACCACCGCCTGCCTGATGGCTTTGGCCCACGGCCTCGTGTCCCTGTAGGTGAGCATCGAGAACGGCCCGATCTGCCCCGGCCGGTGACAGCTCTGGCAGTTCTTCTGTAAGACGGGCAGCACGTCCTTGTGGAACGTCGCCGCCGTCGCGGAACTCTGACCGGCCGCCGGGGGTGGCGCCCACGCCAGCGTGCCGATGACCAATAAGACGAGGGGGAGTGCAGCCGCGGACATCCTGATAGGCATGGCGATCTCCCTGAATCTCGGGCATTCTACATCTACCCGGCAGGGCTGATCGGCAGAAAGAGCTCCCGGCGACCGCCGCCGCCTAGGATGCCGGCCGCGTTCGGATTCGCCCGAACCGACGTTGTTACCGGGGACGACCTGATGGACGCCGACTCCAGCCAGCCCTCACCGCCGCCCGCCGCCGGCGAGACACAGCGCTCGTCGTGGCACCCCACCACGTTGTGGCAGGGTGCGAAGGCCGGCCTGTTCCCCGAGCCCAGCTTCATCGATTTCAAGACGCTGTATCAGCGGGAAGCCGAGCAACTCGCAGTGGCGGAAACCAGGCCGACCGACACACCGCGAAAAGAAGACGACGACTGGTTCGAGGTGGGGGCGGGCGTGGGCGGCGACCCGTGGGTCACATTCACCGCTCGCGATCGTGTCGGGCTTGCGCTGTCTGGCGGCGGCATTCGGAGCGCCACGTTCAACCTGGGTCTGCTGCACGCCCTCGCCAGCCTCGGCGTGCTGAAACGCATCGACTACCTGGCCACCGTATCGGGCGGCGGCTATATCGGCGGCTTCTGGACGGCCTGGCTCGCCCGCAACAAAGCAGCCGGCGAGGGTCACTTCCCCCTCGGCAGCAGCCCCCGCGGCGGCGAGCGCGCCGAGGTACGGCACTTGCGGGAGTTCAGCCGCTTCCTGCTGCCGCGCGTCGGCATCCTCGAGACCGAATTCTGGGCGGTCGTCATGACCGTGCTTGGCGGGCTCCTCCCGTCTCTGGTTGCGGCCCTCGCCGTGCTCGCCCTCGCGTGGGGGGCGTGGATGCTGGCCGTATCGGCGATCGCGCTCACCCTCTGGGGTCCCGGCGCGCTGGCCGCGCTGCTGCTGGTGTTCTACACAGCCACCGAACGGCGCTGGCGCAAGGCGAAAAAAGGAGAAGAGAACCGTATCGAACGGTGGGGCTTCCGTGCGGGAGCGGCGCTCGGGCTGGGGCTGGCCACGGTGGGCTGGGCGCAGCGGGACCGGCTGCTGCCCGACCTCATCGAGCCATATTCCGGAGCGCCCTTAACCTCTGAGTACGGCGCGTTTGCCCCCGCGATTGTCCTGGCGGCGGCGCTCCTGGTGTTGATCACGGCACGCACCATTGTTGCGCGGTCACGACGTACACCGGGCGGTGTCGCCTTTCTCGTCGGCGTCGAGAGGAGTATCGCGCGCCTCGTCGGCCTCACGACAGCGTTCGTGGCTGTGGCGGTCGTCTGGTGGGCCAGCGGCCAGCTCGACAACGTCGGCCCCGTCGGGGGCACGGTGTTCGGCACCGCCGGTTTGACGGCGCTGTTCGCGTGGGCGCGCAAATGGCTCTCGGAGCCTCTGCAGGACACTCGTGGCGCGACACTGACGCGCGTCGCCCTGAACTGGCTCAAGAGGGCGACGCCGCGTGTGCTGGCGACCCTCATCTGGCTGCTGCTGTTCCTGCTCGTCGGCACCGGTGTCCGATGGGCCAGTCTCCCCGATGCGGAGGTCATTTGGCTTCAGTTCGGCTATGCCATGGTGTTGAGCGGTGGCGTCGTCCTGCTCACGATGTGGTGGTTCGACCCGGCACGCGTCGGCCTGCACGAGTTCTATCGATCGCGCATCTCGCGCTGCTATCTCGGAGCGTCCAACACCCAGGGGACCACCGAGCCGGAGCGGGCCGCCCGGAATCGGTACGTCGGCGAGCGCCCCGGCGACGACCTCACGCTGGGCGATCTGCGGAAGGCACCGGTCAGGCCGCTGCACCTGGTGTGCACGGCCGCCAACGACCTGTCGGGCGACCATCTGGGCACGCTGTACCGCGGCGCGAAAAGCGCGGTCCTCTCGGCAAACGGGATCAGCGTCGGCAACCAGACAGGGAAGCTTGACTACCTCCGCCTGTCAGCGGCGCTCACGGCATCGGCCGCCGCGTTCAATTCGCACATGGGACGCGTGTCGATGGATATGGGCCCAGCCGTGGCGTTCCTGATGAGCGCGCTCAATCTGCGCCTTGGCCTCTGGGTGCCCCACCCGACCAACCCGCGACGCACCGACTACTTGCTTCCCGGACGACTGTTCCTGCTCGAGCTGCTCGGCCACTCGCGTGCCGACAGCAGGCAGCTCCACCTCTCAGACGGCAATCACTTCGAGAACTTCGGCCTCTACGAGCTGATCCGCCGCCACTGCCGCTACATCATCGTCTCGGACTGCGGGGCCGATCCCTCGGTCACCTTCGACGATCTGGCCAACGTGCTGCGGCGGGTGCGCGAGGACTTCGACGTGGAGATCGAGCTCGACGTCGAGCCGCTCCGTCCGGATGCAAACGGGCGCGGGCGACAGCACGCCGTGGTCGGCACCATTCACTACGACGGCTTGAACGGCGTGGACAAGGGCACGCTCCTGTACTTCAAGCCGGTCCTGACGGGCGAGGAGCCTCCCGACGTGCTGCAGTACCGCTCGCGGAACGAGCAGTTTCCACACGAGACGACCGGCGACCAGTTCTACGACGAGGCGCAGTGGGAGTCATACCGCCGCCTCGGGCAGCACGCGGGGCGCGACACGCTCGCACACGCCGAAACCATTCCGCGCGAAGCGGCCGATTTCGTCGACCGCCTGTTTCTGGGAGTCCGCGAGCGCCTGCACCCCGCGGCCGAGGGGCACCAGGAAGTGTTCGTGGCCATGAGCGACCGCTGCGCCGCACTGGAAGCCGACGTGTTCTCCCAGGGCCCGGACGGCCTGCGTCGGGAACTGTTCGCCGAGGCCGTCGAGCTGAGGGGCGCGGAGCACCCGGACCTGGAGAACGAGATTCAGGCGCTCAGCTATCTGATGCGCGCGATCCAGATCATGGAAGACGTCTGGGTCGCCGCCGATCTCGAGCACTACTGGTCGCACCCCCTCAACCAGGGATGGATGAACTACTTCCACCGCTGGGCGTCCACTCCGTCCTTTCGCCGATGGTGGCCCATTCTGCGGCCGATCTACAGCAGCGGGTTCCGTGAGTTCGCCGAGGAACGCTTCGGCGTGGGCATCGGCGACGAACAGGCCCAATCGGGGTCACGTCCTGTTCGTTCGAGCGTGCGGCTCTCCATGGTGCCCGAGACACGCCTCGACGTGTTCACACGCGGCCACGCGTGGCGGCAGTACGCGCAGCGGGCGGCACGGCCCGATCTCAACGCCGTGGCGGTCCTCGTGTACCGGATGGAGCTGCTCGAGGGGGCCGGCGCAGCCGGCTCCCGCCCGCTCGATGTGGGCTTCGCGTTGATGCGCGAGACGGAGGAGCCCCACGGATGGACGGCTGCCTGCTCTGCCGATGATTTCTTCGTGCCGCCGGCCCTGATGGGCGCCGGCATCGTCGGCCGCATGCTCGATGCCCTCATCGCCCACTATCGGGACCCGAAGCGGACCGCCTCCCGACGGTTTCAGCGGCTGGCGGTGGTGTTTGACGGGGAGAGCGCCGGCCCTCGCGGCCGGGCAGCCCGCGACGAGCGCGTCCGGCAGATCGAGTTCTTCAAGAGCCGCGGCTTCCGGGCCATGCGGACGGGTGACGCGACGCTCGGTCAGGTCACGCTGAGCCTGCGGCTGCGGTAATCGCGGCCCTTATTGCGGCAGGGCGCTCGCCGACAAGACCTTGCGCCACGTGGCCCCGCCGTCGCCGGTGCGGTACACGGAACCGTGCGAGCCGGACAGATACATCACGCGCGGGTCCTGATGGCCGATCGCGATGTCGCTCGGCCGCACGCCGGTCGGACGCGCGGGATCCCCGTTGTTGAGCGTCTCCGCCGGCAGATTGCCAATCGCCCGCCAGCTGTTGCCGCCGTCGAGGCTCTCGACGATCTGCGTGCCGGACTGCGACAGCCCGACCACCCGCATCCCGGACGCGTCGCCGGGATCGAACTGCATGATGCCCGCCTGCGACGTCGGCGACGCGGGCCGGGCAAAGCTCGACGCACCGTCCGCCGACAGGTAATAGCTGGTATCGGCGACGCTGACGATAAGACGCGCCGGATTCCCAGGCGACAGGTCCATCCGGAAGATCGCCTGATGGCGCAGCTCCAGCCCGAGGCCGCTCTTCATCGACGTCCACGTGTCACCACCGTCGGAGGACTTGAGCACGCCGAACTGCGGGTCCAGGTACGCGCTTCCGCCTCCTGACAACAGGCCAAACGTGCTTGCGTAGACCACCAGCGGATCGACGGGATCGATGCGGATGCCGGTGACGCGCGTGCCGCGCACCAGTCCCGTCGGGAGCTCCGTCCACGAGCGCCCGCCGTCGGCCGACTTGTAGACCACCCCCACCGTGTTGAAGAGCTGGTCCGGATCGGCGCCGATGTAGCTGGCGGGGTTGGCGTTGCTGCCGGCGTACAGAATCTGGGAATCCGTCGGATCGATGGCCAGCGCGTAGATCGCCGTGTTCATCGTGGGGCCAACCCGCTGCTCCCACGTCGTGCCGCCCTCCTCAGAGCAATACACGCCCTGGTTGGCGGCCTGCACGACCTCGAGCGTGCCCGGGCTGCCGGCCATCGCCATGCAGACGTGCTCCGGATTGCGCGGATCGATGACGGTGTCGAAGAACTCGGAATAGCAGAGACCGCCGCCTTGCCTGGCGAACGCCCTGATGCCGTCGACGATGCGCGTCCACGTCACGCCGTCGTCGATCGTCTTGAAGTAGCCCTCCCCTTCGATGCCGACGTACACGATGCGGTCGTCGAAGGGATCGACCGCGAGCGACTGGTTGGTCCGCTGCGGGTAGGAATGCGGCGTGCAATCGACCACCTGCGCCGAGGTCGTCGTCGCCCTCGCCAGCAGGATGGCGGGAAGCCAGAGGCACCAGAAAGCGAAACGCGTCACGGGCGGACTCACCCTGTGACGCGTTTCGGCTGGAAGGCGCGATCCCTGCAGTTAGCGTGCTTCCTTGTAGATGTTCTCGATGTTCGCCTGCAGGCGGGCCGGTGCCGGCGCCGCGTACCCCTTGTACTTGTCCGGCATGGTCCAGCTCTTGACGATCTCGTCCACCGACTTGCCCGACTTCTTCCCCGCGCGCACGGCGTTCAGGAAATCGCGGTTGAACTCGGCGTACTCCCGCAGATCGCTGGGCGTCATCACCGTGCTGTGGCCGGTGACAATCGAGTCCGCGTTCTTGGCCGTCGCGGTATAGGCCTTCATGAGCGTGTCGCCGATGTCGGCGCCGCTCCCGCCGTTGTTGTAATCGAGCAGCGGGAGGTTCTTGCCCGAGAAGATGTCGCCGGCCGACAGCACGCGCAGCGCCGGGAACAGCACCCACGCGTCGCCGTTGGTGTGCCCGCGCCCGAAGTAGTGCAGATCCACGCGGTCGTTGCCGCTGCCGAGCGTCATGGTGTCTTTGAACGTGCGCTTGGGAAGGCCGCGGCCGCCGTGCTGCGCGAAGACGTTGACCGGCGGATTCGGGATGCCGGTCACCGGCGCCATCTTCTTCATGTTCGCGGCGGTGTTCTCCTGCGTCACGATGTCGACGTTTTCCGCGAAGTCGACGTTGCCGCTCACGTGATCGCCGTGCGTATGTGTGTTGACGATCGTGGTGATGGGCTTGTTCGTAATCTCCCTGATCTTGCTGATCAGGGGCTGGCCCCACCCCGGGTTCTTGGTGTCGACCACGGTGACGCCGTTCGCCTGCACGAACACGGTGGTGTTGCCGCCGCCCCCGCGCAGCACGAACAGGTTGTCCTTGAGCTTGTCCACCTCGACGACCATGGCGGCCGGCGGCTGCTGGACCGCCGCGACCGCGATAGAGAGCGCTCCGGCCGCAATCAGGGTCACAAGAACGAGTGCTCGTGTCATGCTGTGCCTCCGCACGAATGTC
>Ga0209640_10004807_pt1 | contig 11829 bp, 10 predicted proteins | sample RifCSP10_1_FD_184018 | JGI IMG/M metagenome (GOLD analysis project Ga0209640, IMG submission 184018) | Soil microbial communities from Rifle, Colorado - Rifle CSP2_sed 10_1 (SPAdes) (version 2) | ecosystem: Environmental > Terrestrial > Deep subsurface > Rock core/Sediment | place: Rifle... | reverse complement strand
CCGGGTCGAGCCGCCCCTCGTAGTCGCGCGGGTCCACGGCGACGACGGTCGGCTCCCATTCGTGCTTTCCGAGGTGCGGCGCGAGAAGGCGCGCGCGGTGGGTACCCGCGCTCGTATCGGGCGGGAAGTGCGGGCTCACCATCAGCACGCGCCGCATGGGGCCCCCGTTCGCGCCGCGACCATCTCGGCATAGAGCCGCTCGTACGCGTCCACGATCGCGCGGTCGCCGAAGCGCGCCTCGCAGTCCGCGCGCACCGCGGCGCGGTCTATCCTGCCGAGCCGCCCGGCGGCAGCCGCCGCCTCCTCGACATCCCTGCAGAGGAAGCCGTTGACGCCGTCACGGATGACCTCGGGCACGCTGCCGCGGGCGAAGCCGATGACGGGGGTGCCGCAGGCCAGCGCTTCGGCCATGACGATGCCGAAGGGCTCCTCCCACTCGATGGGCATGAGGAGCGCCGCGGACGATCCCAACAGAGTGCTCTTCTGCGTGTCGTCCACCGGCCCGATCCACGTCACGCGCGCCCCGTCGAGATGCGGCGCGATCTCGCGCAGGAAGTAGCCGCTGCCTTCCGCATGATCCACGCGGTTGCCGGCGATGACCAGCCGCCGCCGGGCCGCTCGCGCGATGGCAATGGCGTGGTGCGCCCCCTTGATCGCCTCGAGCCGCCCGAGGAAGACCAGCGGCGCATCCTGGGCCACGCGCGGAGAGAAGTCGTAGGCCGCCAGCTCGACTCCGTTCGGGATGGTGCGCCACGAGCCGCCGAGGGGGCCCCGCCGCGCGCGCTCCCGCCACACGCTGTCGGAGCAGCCGGTGAAGCGGATGGACGGGCCCGCGAGCCGGACCGCGCGCGCGATGCCCCGCCATGGCACCCGCTCACGCTGATAGCTCTGGATCTTCGGCAGGCTCCGGAGCGGCAGCACGGGCAGGAGCGCGGCAAGCCGGCCGAAGCTGTGGACGAGGTCGAGGTCGCGACGGCGCCGCCAGAGGCCGCCGCCGACCTGGACCAGCTCGGCCAACCGCGCCCGCGGGCCGACATGGGGCGGGACGCCGTACGGGACGAGGGTCCCGGCGGTGCTGCTCTCGGGATGCGCGAAGAGCGTCACCTCGTGCCCCCGCGCGGCCAGCCCCCGGACGAGAAAATCCACCACCCGCTCGATGCCGCCGTAGAGCTTGGGCGGCACGGGCAAGTACGGGTCGGCCGTGATGGCGATGCGCAGGCGGCTCATCTGCCGAGCGCCTCGCCGATGGCCCCGAGCAGCGCGCCGCGCTCGGCCGGATGCTCCCAGTGCCAGCGGCGCTTCGCCGCCTCCCACGCCGCCGCGCGCGCGCGGTGGAGGAGCGGCTTGTCCTCTGCCCAGCGCCTGAGGCCGGCCGCCAGCGTCTGAATGTCTCCCGCTGGGTAGAGGATGGCGCCTGCTCCGATTCCGGCGGCGAGAGGCCGCTGGCTCTCGGTGTCGGTGAACACCACGGCCAGCCCCCCGAGCATATAGGTGAAGGCCTTGTTGGACAGGCAGAGGCGGCGGTTGAGCACTCGCGGCGGCTCCAGCGAAAGTCCGACGTCGAAGCCGGCGCAGAGCGGGACCATGGCGTCGGATGGCCCGGGCTCGTGGACCACGATCTTGAGCGCCGGCGCCGCAACCTCCGCCAGGCGCTCCAGCTCGATGAGGTACGGGGGCACGGCGCGCCCGCGCAGGTGGAGCTCGCCCGGAATGGCGGCGAGCCCCATCGCCCGCACGGCGTCCTCGAGGCCGCGGCCCGGCCCGATGGTCTGGCTGAACCAGTAGAGCCGCAGGCCCTCTCCGGGCGCAGGCGCCGTATCGGGCGGCTCGGCGGGCAGCGGAAACACGTTGTGCACCACCACCGGCCGCAGACCATAGGCCCGCGCATAGGCGGCGGCTATCGCCTCGCTCGACGTCGTGAGGAAGCGGGCGGGCGGCAGCACCGCCCGTTCGATCCGCACCGCCAGCCCGTGGACCGTGCCGGCCCATGGCCCGGGTTCCTGCTCGCCGCTGTGGAAGTCCTCGAGATCGAGCCCGTACGGCGCCCCGGCCCGGCGGGCCGCCTCGGCGACGGCACCCAGCGCTCCGGTGGTTCCGCCGTAGAAGAGATCGGCCGGCTGCTCCAGGGCTGCCCGTACGAGCTCCGGGTGCACGCGGCTGAAGGCCCGTTCGGCCAGCCACAGCGGCATCCGCGCCGGCCCGGCGAGGTACGCGAGTCCCTCGGCGCCGCGGCGCCGCGCGCCCGTCCACGCGCCCGTGACGAGAGCGTTCCGCCGGCTCACGTCCACGACCCTCCAGTCCCAGGCGCCCGCGCGGCGCCGGCACACCTCGGCGTCGCTCGCAGCCGCCCAGCCGGTATGCCTCGCGCTGACCACGCGCACGCGGTACCCGGCCTCCGCCAGCGCATCGGACGCCTTGAGCATGCGCGGGCACGTCGAGAGATGCCCCGCCGTCATCACGCAGATCCGCTGCTTCATCGTCGCCACGAATAGGCCAGCCGGTGAGCGAGCTCGGCCGCCGGGATGCCCGCCAGCATGAGAAACCGCGAACGCTCGAGGGCGGGCTCGTCGGGCCGCGCGAATCCCGGCCGTGAGGTGAATCCGAAGTCGAAGCCGAGCTCGCGGAGGAGCGTCACGGTCGTCGGCGTGTAGTCCACGCCGGGCCGGCCGTTCGGATACGCGAAGGCCCGCACAGGCCGGCCGCTCCACTCCTCGAGCGCCGCCGTGTTCTCGAGGATCTCCCGGCGCTGGTCGTGACGGTCCGCCCGCGAAAGGATGGCGTGGCCCGCGCTGTGCCCGCCAACTTCGAAGCCCTCCATCTGCGCCAGGGTCCGCACGGCCGCCGACGTGAGCGGCGCGTTGGGGTCTTCCTCGGCCGCGGGTCGTGCGACCCGCGCGCAGACGGCGCGCCACTCGAGATACGGCGCCTCCTTCCACCGTTCCACGGCCGCCTCGCCCTCGGCGCGCGCGAGGGCGTCGTACCAGAGCAGCCGCTGGTCGCGGACCGGGTCGCTGCAGATGAAGGCCGCGGCCGGAATGCCGTAGCGGGCGAGAACAGGGTGGGCGACGGTCAGCACGGAGCGGTAGCCATCGTCGAACGTGAACAGGACGGGCCGACGGGGCAGCGGCGGCCCCCCGGCGAGCGACTCGCGCCAGCGGTCGAGGCTGATCGGATCGCACGCCGAGCTCAGCAGCCGGCAGTGGGCCTCCAGCTCCGCGGCGGTGACATGGAGCCCCTCGAAGGTCGCGGCGCCGCGCCGGAGCCCATCCGGCCGCACCCCGTGATAGCAGAGCACCGCGACACCCGGGAACCGGTCCATCCGGAGCCGGCGGATGTAGTGGCCTGAGGCATCGAGCACTGCCTTGGCCGCTCGCGCCGCCCCCGCTCTCATGAGGCGCCGGGCCTCCGGCAGCGGACGGTGACGAGAACCGGGTAGCGCGGGTCGTGGCTGTCCAGCTCCCGGGCGGCGAGCTCCTCGTGCGCCAGACCGAGCATGGCCGCGACGGCTGCGAGGCAGTTCCCGTGGGCCTCCACGCGGACCTCGCAGCCCGGCCACACCCGCGCCGAGACCTCCCGCCAGCCCTCCGCGCTCATGCGCCAGTACTCCGGCATGTCCGGGACCAGCGGCACGAAGCCGGCCGTGCTCGCGAGGATGACGCCGCCCGGCTTCACCACCCGCAGCGCTTGGCGCAGGCAGCCGTCAAGGTCCCGGAAGAAGCTCAGGCTGTTCGGGAGCAGCAGGCAGTCGTAGCGCTCCGCGGGGATGACGCGATCCGCCAGGGCGAGGTCGCAGACGTATGTCGGGTCGTGCGCCGGGTTGATGTCCACGGTGTGCGCCGTCACCACGCGCGAGCCGTACCGCTTCGTGTAGCTCGACATCTGTATCTCGAGGACGGCGCCCGTGATGCACGCCCTGTTCGCTTCCAGGAAGCGATGGAGGTAGTAGCGGTCTATCGGCGTGCCCCGGTCGAACCCGAACTGCTCGGAGAATGGCCGCGTCCGCCTGAGGTTCCCCCACCGCGGCACGGGCAGCGCGCGCCTCGCCACGCGCAGACGCGTCGCCCATCGGGGTCCCAGCATGGCCTTGATCTGCTCGCGAATGACGGTGCTCATGCGGCGTACAGAGCCAGGTAATCGGCGGCGATGTCGTCCATGGTGCGGACGGGAGGCACCGCCGCCCGCCAACGGTCTATGGTGCCCGCCGGGTCCGACGCGGCTTCCCGCAGGCAGGTCGCGAGCCCCCGCCAATCGCCAGGCGGTATGAGGCGGCCGTTGACGCCGTCGGTCACGAGCTCGGCCAAACCGCCGATGCGGGCGCCGATGACCGGCGTCCCGACCGCATGCGCCTCGATGGCCACGGTCGGCCCGCCCTCGAGCGTCAGGGAGGGGCAGCAGAGAAGGTCCCAGCGCCCGAGCACACGCGGCGCGTCGGCCGGGGAGACCGCGGGCTCGACCGCCACGCGCGGATCGCCGGCGGTCAGGCGGCGGATCTCGGCGACAACCGCACGCTCCGCCGGCCCTCCCTCGGGGCCGCGGAACTCGACGCGGAGGGGCACCTCAGGCGGCAGGCTCGCCGCGGCGCGGGCGAGATCGAGGACGCCCTTGATCCGGTCGAAGCGTCCGAGGTAACCCACGGTGATGGGCGCGCGCGCAGGCCGGCGCTCCGGTCCCGGCTTGGGATCAGGCTTGGGCTGGGAGAGCCCCAGGCGGTTGAGGGCAAGCTTGCCGCTCGGTGCCCCGTTGGACGCGACGGTCTCGAGCGCCCACTGCGTCAGGACCACGAAGCGGTCCACGGAGGCGATCATCTCGGCCTGCATCGCCTGGTTGCGTGCGATGAGGGCGGGCATGCCGAGGGCGGTGCCGAAACGCCCGTGCATGCGGCCGAGCGCCCGGCTCGCGCCGATGGGCACGAGGGCCGCCGCTCGCGCGATCGGCGCCGGAACCCCCCGCTGCTCGAGCGCGCACGCCGCGCACTTCCCGGGTTGGGCGAGGCCGTCGCAGAGAACGCGGCCCATGCGCATCATGGTGCCTCGCTGGCAGATGAAGCCGAGGCTCGCGGCATGGGTGGTCACGATCACGCGGGCGCCGGCCGCCCGCGCGGCGCGGATCTCGTGCAGCCCCAGGCCGGTCACGAACGTGTGCGCGTGCACCACGTCCGGACGCTCGCGCGCAAGCCAGGCATGGAACCGCTCGGCGCCCCGGGCGGCGACGAGCCCCTGCGCCTCGTCCCGCGTGGGGGCGGCCGGGATCGGATAGCGGTACACGGGCACGCCGTCATGCTCGTAGCGGGTCTCGGAGGCGGCGCCGGGGGAGGGCGCGGCCACGACGACCTCCTGCCCGGCCGCCCGCAGGCGCGCGCACAGTGCCGCGACGTAGACCTCGGTGCCGCCGAGGCTCTCGGGGTGATACCAGCCCACGGCCTGGACGATTCTCATGCCCTGACCGCCACGCACGTCAGCAGATCCCCGAGATCCCGCTCGGCCAGCAGGCGACGGAACCTCGCATCCGACGCCCACCACTCCCGGAGCGTCGCCCGCGTCGGGTCGGCACACCCGTCCCAGACGGTGTGCGTCTCGAGCTCCAGGACGCGCCAGCCGAGCCGCGGCAGCTCCGCACGGAGGCTCCGCACTCCGACCTGATCCACGCCCAGGTGGGTCCAGTCGAAGTAGCCCTCCCACTCGGGGCCGAAGAGCCAGTGGCCGAGGCTGTCCGCGTTCGTCGTCGTCAGCACCAGGACGGCGCCGGGCGCGGCCGCGGCCGTGAGGCGCTCGATCGCGCGGAACGGCTCCGCAAAGTGCTCGAGCACGGACGCCAGCACCAGGGCGCCGAACGGACCCCGCTCCTTCACCTCGGCCGGCATGGGGTCGCGCTCGATGTCGCAGATCCAGGCCCGCCCGTCGCCGAGCCGCTCGCGCGTCCGCTCCACCGCCCACGGAGAGACGTCGAGACCCACCGCGGCGAAGCCGGCGGCCTCGAGCGCGGCGAGAAGGCCACCCGTCGCGCAACCGACCTCGAGCACGGGGCCTCGCGCCCGGTGCCGTCTGAGGAGCGCCAGGATCCGTGGGTGGTCACCCGCGGATTCCGGCTCGTGGTCCACGTAGTTGTCGCCGGTGAAGTAACCTTGGTCGACGCTGCGCGAAGCGGCCGGCAGGTAGTGACCCGTCGTCCGCTCGCGCCGGCGCCCCCCGGCCATCGTGAGCTCGATCCGCCAACAGAAGCGACGGCCCGACGGGATCGCACCCGCGCGTCCCCACGTCTGACCCGCCAGCGTCACGACACCCGCCTGCAGGTCGAGCGCGAGATCGCACGGCCCGGCGTACGGGGTCGGGTCGCTGCCCCACAGCCTCTCGGAAGGAAAGTGCCCCTTGTAGCCGAGCAGGGTCGCCGACAGCATCCCGGAGCCCGGCTCGATCAGCTCGACCACGAGCCGGTTCTTCTCGACGCGGTACGGAGCCCGGAGGCTCAGAAGGCCATCATCGGCGCGCGCCGCCCCTGGCAGGATGACGACGTGACGTCGCGCGACGGCGCCGAGGATCCGCAGCGCGGCGTTCTTGAGACGAGCCCGGATCGGGAGATTCACGGCTCGCGCTCGGGTGACCCAACAGCCGGCTTCCGGTCAGCGGACCAATCCGGCATCACATACTCGCCGCGGGCGTCGATCGGCGTCCCCGCCAGGGGATCGCGGCGCGGGCGTCGCAGGTAGCGCAGCCAATCGCGCCCCGCGAGACCTGCCTGTGAAAGGCGACGGCCCGCAAGTCCCCATCGCCCGGCGCGGATATCGCGCCAGGCGTGCTTGACGACCATGTATGCCTGGTTGCGTCGCGCCTGCTCGAGCTCCCGGGGCTCCAGCGGGCATTCGGGGGACGCGAGGGCCGACCAGACCTCGCGCGGCACGAGCGCGTACTCCCGCAGCGCCCGAGGGCTTTGGAGCTCCTGCCCCGCGTGCACCCGGTACCAGAAGAGATCGCCGGGCACCAGCAGCACACTGACGCGCGCGCACGCGCGGAGCCAGAAGATGTGGTCGGAGCCCACGCCCTTGTCCGGAAAACCGCCCAGCGCCCGGAACACGTCGGCACGGAAGAGCGCCGACGCCGGCCCGCACTGGAAGAGGCCGCCGCCGAGGAACTCGCGTTGATAACTCATCCGCGGCGTGAGCAGCATCGGGCACGGGCCGCCGGACCAGTCGCGGCTCGTGGACAGCGCGAACCCGGCGCGCGGCTCGCTCAAGAGCGGCGCGACCATGACGTCGAGGCAGTGCGGGTACATGATGTCGTCGGAGTCGTGATACTTGAGCAGCTGCCCGCGGGCCAGTTGCGCCGCGCGGTTGCGGTTGCGGTAGTCCCCGAGATTCTCGCTGTTGACGACGACCCTGACCCGCGCGTCTCGCGCGGCGTACTCGGCGGCGATGTCCGCCGTCCGGTCGGTGGACCGGTCGTCCACGACGAGCAGCTCGAAGTCGGCCCACGTCTGCTGGAGCACGCTCTCCATGGCCGCGACGATGTACCGCTCCCGGTTGTACGCGGTCATGAGCACGCTCACCAGCGGTCCCCCGCTCATCGCGGCGTGCCCCACATCCGGCGGCGGGCGGCCCGCACGGCACACACGGCCACGTTCGGCAGCCACGGCCGGTCGAGCCGGCTGCCGTAGTGGAGCGTGACCTCGGCCGGGCGGAGCCGGTGGAGCTCCCTGAATCTCGCGTACAGCGCCTGGTACTGCGGGGCCCTGTCGCGGATGTCGAAGCGCTCGGCGACCGTCCGCCGCGCCGCGCGGCTCATGGCTTCGAACCGGTCGCGGTTGGCCGCCAGCTCCGCGATGGCCTTCGCGAACCCCGCGACGTCGCCCACCGCGGGACGGAAGCCGCTCGCTCCCGCCTCGACGACCTCAGGCACGCCGCTCTCGATGTCGCTGACGACCGGCACGAGGCCCGCCGCCATCGCCTCGAGCAGGGCGACGGAGAAGCCTTCGGCGCGGGTCGGCAAGACAAACACGTCGTGCTCCGCCTCGAGCGCCTGCACCTCGGCGCTGGCCCGCCGGCCGAGCCACCGCACGTTGGAGGCGCCCTCCCAGCGGCGCCGCAGCTCGGCCTCGTCGGGCCCACCTCCCACGACGGTCCAGACCACCCTCGCCCCCACCTCGCGCAGCTGGGCGTCGATGAGCGGGAGATCGAAGATTCCCTTCTGTCCGTTTTCGAGCCGCCCGGCGTACAGCAGCCTCAGTGGGCCCGGGGCCGGCGCCCGCCCGGACGCGGGGATCGGGACGCCGTAGGGCAGGTGGAAGATGGACTCGCTCCGGTGCGGCAGGAGCGCCCGCAGCCGCTCGTACATCGCGCGCGAGTAGGCGATCCACGCGTGAATGACCGGCTCGTGCTTCACCGCGAGGTCGTAGTAGTAGTCATGGTCGCCGTGGAGGATCTGGATGACGGTGCGGCCGGGGTCGCGGACGGACAGCATGGCGAGCTCGATCCAATCGTTGGACACGAGCACACCGGGGCCGGGCGGCAGCGCCCGCGCCAGGCGCGCGAGCACCGCGTGGAGGTTCTCCACCGGCAGCGTGTACTCGAACGCACCGCACCCGTCCGACGCGAAGGCCGCCCCGTGCCGCGTGTCCGCGTCCAACCGGTTGTGCGTCAGCAGCACGCGGTGGGCCCATCCGTCGGCGCGCCGGTACGCGAGCAGGTTGGCCACGATGGTGGCCACGCCGCCCAGCTTGTCCGGCATTACGTACACGACGCTCGGGTGTCTGGGGTCCACGTCAGTCGGCCCGGAGCACGGCCGCATTGGCCAGGAAGCTGTTCGCGTTGATCGCGAGGTGTCGCCGCGCCAGGCGTCCATCGAGGACTCGCAGCAGGGCCACGCGGGCCACGCGGACGGCGGCTGACTTCGTCCGCGGCCACGGTGCCCGCCGGGCCGGCAGCACCGACGTGTCGGCGAGAAACGTGCAGAGCACGTCCCACGCGTCGCCGAGCATCTCCTGGCGCTCGACCGAGAAACCGAAGCGCTTGGCTGCCGCAGCAAGGCCGCCCGGCGTCAACCGGTGAAAGTCACCGGGATCGTCGTGGACGGGAAAGGCGAACGGAACGGTCAGGACGACACTCCCGCCACGCGGGACCAGACGGCGAAGGTTCTCGAACGCCGCCGGAAGATTCTCGACGTGCTCCAGTACGTCGGAGCAGAGCACGATCGGGTAGTGCGCTTCGGGCCGCGGCCACGGCTCCGGCAGTCCCAGGTCTATCCGCGCCACGACGTCGACGCATCCGCGGCTGTTCTGCGCGATGTCCATGCCGACGTAGCGACCGCCCAAGGCCTCGATCAGTGGGCGCAGCGGCTGCTCACCGCAGCCGACATCGAGCACCGCCGGACCGGGGAGCACCGCCGGACCGGGGAGTACCGCCGGACCGGAGAGCACGGGCGTGCCGGGCGTCGCGGCCGCGAGCAGCTCCCGCACGACGGCCTCGAGCCACGGGGCGGCGCAGCGGACGTAGTAGCGGTCCCGGCCGGCGGCCGGAACCGCGAAGGACGCGCGATGCGGGGTCTTCATGGATGTCCCGTCCCCTGCGACCGGAACGCCCGTACCAGCACGGCCCATGACAGCGCCCGCCCTGGGAAGACCGGGCGCTCGGCCGTCTCGCCGCGCGACGGCAGCTCGATGAGCTCGTCGAGCGCGTAGGTAAAGCCGGCGTCCTCGAGAAGCGTCAGCACCTCGGGCGTGCTCCGCGCGGACGGATCAAACTCGTGCAGCTCGAGACACAGAGCGCGGACCTGCCGCAGCGAGGCGCCGCAGTCGGCCAGCACGGCGCGCTCGGCGCCCTCGATGTCGAGCTTGAGGAAATCCACGGGCTCCTTGTCGAGCACCTCGCGCAGCCGGACAGCGGGCACTCGCCTGACGGGACCGGCGGGCGCCCCGGGCACCTCGGCCACGGATCCCGCGTCGGCGCCCTCGCAGCGGAAATCGATCTCGCTGGGCGAAGTCCAGAGGGCCGCCTGCACGGCCTCGACGTCGCCCGCCCCGTTGCGACACAGGTTGTCAGCCAGCACGGCGTGGATGGCGGGATCGGCCTCGAAGGCCGTGATGCGCGCCGCGGGGTAGAGCCGCTTGAAATAGAGGCTCGCCAGGCCGATGTTCGCCCCGCCGTCGATGATGCGCGGCGCGGAATGGACAGCCTCGAACCTGAGCGCCTGCCTGACGAAGAGGTCATGCCATTGGGGGCAAAGGGTGAGGAGATCGACGTAGCCCAGGTCATAGCCCATGAGCCGGATGCGGCCGGGCGTGAAGCGCGGCATGCGCTCCGCTTCACGGCAGGCCTGCTTCCACGCGGCCACCTCCGGCGCCGGAAACGCCCAGCGCTTGACCGAGCCGGCCGCGCGGCGCAGGCGGCGGAGCGCACTCACGACCGGGCCTCCGCGCGGCGCGGCGCCGCGCGCCTCTCATTGACCGCGTCGGGCTCGTGGAGCGTCATCTCGCGGGAACCCAGGAGCCAGTGCTCGACGGCCTCGACGCCCTGCGCGAAGCTGTGGTCCTGATTCGAGACCTCGTACTTCCAGGCGCCGAAGCGCCCGCGGCTCCAGACGTCGTAGGCTTCGAGGGCCGGCAGCACGATGCCCAGCGCGCGGTCGCGGTCGAGTGACGGCGTCGGGTATCCGTGCTCGAGTCGCCGGTGCCAGGTGTGATGGACGGCTCCGGGGTCCGCGATGAGGCCGGTGTCCACGAGCCCCGCCACGGTCTCCGCGACGACATGCCGCGCGTCGACGGGCTTGAGCGGTGACTCCGACACTTCGGCCATCAGCGACCAGCTCCGGGTCGCGTCGGGAACATTGTTCGGGGAGTAGTGCGAGAAGACCGTGACGCGGTAGAAGGGGCAGTCGCCGTCGGGGAAGTACATCCAGCACTTGCCCTCGAGGTGCGGCCCGGGCCGCCCGCAGAGCCCGACGCCGATGACATGGGTCGATGAATGGCGGAGGTCGCGAAGCGCCGGCCCCAGCGCGGGTACGAGGTCCGAGAGCCCCACGAGCGCGTCGAGCGGCAGCGTGGACAGGAGGCGCTGGTACGCCACGGCGCCGCCGTCGGCGAAGTGCGCCGTATGCGCGACCGCGTCGAGTCGCACGAGGCGGCGGCCCATGCGGAGATGCCCGGGGTGCTTGTCGGCGAGGCGGCCGGCCAAGGTCCGCCAGACCTCGCCGGTGCCGCCGCGCTTCGGGAAGCGAAACCGGTTGTTGGGCCCCCACGAGACGTCGTCCCGGCCGAGGCGGATGTTCTCGCGGACCCGCTCCACGTCGATGGTCGCGACACGATCGCCGATCCAGCCCCACGCGAGCTCTTCCGGCGGATAGCCCCACACCTTGAAGTTGTACGGCCGGAGGAAGAGGCGCGCGATGCCTTCGCCGAAGCCCTGGTCGATCCACTCCCCGAAGTTGGCGGGCCGGCGCGCGGCCGACGGGCGCCGGACGAGGCCGTCGAGGCAGGCGTCGCGGTCGGCGACCGGCAGGCGGTGGAGGTTGAGCTGGAACGGGTACGGCACGAAGGCGCCGCGTGTCCACACCCACGAGGCGCGCTCGTGATACAGCCACCCGTCGGGCCCGAGGAGATCGTCCATGAGCCCGTCGACGTACTCGTAGTGGCTGAACAGGACGTGCCCGCCGAGGTCCCACGTGAAGCCGTGCTCGTCGACAACCGAGGCGGCGAGGCCTCCGGCCTCGGGCTCCGCCTCGAAGAGGAGCCAATCGCGATGGCCGAGCTGGTCGAGCCGCCACGCGGCGCCGAGGCCGGTGGGGCCCGCTCCGACGATGAGCGTGCCCGTGCGCTCGATCACCGGCTCACCGCCCCGCAGGCCCA